>SPKZ01010798.1_pt1 | contig 20137 bp, 12 predicted proteins | sample 2456571 | NCBI WGS metagenome assembly SPKZ01 (sample SAMN11192286, study PRJNA482655) | marine metagenome | biome: ENVO:00000447; feature: ENVO:00000244|ENVO:00000211|ENVO:00000569|ENVO:00002023; material: ENVO:00002151; isolation source: ocean water from marine abyssalpelagic zone ... | reverse complement strand
TGAGTTCAGATTATCCTTACTCTCTTATCCCTCCTTCTTCACCGAAGCTTATCCATCGCTCACACAGAGTGTCACCGTAGATCTCAATAAATTAAGCCACCGCATTGTCGATTATACAAATAGCGATAACCCGCCTATTCTGCATCGCAAAGAAACCATGCTGCCCACACACCACACTAGCTACGAAGAGTTTGAATACATTACCCAAGAGGGAGAAAATGCGGGGCTCTACGATAACAGTCGTATGATAGGCTTTAAGCAGTCTTGGTTAAGAGTAATAGAGCGGCACGGTTATACTCTACTCGATGGCAGATTATTTCGCAGTTCTGCCCTCACGTCGCCAGATAATAGTGAACAAGCATCATCAATTGACCGTCATAAAACAGCAATTGTGCGTCATGAACTCTCAGCACCAATGAAACAGCTGGCCAAGCAAGGTTATCTTAATGGTGACTATACGATTTTTGATTATGGCTGCGGCCGCGGTGATGACTTAACCGAATTACAGGCTCACGGGCTAGATGCTATCGGCTGGGATCCAAAATTCAGGCCCGAGGACGATAAACTTACCTCAGATCTGGTCAATATTGGCTTCGTGATCAATGTGATTGAAGATCAGGTTGAAAGAAGTGAAGCCCTCATAGGCGCGTGGCAACTTACGCATAAATTACTGGTGGTATCGGCCATGTTAGCCAATGACAAATACATCAGCCAGTTCACGCCGTATAAAGATGGTGTCATCACCTCCCGTAACACCTTTCAAAAGTACTATGCACAGGCAGAGCTCAAAGGATATATCGAGCGCACGCTGGATGAGAATGCTATCGCCATCGCACCTGGTATTTATTATGTCTTTAAAGATAAGATTGAGGAACAGCGCTTCCTATCTGGACGCTTCAAACGTCACCATGCCTGGAAACAAATTACAGCACCGACTCCCACTAGTGAAGAGCAAGCCAGATTACTGTTTACCCGGCATCATGAGTTACTCAATCGGTTTTGGGATCGATGTTTACAGCTAGGGCGACTGCCGGTGCTAGAGGAGTTTTCTGAAATAGCTGATATCAATTTAGCCCTTGGTAATGCCAAGAAAGCGCTCAAGTTACTACTCCAAGTTCAAGGTGAACTGGCTACTAGCGAATTTGAAGCTGCGATTGAGATGCGTCGAGAAGATCTACTGGTGTACTTCGCTTTATGTCAGTTTGAGCAGCACAAAGGCTACCAACATCTACCCGAAGAGCAGAAACGTGACATCAAGGTGTTCTTCGACACTTATAAAGTGGCACTGGCCGAATCAAAAATTTTGCTTTACCGTATCGCCAATACTGAAGAGATTGAGCTGGCCTGTATTCAAGCACATGAATCGCTACCAGCCAGCAAGCTAAACTTAGGCCACTCACTAGAGCTTCACAAAAAATTCCTGCCTTATCTACCGGCACTGTTACGGATATACGTAGGCGCAGCGGCACAACTCTACGGTGAGCTAGATGAAATAGATTTAGTAAAAATTCATATCACCTCAGGCAAAGTCAGCTTTATGGGATACGATGACTTTAATACCAGCCCCTTGCCCACCCTGCGTGAACGTATCAAGGTAAAAATGTGGCAGTTGGATGTCGATTTTTTTGACTATGTAGAAAAAGACAAACGACCACCACTGATATACAAGAGCCAGTTTCAGGATGAAACATTCGAAGACTTCAACAAACAAATTTCATTTGATAAGCGATTGAAGAAAATAGATATTTTTGAAGACAACAAAAGGCCCTGTAACTTGAGTGATGTCACATCAAATTTGAAGCCAAAAGGCCTTGAAATTCGGAGCTATCGCTTTTATAAACTAACCTGACTACTTATTAAACTGAAGACACAGATTCTGCTTTTCCTCCGTGCATTGCATGTCATAATCTACTAGAATAGCCACCTTCCCCGTTATACCTATAACGTCTTACACTAGATTTGACGTGATACGTTGACGTACTAAACTTTAATTAACGTCATGTTTCACGTTAGGAGTTCCCATGAGAAGCGCACAAGATGGTTATTGTTTTTCATTTCCAGCAGTGAGGGGGATTCAAGCTGGAAAGCCTTTCTACATAGCGACTTGCCCCTTAAGCACTATTCCTAAAATCTTCGTGTTTGACGAAGAAGAAGTGCCACCAGAGCTAAGGGCTCAGCGTACGTTAAATAAATCACGTATCCCAGAGATGGTACGTTATCTTGTAGACAACCCCAAAGGCTATGTTTTTTCGGCCTTAACAGTTTCAGTGGCTTCAACAGTCACCTTCGAAGAAAGTGACCATCTGGATACACCCAACTTAGGTACATTAAAAATACCTATGGATGCTCAAATCCTTATCAATGACGGTCAGCACAGACGTGCCGCAATCGAAGCCGCAATAAAAGAACAACCTGAATTAGCCCATGACAACATACCTGTGTTGTTTTTTGTCGATGAAGGTCTTGAGCGAAGCCAGCAGATGTTTGCCGATCTGAACAAATATGCAGTGAAACCCAGCCCTTCCTTAGGTGCATTGTACGATCACAGAGACGAGAGCTCCGAGCTTGCCAGACACTTGGCACAGAGCATTAAACCTTTTAAAGGTTTTACTGAGATGGAGAAATCAAGCATCAGCTCTAAGAGCGGTAAGCTCTTCACTCTGAGCAGCTTGAAGCAAGCAAACCGAGCACTTCTGGGTAAAGGCATGAAAGACAGTTTCACTGATGAAGAGAAGCAATTAGCTTCTGAATATTGGCAAGCTGTCTTTGCTGCCACTCCTGAATGGCAAATGGTAATAAAAAAAGAGTTATCCCCTTCCCAATTTAGGCAAGAATATATCCATGCACATGGTGTTGGATTGCATGCCTTGGGCTCATTAGGTTGTTCATTAATTACAGCACAACCTAATGAATGGAAAGAAACAATTAAGCAATTAAAAAATGTCGATTGGAGAAAATCCAATCCTGTATGGGCCCACCGAAGCATGCTACATGGCAAGTTAAGTAAAGCGTCTACCAACATCATGTTGACCACCAACGCACTTAAACAAACTTTGTCACTTTCATTAACTCCGGAAGAGCGAGCCCTAGAAAACCAACATATACCAAGTAGTGAGGCATCTAATGGCTGATTTATTCCAAGCCGATGCGCTAGACGATGAGCAGTTAGAATATATTCAAAAAGAATTCTTTGCCGGCTTCAAGCGATATAAAAATAGTGACACTTTACCCGTAGAGTTAGATAAATATAACAAGCTTGATGATTCATTAAAGCATCAAGTCAGTATGAATTTATGTCGTGACTTATTGCGCGAGCAAAAAAGCAATGAAGGCTTTTTACTTCAACATTTTATTGATGATGTTCAAAGTGTTTATTGTTCCGATAACCGTCCTTGGGTCATAGGTTATAGTGGCGGTAAAGACTCAACGGCTGTCGTTACTCTGATCTACCTGGCCTTATTGTCACTCGACGAGAGCAAACGAACTAAACCCGTTTACGTCGTCGCTTCGGATACCTTAGTTGAAACACCACTCGTTGTAGATCATGTGAACCGTTCACTCGAAAGCATCGGTAATCAAGCTAGGCGTGATGGTTTACCGTTAACGACACATAAGGTATTGCCAAAACCGCACCAAACATTCTGGTCCTGTTTATTGGGCAAAGGCTATCCAGCCCCAACACAAAGTTTCCGTTGGTGTACCGAAAGAATGAAGATCGATCCTGTTAGTGACTTCATCAAAGATAAAGTCTCACAGCATGATGAGGTGATAGTTATTCTTGGCTCTCGTAGTCAAGAAAGTGCTTCTCGTGCTCAGGTTATTGCAAAACATAAAATTGAAAACACTCGACTTGCACGGCATACAACGCTTGCCAACGCATTTATCTATACCCCTATTGATACTTGGAGTATGGACGATGTGTGGAAACTCATTCGTGCCTGTAGCTTAGAGGTGACTATTTCCCCTATGGGCATAGGTAAGAAATGGTCAAATGAGTATGACCTTGAATGGGAAAATCCTTGGGGCGGAAAAAACCTCACTCTTTGGAACCTATATAAAGACTCATCTGATCAAGGTGAGTGCCCTATGGTCATCGATGACAGCACACCATCATGTGGAAACTCTCGATTTGGCTGTTGGACCTGTACTGTTGTCACTAAAGATCGTGCCATGGAAAGCTTGATTAAAAATGGCGAAGAGTGGATGCAACCTCTACTCACCTTCCGTAATAAGCTTGCTGAAACGAATGTACCAGCGAATAAAGATATTTATCGCAACTTCAAACGCCGTGTAGGTAAAGTTAATTATCAACGTGTTAAAGAGGGTCAAGAGTTATCATCTGTGCGTGCACATGTGCCAGGACCTTATTGGCTTAAGTATCGTAAAGAGTGGCTCACTGAGTTATTGGTACAACAAAGAGAATTTAATAAAAACGGTTATTCTGTCACCTTAGTCACTGAGCCCGAGCTTCATGCTATTCGTCAAGAATGGCTCAACGATCCTAATGAGCCGGATTGGGCCGATACACTGCCAAAGATTTATCGTGAAGTCTTCGGTACCGACCTTAACTGGGTGATTAATGACAACTCTAGTTTCGGCGAACTTGAAGCACAAATACTGCAAGATTTAAGTGAAAAATATGCGGTAGAGCCGGAGATGGTACAGAAACTTCTCGATCTGGAGCTTTCCCTCGAAGGTTTAAGCCGACGCACCGGAGTATTCGATAAACTAGGTACCTTACTTAGGCAGGATTGGGGTTCTTTGGAGGAAATTAAACAGCGACATGCTCAACTACAGAGTAAGTCAGACTTTGATATCCATAAAGATCAAATCGAAAAGTACGAGACTGAAATCCTGGCGCTAGACAAGCAAGCTAAGGTGGACTTTTAAAATGATAATCAAAAGCCTTGTGATCAATAATTTCAGAGTATTTCGTGGCGTACACGAAATAGACCTGGCACCACGTATAAACCGTAAGCATCAAACGACTCCATCGCCCATCATTTTATTTGGTGGATTGAATGGTTCGGGTAAGACCTCTATCCTAACGGCAGTACGCGTAGCGCTTTATGGTCGTGCTGCTTTCGGTCGAGGCATGAGCTCTGCTCAATATCAGGAGCAACTCGATGCGCTGATCCATAATGGCGTAGGCATCAGTGTAGATAAAACTTCAATTCAGCTCATCTTTACCCATAGCCATAATGGCATTGAAAGTGAGTACCGTGTCACTCGCGGTTGGAAACGCGGCCAAAAAGATAAACTGGTACTTGAACAAGATAATTCAGAGCTTAGCAGCATGAGTTACGATCAATGCCAAAGTTTCCTCAACGAATTAATACCACCAGGTATTTCGGACCTATTCTTCTTCGATGGCGAAAAAATTGCCGATCTTGCAGAAGATGAATCTGGTGAAGTCTTACAAACGGCAGTACGTCGTTTATTAGGAATCGATGTTGCTGAGCGGTTACGTAGTGACTTAGCTATTTATCTAAGACGCCATGACGCGGCTGCTATGCCTGATAACATCAAAGCTCAAATTGAAAAACTGGAATCAGAAAGAACATCAGCGGAACACGCAGCGGTCGAATTAGCGAATAAGTCATCACTTTGCTTGGCCAAGATTGACCTTATCACTAAAGATATCGAAAAAACTGAACAAGAACTTTCTTCACGAGGTGGTGCTTGGGCACAAAGTCGTGAGCAAGAAAAATCTAAACAGTTTGAGTTAGATGCAGAGCGAAAAGAACTTGAGCGAGCATTAAGAACTGAAATCGAAGGTGACCTACCCTTCGCGCTTGCACCTAATGCGATGAAAAACTTGCTAAGTCAGTTGGAAGCAGAGAAGAAAGCTAAACAAGCAGATAGCTTTAATACTGAATTAAATGGCTTCCTGGTTGAGCTTGAAAAAAAGTTATCATTCACACTTTCTAACTCCTTTGTCGCACTGGAGCAAATCAAAGAATGTTTAACTGAGAGAGAAGCGGAGCAAGTTAAAACAGATATTTTACTGGATTTATCGGACAGAGAATATGACCAGCTAAAAGCCCAGGTGAACAACCAAGCCCCTTCTTCACGCAAGCGTTTTGACCTTGTACGTAAGCGCTTAACAATAGTCGAAGAGCAAGTGGCAGCTATCTCAATCAATATTGCTCGAGCACCAGAACAAGAACAACTTGAAATTCAATTAGAAGCGCTTAAAGTGCTCAATAGTCATCGCACAGCGGCTATTGTCGAACACAGAGATAACACTGAAGCGGCAAAGAAAAAATACCGTGAAGCCATAGATTATGCCCGTAAGGTTCAAAAGCTACACGATAAACATAAAGTCGCTTCAACAGCAGAAGCTTCACTCACCAACGCACAAAATACTCATGCACTGCTTGCTGAGTTTAGTGAGCAACTTACCGCGGTACGAGTAAAACAGCTGGAAACTGAATTCATCAAGAGCTATCGGAAACTCGCACGTAAGGAAGACCTGCAACTTTCTGCACGTATCAACACAAAGACATTTGATGTTGAATTGATCGATGAAAACAAGCACGTAATTAGCCGTAAAGGCTTATCTGCTGGTGAAAAACAAATATATGCCATCTCAATTCTAGAAGCGCTCGGAAAAACGTCGGGTAAGAAACTACCGATTATTATCGATACACCACTTGGTCGCCTCGATTCTAAGCACAGAAACAAACTAATAGAGCACTACTTCCCAGAAGCTAGCCATCAGGTAATTATCTTGTCTACAGATACCGAGATCGATGAATCATATTTTAGTAGTGATTATCTAAAAGATGATATTTCTCATGCCTACGAGATAAAATTCGATGGCGTTACAAAATCGTCGGTATTACGTGAAGGATATTTCTGGGAACGTAACATTCAACAAAATAAAGTAGTAGGAGCTAACTAATGCTACCTAATCGCATGAATCTAACCAAACAAACGGAAGATAATCTAAAAAAGCTAAAACAGTACACGGGGATTGCCCCAAACGTGTCATCTCGAATTGCATTATTTAGGTCAATTGAATCTGGTTTCACCTACATACCTGCAGAACCTATAGAGACTGAACGCAAACTAGATGGCAATTTAGTATTAGATAAAGTCACCTGGATGGGTGACACGCAGTTGGTGAGTGAACAGCTACTTAAACTTAAATACCCAGGTTTAGAAGGTCGCTCATTGATGTCAGCCTGGGCTGCGCATGTAGAAGATGGAATTGCTGGAATTAGAAACCATAAACACATAAATGAATTTTCAAATGCTATAGCAACAAAATAAGTTCTTCTGACTCTGACAGTTCTTAAAGTGGTACTGTCAGAGCTATCACGTATATATTTTCTGTTAAAAGACTGGTCGAATGTTGGAATATTAATTTAATTACATTTAAGAACTATCAACTGACAGTTAGTCTTTAACTAAGAAATGTTAAGTGGTTAGCTTTTTTATTGTACTTTTCCACTTTTTAGCTGAAGGTGACATTATCTTTTTGGCTTTAACAGACCATAAAGCATTGCCTATAATTTCACCTTCCAATTTCAAATCTTTAGCATTCAGTTTTTTAACAGCAGCAGTAACACTATATTCTTTTTCTATTAGCTGAATAAATGATTCCGTATATAGATGCCAACCAATTGGTCTAAATAAAAGATGACCACCATTACTAGAATTTCTGTATTTTTCAAGATACTTCAATCTATTTGGAGACGTTAAATGCTCTTGATAAACGTTTAGTTCTTTGCAAGAATTAAATGTTTCGGCATAAAATTCCACGCAAAAATCAAAAAAACTAGTTTTAACTAAATCTGTTTTATTATAAAATTTATACAGTTTATCACTACAATCAAATATATTCCCAATTGTAGTAAAACTACTTTTATCTCTTAATGAGCCTATTGAGTATGATACTGATTTACTTGAGATAAAATCAGTTTTCTCAACTAGATAACGAGTCACAACTGCACATTCATCATCTTCATCCAGTGCAATTTTAGTCTCTTTATTTACTGGTTGAGCTTCTTTATTAAGTGAAGTAAATAACCTTCTTGACCTTTTTATTCCTTCATCTGAATTCTTATGAGCAACGATAATTACACTCAATAAATCATCTGCTAATGATGGTTTATTTTTAATCGCTTTAATTATCCCAGCTAAACGGTGCTGACCATCCAAAGCGAACATTTTCTCTTCTCTAGTTATACTTAAAAAACCTAATGTTTCTGCAGCATAATCAGGCATTTCTACTTCACTTAACTTTTCTTTATTTGGCCTTAAACCTCCAATATCGTGCCAAGTTGGTTCTCCATCATAAACAGCTACAACTAATGAGCTGAAAAACCGGTCTTCTCGACTAGTTAAATAAGTAGCAATCTCTTCAGCTCTTGTATCATTGAGTTCTCGCTGAATCATTTCAGATAAACGCTCACTTTGATGCAGTTCTGTAGCAAATTTAACTAATTCAGCAATATCCTTCAATTTCATAGAACACGTATATGTAACCCAGTTGCCAAATGTACCACGCAGGCAAGGCATAAAAAATTTTTTATTCATAAAATATTTAAACCTTTAAGTAAATCTTTCAACTCCGCACTAAAATCAGCAGTGTTATAAGGAGGCACAAATATTGTAGTTAAAGTTTCTTCAATATCTCCTGTCGAAGAATTTGCAGGTACACGAGCATAACTATAATTTAAATGGCCACTCCATAGTTCCAACATTCTCTTTACTCTCGGCCTATTTTTGTAACCGGAAAAGTTAACATAATTTCTATATCTCTTTTTAATAGTGTTATTAGTACCTAAGTCTCCTGCTTTACCGACGTATAATACGTAAGAGTTCGTAGGTAGTTTTTGGCTATCGATACATATTGATATCATATATACACCTTGTTCATCAGGTAGCTCATGATCTTGTTCGCAATGTTTGAAAGTTCGCCAAGTGAGATCAGGAAGCTCCCTCTCAAACTTAAAGTTTGTAGGGCATAACACAAAGTTATTCCTATATCGATTTAATCTACCTAACCTTTTTTCATCTAGAGTTTCATTTTCAATATCTGCATCTAATTCATCCAAAATATTCATTTTCAGCCTAAAGTGTATAAATGTTTTATAATTATTTACCAATATGACCCGACATAACAAGATGCATAAAAATAGTGAAGTAACATAATTGATATGCTGTTGGCTTACGTCCAACTTCACCAGGTTTACTTTTTTGTTCTTTGTGAGCTGTGGTTATAATTTCAACCATTTCTTTAATTACTTCGGGTAAAAGAATGCTTGGTTCAATTAACCAATTAAATTCTCCTTTTTTCCACGATTCTGTGCAGACATTAGCTCTAAATGCCGAGAGCATAGGATACAACCACCCCTGCGGTATTAATCCACCAATCACACCATCAGAAAAAACGGCTTCTCTTTTATGATCTACTGAACCCACACGATTTGATTCTTCTGTATTTTTTATTTTGTAATAGCTAGTTATTTTTGCACACTCTTTTTGTATTTCATCAGAGAGTATTAATATCTCATGCATTTTTGGAAGCAAAATTTTAAATGATGAAGTATCTATATTGTCGATATCTGAACAGTACCGGCTGAGGATTTTCTGCTTACTACCAAAAATATCATTGGGGTTTTTATCCTTTCCTGGATATTGTTTTAAATCGAATACACTCAAAATATGTAATACGTCGAGTATATCAACAGAACCAGGTTCCCCATCAGAGTAAGCTATTTCATTCTCACCTTTCAGGCCTAACATAGCTTTTTTAATTGGCTCAAATTTATTGATTAAGTTCTTTAAGCTGGCTTGGTCAACCTGTAGATTTTTATTTAATCCTTCTGCCAAATCTACAATCTGCTCTTCTGGTATATTTTGATATAGGTGCAAGCGAACAAAAGCAGAGCCTTCATATGTATTTTGTTCAACAACTTGCCGGATGGCTTGAAACGTATGACCACCATTTACAATTCCATGACTATCAATATCTGATAATGTAATGTCAATTTCGTGCCTATCTCCGCTTATCCGTTTTGATTCAGCCGTATCAACTAATAAATAAATCCCCAAATTTTTAAGCGCGAATTTTTCTGGTTCTTCTTCCAGGGTTTTTACGATAGAGCGCGCGACTTGACCTGATAGTTTTTCTTTTTTAGAGAATTTAGGGTTTCTAGGGTTCACTGAAGTCCATTCTTTTAATGCTTCAGGTAAAGCTTCAACTTTGACAAACATTGTACCAAGCTTGGCTTTATGGCCGTTTGAATTTGGTATTTGCAGTACTCGGTAATCATCACATATAATTTTAAATTTTAGTGGCTTCATTTTAATCCTTATAGTTGGGGGCAATTGCCGCCATTAACGATCTTACGATGGTTATTTGAAAGCGATATTCGGTTTCAAAAATAGGAGGAGTATGTACTCCTCCTATGAATTTACAGCTTAGAAAATCAGTTTACTGGGATTCTTTTTCCATTTCTAGCTCAGAGCTAGCGCTTGTTTTGGCCCAAAAACTATAGTTCTGAACAATGTTTTGTTCATTCGTGACCTGAGGTGTGCTCGTTTTTGAAACCAGATTATTCTGTGTTTCAATACGAAATCCAATATCCACCTGAAATTCAGCTTTAACCATAACACTTAAACTTATCATGCCAATGAATGCACCGATAATTAGCTTAGATGTCGATTTACTTTTACTTGTTTTGCTAGGCATTTTAATACCCCTTTTCTGAACCGTGCCTCTAAGCGGTAGCTATACCAACTTGAGTATGACGGGAAATTTAAGCAACCACTTCAAGGCCTTTAACAAGGAGTCGAAATGATTGATTGGATCCAAGCCTGCTTGCCGACTCGGGACTTATCTAACCTTACAGTTAGAAATCTTAAAATTTATATTTTCAGAAAAAACTACATATATTTGAATATTAACAATCACAAAATATTGGTATTGACTTAATTCTTATTTAAAACACATGCTAAAGCACACAATGGCGCGACTATATCTAGAAGCCCTCTTTGATAAGTAGCTTCAACAAGTGTACGCACATTATCACCAAAGCGCTCCGTCACCCGATTTACACCACGTTTATGTAACTCCTTACCAAGGCGCCCAAGTTGTTTAAATTCAACCATATATTCAAGTATCTCTTGTCCATGGTTTTCAGTCGAATCGTACCACTCACGTAAAGTTACAACTTCCGCATCAACTTTAGATTTTTCGACCATCTGAATATACTCAATAACTTCAGGTGACTTTCTGCTCAGCATCTTTGGTTTAACAACAGTTGTATCATCATTCTTCATTGAGCAACTCCCAAAACGCCTTGTCTTTGATCTTCTGCACCTTCTTATCACCATCAACATACAAGCTGTAGTGTTTATCAAGCTCACGAATGCTCTTCATCAGGTTATCTTGATCTGATTTATCATCCTTATTAAAGATAGACTTGATGTCCTGGTTTTTAAGCTGAGACACACGATGGACAATCCAGCTTAAAATATAAGTTGAGTAATCATTCTCGCTGGTCTTAAAGTGAGTGATATCTTGCGTAGACAGAATCACACCAACACCATACTCGCGGCCCTCTTTTAGTACCTTACGAAGACTGGGGAAGTTTTGCGACATGAAGTTATCGGCTTCATCGACAAGCAACAGCTTGGTAACTTGTCTAAAGTCGCCCTGCACTTCTGGTTTACCTTGCTTTTGCATTTGCGAATAGAACAAGTCCATAGTCAGAGCTACGACTAAGTTTTGGATCTCCGAGGGGTATCCAGCAAGCTCAATAACTGTGATGCCATCGATCAGCTCATATAAACTGGTGCACTTCTCATGATTGTCTTCGAAGATCTCAAGCTCATATAAGCTTTCGAGTGCAGCATAAAGCGAATCTTCAGTAGGCTCAGTCTCTTCAAACAGTACCCAGATATCAGTTATCGTTGGTGCAGGTTTACTCCAGGTGCTTTGATCGCCCTTCTTGATTCCCGCCAATTCATATGCTTCACCAATAAGTTTACGCAGTTTCAGCTGCTGCTTTTGCCCTAAACCAAACGCCTTACCCATGGTTTCAGAGAAACCACGTGCCGTATGCACTGGCAACATGGGTGTATCACCAAACAGACTAAGCGGATTGTATGGCAGTTTATGTAGATTGAACTTTTTACCATTAGTCGCCGTTAAAAACTTGTCATCGACATAGTCGGACTTGTAATCGAAGATCAGAATGCCGATTGGCTTACCATCGACATTACGGTCTTGCTGACGATATAACTGAGTCACCACTGATTTGGTACATTGAGTTTTACCGGTACCCATGGTGCCGATAATGCCTGAGTTAGTATTCATAAACTTGGCTGTGTTTGTCGGTTCCCAATACACTTCGGCGTTATCGCGGACATCATGACCCACTAGGATTTTAATAGGTTCATTACTTTGCTCACGTTGAACAATCGGGCTCTGCCCAATAGATTCGGAGGACTTGTTAAATTTACTGTTACTAGTGCCTGTAGTATCTGGAATAACCTTTTCAAGCTCGACATGTTTATCAGCACTAATTTCACTTTCATCTATTTTGTCAGTCTTAAGAGCAGGCTTTACTACATGTCTCTCAGGAAACAAGTCATTTAGCTCTATCGCACGTCCTGAACCTCTTGGTATTTCGACACTTTCCTCGTGTAAACAGATCTCAATATCATCAACTTTCGTTGGGATTATTTTTCTAATTTCACTCGAATTCTCTGGTGTGAGCAGATACTTTTCAGGTATATGACAGAGTTGCTCAGGACGGACATCATTCATCAACTCACGCAGTGGCGTGCTGACTAGTCGTTTAAGATAGCTGATTGGCAGCTGAATTTTTAAGATATCATCGACTTCATTAAAGTCAGCTTCGAAGAAGGTATCGTTTTCTACGTGAGACAACATGAAACCATCTGGATACTCAGCTAAATCAGCAATACCGTAATCACCTTGCAACCACCATTCTCGCTCTGCTAAGAATGCATCGAAATATGTGTCAGAATAGAGGTTATACAGCTCATACTTGTCTATCTGCATGAGTACCTGGCGGATAAATAAGCCACGGTACAACATACCAGCAAAGTCATTGCGACCAAGTATGTCTTCACACAGGTAACGCTTAAGCTCTTTAGCCTGCTGTACCCCTTTATTGTGAGTCTGTTTAATACCTGTTTTAACTTCTAGTGGCAGCACGTACATTTGCTTGTCTTTAAAACCAACAAACAGTACATCATCTGAAATATGACCAGACTTGTAGCCTTGGACATTACGTGAAAAGTCGCTGTCTGACATCTTAAGGCCGATATTGCCGGTCACACGTATCATCTCAGCGACCGATAGCGGTACCCAAATAATATCAGATTGAGATAGTAAGCAGTTTACGAATTTGTACGCGCCTATAATGCCCTTCTTTTCTTTACGCTCGTTAGCATTGGCGGTGATCATCTTCAGCAGCCACTCGCCATTAAAGGCATTAAACTCTTCGGTTATCCCGCCCTCATCTTGCTCGAGCACCTTTTTGTACAGGTCAGTTTGACGAGTAACAGTAATGGCATCGTAATTGGCCGAGTTAGTGTAATTATCCGAGTAATGAATTAACACCATATCTTTGGCATTGTCGAAAAAGTCTAAGGTGACTTTAGGATCGATAATGGTAGTCCAGATTGAGCTCTCATAGGAACGCTCTAATAAGGTTCTAAAGTTATCGCTCACCACTAGCGCCATCGATTTAGAATTACCCGTCGGCTCACTGGAAAGTAACGCAGGTTTGATTAACCCACCCAACTTTTGAGCTATCTGCAGGTGTGGGTAGTCTGAAGTATCAACATTATTCAGGCCAAATGCTGTGAAATAGCTGCCTTGTTTATTTGCAGCAGCTTCTCCCGCCATCAGACCATGGCAGACAACGCCGCTGAGCTGCTTATCGACATTGACGTCTCTTGGCTCAACCTTGCTGTTATTTCTGAAGAAGCTCAGATGTGAATAGGCTTGTTTGCCATCTATCTTGCCATTCTCAAACTTACTGTAGGTAAGCCTGGTACGCAGCAGGTCGATAATGGTGTCAGCTTGCTCACGAATGGCGCCCTTGTCTAACTCATATAAGCTCTTGAGCTCATCGTAACTCGCTGTTTCGGCAAACCTGTCGAACTCACTATAAACCAGCTTGTCGTCGTACAAGTTGACGTGTATCTGACACACCTTGTCTTTGTTTGCTTTAACAAAATCGACAAGGCCCATGAAAACTTCATGATTCGACTTATTGTTGACTGAGTTGATCAGAAGGGTCGCATTAGGTCCTGCGGTAAACAGTGCCGTGAAGGCATTTTTAAATTCACCAACTTTGTCTTTGACCAGTTTGCGCACATAAGAAAAACTGGTGTCTTGTTGTGGCACTAGCTCAAGCCAGAAACTGTTCTCTTTCTCAAGCTGACTGAATGCAAAACCATGAATAGGATCATAAATAAACGGCAACAATCCACGGGCATTTAGCCTATCTAAAGTCACCTTAGGCAAGGTCTTAAAACTATGGCTGTCATCTTGAGTAACACGCTCTGCTAATGCTAAGTAGTAGGCTATGACCAAGGGGTGGAACGGCGTGATATAATCTTGACCACTAAATGTGGCGAAGCCCAGACTGATAAGTTGCTTCTGCTCGGGGGTGAGCAAGATATCATCACCAATAGCGCTAATAGCGTTATTGTATTGCTTAACAACCTGTCCGGCTAAAACCCGGTACTCAGGCCCCCAACTACAAAGACTCGGTAGCGTGCGGTTTTGTACGTAGTAATAAAATAGCGCACGATAAGCAACATACAGCGATGGATATGTCGCCTCTATGTCTGCTAAATACAAAGGAGTTCGTGATTCATCGCGCCTGGTGAGTAACAGGTTATCGACAATTTCAGCTTCCCACTGCAGTAAGGTTAAACGCCTGCCCTTAGGCGAGACCTCTTTATTATCGAGTAACACTTTATTTTTTGAGCGGTTAAAGGTGCCTAGATAGGAATCTTGGTAAAGGCGAGTAAACCTGTCTTTGTCTAATATAAGCGGAAGCGTCAGCGAATCTGTTGCTATGGCCCCTTCTACGTTAAAGGTTAAAAACGAGTCTTGTCCCTTAACGATAAAATGTAACTCGTCGGATTCATTAGCGATCTGCTCAAAGTCTATTTCACTAGTCGCTTCATTATCAAAAACTTGGCCTATTTCACCGAGCACGGCTTTACCGCCCTCTTGACCACCATTAATGCCAATGACAAAACTGTTTTCTTCAGTTTGCAGTGTAATTCTTGAACTTTTTTTAGCAGATGATGAAGGTTCGATTAAGAAGTTATTCCTGAAGGCATCAATATTGAAGTCGCCACTTCTAATGACTAACACTTTAAACTTGAAACGTTCTGCGGTTTTTTCTCGCTTAAGGTTAAAAGTGAAAAACGTCGCTTTGTCCGGGTATTGCCCTGTGATGGTGACACGACTGCGCTTTCCACCAGAATTAACCGGGTTAGCAATTTCGATAAGATCGGTTTTATTGTGCATAATCGAACACTGCTTGCGTTCAATTTTTCCGCCAATAAAGGTTAACTCGAAACCAAAGTCTTGCTGCTCATCCTCCAGCACCAAGATAAGATGACGCTCTCTGCGGCCCGCTTTAGTTTCGGCTTTATTCTTGGCAATTAGCTCACCCTGCAAAATGGATTCGCTTTCGAGTTCTAGCAGGTTTTTGCGGTTCGCTTCTTGCTCTTGTTTACACGCACTAAATTCAAGCTCAGTTTTCCAGCGTTCAGTGTCGTCGCCACCGAAGTTTTTAGAGACAAACTTGGCACCGAAATCTTTTTCGGCGAGCTTGTCCTCTAATTCATTAGGGAAATGATGGGTTATACGCTCAAGCTCTTCGTAGAGACGCTTGTTCTCTTCTAAGCGTTTATTTATCTGTTCAGGTTTGCCGTCCCAAGTGAGAATCGCGGGGTCATTTAGTAAGCCAAGCTCACTGAACTGTAGATCACCATCGAGCAACGCATTGTAGAGGTCTTCAAAGCCAAACATGGTCGCGCCATCGTCGACGATTTGGTTAAACCTGTGCTCGAGCAGACACTCAGAAACTTTTCGAGTCCCATTGAAGTCATCAATCAGATCATGCATGGCATGTTTTATCTGCTCAGGGTGCCAAATGCTAGCAGGTTGCGCGACATCCTCAGCAGAGTTAATCAGGGTATCTAACATACTGTTATGTATTACAAGCAGTGCACACCCTTCAAGTTCACCAAATTGTCCTGCTACCTCGTCACGCAGATGTGAAATGAAGTTTTCTGTAAAACCTGCACATTTCCTCGAGTCTTCACTATGCAGTACTGGCAGTAATCGTGCTTCACCACACTGCACTACAGGTAGCTCAGTGCCTTTAACATTTATGCTGCCATCTGATTTTGATACGATCGAGTTAAACAGTTTTAAGCTGTTATCCATATCAGGAGACTGAAACTGATATCTAAAACCCGCTTTTAGGGCTTGCTGTCCCCAATTTAGAAATTGTTCTGCTAGAAAATCATTAAATTGTTTTAAGGACATATACTGCATCTCCACTGTCACTCATACGCTCAACATTGCCGATGCGTTCATAAAATGTGATTAGAGCCTGTTGACTCTGTTTGTCAAAAAACACCCCTCTGGATTCGAACGCTAAGATAAGCTCATGGAAACGTAGCTTTTCTTTCTCGCCCACTGCAAGGTTTGTCAACAAAAGAAGGTAATCTTGATTAAACACCATGACTCGCCCCGCACGGCCTCGACTTTGAATAAAGTGAGAGCACAGCTCTGACTCAGTCGATTTGACGTATTGTAGATTGATGTCGTATCTGGATTCACCGCGACTAAATTGTGCAGCACCAAGTCTTAATAAATTTTGGAGCTGATCTAGTGGGTCTTGTGAGTTTGATATGCTGGTATTGAGTTGTCTGTTTTCTTTAAAATCTGCTGCGTAGCTTTCAAGTGCTTCTGCACAAGTTGGATGCTCTGCCAAGTTTTGTGCTAAAGCCCAAATAGGCATGATCTGATTTTTATTATCTTGCAAACTTTCGTTCATCGCCAGATATGGAAAGATGCTCCAAAGTGCAGAAGAAAGCTGCTTATGACCATAACTCTTAACTAAAGAGCGTTCGTCACTGGCCTTTTCACTGTCCAAAATAAAGTAATGCAATTTTGGCTTAGGTTCACCTGAACGCCAGTCTTTTAAATTTAATGCGAGCTGTGCAGTATATAGATGCGCGTAAAGTCGAAGAAAATCTTTGAAAATTGAGAGTAAGTATTTTGGACGCTTACTCAAAAACGTAAGATCTTGCTGAAAGTGGTTAGCCATAAATGGTAGGTATGGCGCCTCTTTGCTGACTAAGTCACCCGCTGCTGGGTCCTGACTTTTAAGGTGTAAGCTCAATACGTCATAGAGCTGCTGCTCGAGAAAGTTAAGTTGCGACTTTGGCTTATTTGTAAAAGCAAAGTCTTGCAGTAAACTTGAAAACAGACTGCCGAGACGGCCATTGGGAGTGTTACCTACAGCTTTGTTTGTTTTGAAGAGCAGAAACTCAGGAGTGATCTTAAACAGCTCATTTCCCTCGAAATACATTTTATCGAGTATTGGCCAGAAATCAGCTTCATCCAGCTTACGTATAAAAACTTTTTGACTAGCGTCTTTAAAATCTGCTAATTCAAACTGCTTTTTCTTTTTCCCGGTAGGATCTGCAGGGTCTTTAAACTGAATAAACTCTTTTCGATAAGACTGCTTTACCACATGCCCTAGCGCACTGTCCCAATCAAAGATGTCATATCTGTCTTTGGTTCTGATAGGAAAGTAACTGGTTAGAGTATTATTTTTTACCTGTAACTCAGGTTTTAATAGCAACATAGTTATAGGCCGCTCACTTCAAATTCATCGAAATCGTCATTAGTAATTTTGTATCTACCGTTTGTGTTCAATATGTGCAGCGTGTCAGAACCATTAGCCACTTCTGTAATCTGTTCTACTAGCTCATCTAAAAGCACTACTGTATTTTTATCGTGCTTATTTGGGCGGTAACCTTCGACAATACGTAACATCAGACTCAAGAGATTGATGTTGGTTGGCAGCTTCACGACACGCTTGCCCACTTTGAAGTAAGTGTTGAAATGTGAGGTTTTAATCTCTTCATCTTCCGCTATTTGAGTCACATGGGCCTTCAGTTCCAGATCGGCTGCTAGCTGAAATCCATTATGCTCGGAGATGAAGAACTCACCTTTGCCGAGTTTGGGGGCATTGCGATTGTTGTATTTGTGAATAGCGGCAATCGCTACATCTTTGTAATACTTACGCAGTGCTAGCTTATGCTCATCAGAACCATCGAAGTGACAATGTAGGTGCCAAATTTCAGTATATTTCTTTATTAGCTGTTGCTGAAAGTCATCGCTGAATGATTGATGGTAGTTATTGCCAAACTCAGCATTTTTCAATAGGTAAAAAAGTCTCAAGTATGATTCAGGTTGTAGACTTGTAGTAAACCCTTTTAATGAAAGAGCCTCAACGAACACCTCAAAGTCATGATCTGGTAAACCTAGACTTCTAGACAATATGAACTTGTCTATATGTTGAGTACGAATATTTGCCGGGTCAAAATTTACAATTTTACTCGCTAGCTCATTGTCACTACCGGTAAATAAATTATCAAACAGATAAGCAGGTCCCGCTAGGAGGTGAAATATAAAATCAAGCAGTGCTCGTGCAGTCAAGAACTGATCCTTTACTAGCCTAGCTTTAAACAACAGCTCTATAACGGAATCTTGTACTGCCTCATCACTCAGTAGCTCATAGTTTGCACATAACTGTTTGTCAGTCGCTTTGAGCAGTGTCTTCTCATGATCGTAATGGTCACGGATAATGTTATTGCTCGGCGCGGTAAGCTTTTGAAAAAGTGATTTAACAAATTCTGCAGTGTAGCCCTGCTGCCCCAAGACGAATTTAGGAAACTGCTCAAAATCAAGGAACTGGTGATTAGCCTGATGAGTCGAACCTTCGAGGAAGTTTTTTATAGATGATTTAATATCATTATGCTGTTCAGCACCTTCTTGGGCATAATTCCCAAGCATACCTACGTTAATACCCACGACCAGTGTTTTATCTGAGCCACGGTTCTGTTCAAATAGCTCATCTAACGTTTGGATTGCATTAGCAGTTGGAGAGAAGCTGTGGGTTGCATCTAAGTGAAAAACGTAGCGGCCTTTGAACATGGACATTTCACAATAGCGAGTTAAAATTTCAGACTTACCATCACCGCTACTGCCACACAGAAAGATAATGTCATCCTCTGTCGCATTGATCAGCGCTTCTTTAAACGCACGCTCGATATCGGTTGTGATGAATAGATAATCCTTTATCCGGTCCTCGATAGAATCGTCATTCTGATGCAGTGTTCTAACCGCATAGGGCGAGGATTTAGACAACACAGATAGAACGGATTTAAACCTTAACATAGAGCTCCAAATCGAAATGCTTTTGCATTAACTGATTTATAAGTTGATATCATCTAGGAAACTTTGAGTTGGCTCACTGTAAGTAATCATTTAAAAATTGATTTTTACACTCTTTGACATGGATGTTGAGAGGTTCACTTTCCTTGTGCCAATTAGATTCCTTTTTCAATAAGTTAAGATACGTGTTTGCATAAAAAATGCAACAGATTTATCCCTTTACCAACCAAGGTTATGTACCTTCTCGAAACTAGTGTTTCTTCAAGGTTAAACCTGTTATCTATTCGCCTAAATTATTTACCTCTCGGTATTCAACAGCCGAAATACGTTGCTGTACCCAAGTTAAATCACACCGTATTCATTTAACCTGCGCGCTGGCGGGCCAAACAAGCCTGCATTGATTATGAACGCGGGTCATATTCGCATCTAGGGATAGGCTTTCGAATGCTTTGCTAGGCGGTTGAGATATTGTTGCCCATCAGCCCCCTGAATCCACTGTGTGAACCTGAAAATAAAAGCTGGATCCTGGAACAGGTCCGGGTCGATAATTACTGCTCGCATGATCGACATTTCCTACCTGACCCATAGGGATATGGGAAATGTCTGAATGATATCGGGAATATCACAGACCCGTGTAGG
>SPKZ01010564.1_pt1 | contig 20161 bp, 26 predicted proteins | sample 2456571 | NCBI WGS metagenome assembly SPKZ01 (sample SAMN11192286, study PRJNA482655) | marine metagenome | biome: ENVO:00000447; feature: ENVO:00000244|ENVO:00000211|ENVO:00000569|ENVO:00002023; material: ENVO:00002151; isolation source: ocean water from marine abyssalpelagic zone ... | reverse complement strand
GTTCACTGTTTACTTCAATATAATCTCCAACAGCTAGTTCAGTTGTGAATGCTGTAGTAGTACCGACCACTGTAGCCGTTAGACTAAGTGTGCCTGTGATAGCACTTAACAAATCTATAGTCGCTGCTGTGAAGTCTACTGCTGGCGCTATATACAATACTAGATTGGTAGCGTCAGTAACAGTTTGGACTTGAAGAACTTCTCCACCAACATAGATATAATCATCTGCCGCTAGTTCAGTATCAAATGCTGTAGTTGTACCCACTACTGCAGTGCCAGTTGACGTAGCTGTGCCTGAGATAGTTGTCTGGAGTCGAGCTGCTGATCCTGAGAAGGTAGAAACTGGTTCTGATGACAGTGTCAATTGTGAATCATCTGTGATAGTTGAGATACTGACTGACTCAAGTGTATCGGTTATGAGGATGTCATCTGAGACAGCGAGTTCTGATACAAATACAGTTCCCGTGCCGAGAACTTCTTCTGTTGCACTTGTGAGCGTTCCAGTGAGAGCTGTTTCAGTGCTCTCTAAGACGGCTGATACGTCTACGTCGGCGAGAGTGTTGATGTCGTCTACTAATTCGATTAGAAGGTCTTGTGCAGCTTGAGCTGCGTTGTCTTCTGCATCTGAGGCGGCTGTGACTGTAAATGTCTGAGTACCACTTGATGTGATAATGACCACTTCATATGCTTGCCCGTTTACAATCTCTGATGCTGGAAGTGAGATATCCAGAATAGTTGCTCCTCGTCTTCCTACGACAAGTTCTGTAGGTCTAGGGGTCTGCTGGAAATAAGCCAGAGCTGCTAGGTAAGTCTCAGAAGAACTCGTGTACCCGTCGTCTAGAAGTTCGGATAACTCATTATAAGTCCGAATTCTGTCTGGAGCAGATACTTGATCGTCGGTAAGCAGAATGACCCTGTTAAAGTCTTGAGTGTCGATAATCACTGTGTTCCGTGAGATCTCCACATCAATCAAGTCATTGACGTTGCCCATTTGGGCCTCCTTGGTTTAATGTTATGTGTCTGTTAGTTCTATGGTGTATTCTTGAACAAGGCCTTCATCATCCCCATCAGGAATAAGAGTCTGGCTAATTGGAACTTCTTGTATATCCACGACGTTTGTATCTACAACTGGACATCCCGGTAGACCGGCATTTACGTCAGCTTCGTCTGGCTCATAAAAGTTGCCATCAGTTATCATAAATAATATTTCGAACTGATATCTTGGTTCATTGTTTGTAGTGTTCTTTTTTGTCAGATTAATTACAGATGTTTTTGAACTGACACTAAGCCCACTATTACTGAGAGCTGGAGCTACAGAAGGAAAGTCTAATTGAGACTGTAGTCTTCTTGCTCTTGTCGAGGCTCCTACGCCAATACATTGGATAGATACTGGAACATAGAGATCTGTTTTGACTTCCTGTCCTATTACTTCACCACTTTCGTTAGAAATAACTCCACCGTATTCCATCTGCCCTGCAGGGTCTAGATCAATAACCTTTATAGTTGAATAAGGGTCATTACATTTATCCATATCAGACGGGTCTACGACTAATCTGTAAGATGAGTTATTTGGTTCAAGTATTGGTCGGAATAGAGGAATGAGGATATCTGTTATTGCGAATTCATCAATCATGTACAATCACCTCCGTTTCCTCTTCTTTGAACAATAGCCTTGTAGTGAGGAAGAGTTGCTGATGCTGAATCCCAATCGTCTATGTGAAAGACTTCATACTCATCACCTTTAATTGTGAAGACCATGTCCCATGTTAATGGGTATATTGGATCAGTCCATATGCTTTTAAAATCTGTGTATCTGCGACCTTCTGGCAGGAGATCTTTGTCTTCTCCTGTTATCGGTTGAATGTTACCTTGGATAATAATATCTTCGGTTTCTGATTCATTAGGTCTACCAGTATTAAGGTTTATTGCTTGATTGTAGGTCCTAACTGTAATGTCTTCGTATCTTACTAGACTCATATTATTTCCTCACAATGCCTTTTATAGAGTTAACCATGTCTCCTGTATCTATGCCGATCTTTTCTGGATCAGTTCTACCAAACCTTGATTTGATCTCTACGGTTATTTCGCTGAGAGGTTTGATCGTCATAGGGAAGTCTTGATTGTCTATATGTTCTTGTAATATAGTAGCTAATTCTGTAGCTAATTCTTGTTCGTCTAAGTTGTAGCCTTTAAAGAACCTTTCGACATAATTAATTATTTCGTTCTTTGTGTCGATATACGCCTTTCTGTTTTTATTAGAATAGGCTGATCTAAAGACTGGTCTTTCTGGTTGATTGTTTGATGGGTCACCGAATTCTAGAGCGACAGCTTTGTCTACCTCTAGAGGATCAAAAACACCAACGTCTATTTCAACTTCTAACTCTTCACCGTTCTCTATTAGTTTGTCTAATAGATCTGTGTTGAACTCTATCATTATGTGTCATCGTCTGTGGACCACACATACCAATCTGGTCTGTCAACTGTTCTGACACCATCGTTGTATACAGTAGTGTCATCTTGGCCTTCTTCATACTCGTCTGAATCTACTCCAGTCGCTTGTAGATTTATCGCTACATTGCCCAGTCCACTTATCAGGTCGTCCCTGCGTCTAATAAGATTGTCTAAGAGATCGCTTAGATCCTCTGAGACTTGTCCAGTTGTGCGATTGACCATATAACTTGCATCAGTAATAACTCTGTCAAAAACTTGGATGCATGTGTTGTTTACATTTTCCATATTCTGACTGAGAAGAAACAGAATCTCTTCATCCTGCATATTTACAGGAAGATTTTGAGTAGTAAGTCCTGCACAGAATCTGACTTGGTACAGTTTACTTGTTCCTAGTTCAGCTGCGTCATATGTAAAACTCATATATGTGGCTCCTTGACTTATGGGTTTCTAATGTATATATTGTAATAAGCATGCAACAAAGGAGTAAATATGCCTAACCATAAAAATGAGGAACTTCTTCCTTATTATGAAAAACTAGCTAAAATGATCTACTGGAAAGATGATCTTCCGTATTGGAAAGTCAGGCCTTCTACAGCAATTCGTCTTAATGCGTTAGCTGGTAATGTTGATAATAATAGAAGAAGAATAAGAATATCAGGAAAGAACTTATTATCATATCGTCTACGGATCTACATGGAGACAGGAAGTCTTCCTCCTGAAGATGTCGATCACATAAATCATGATTCTGAAAGTTGTTCTTTGTCTGAAATAACTTGCGCTAGTTCATCTGATAATAATAGAAATGCTAGAAAAAGACCCGGGTGTTCCTCTGACTATATAGGTGTCAGTTGGTACACTCCTAGATCTAAATGGAAAGCGTCTGCTAGAGATCTAAATGGAAAGAAGAAATACCTTGGTATTCATACTTCAGAAATAGATGCTGCTAGAGCTAGAGATTCTTATCTAGATTCTTTAGATGTTCTTCATTTTGTTAGAAATTTTCCAAAATAGTCAAAGGAGGGATTTCTCCCTCCTACGCTACTAGGCTATGCAGTTCTTCAGCAAAAAACCTAATTCGGGCGCAACGATGTCGTTATCGTAGGCAAAGAGACCATCGACGTAGTGTGTCAAGTTTTCTTTGTGGTAGTATGATCTCATCATCAAGTTACCTGTGTCCACGCCTGTGTTAGCAGGAGAGAAACCAGACTGACCTGAGATAGTGCTCATAAGACCGTCCCACTTGTGACATACAGCAGCTGTCTTAGAGAATTTACCCATGAAGCTGTTTGTGTAGTAAAGAAGACAAGACTTCTCCATTACCCATTCCATGTCGCCAAAGGTAAGATCGCCAGCTTCACCGAAGTTATAGTTCTGGCTATCTCGAGTACTGTATGTAATATCAGTGATATCCTGATAGACCATCTCTACGACGTGAATTGCGCCAGAAGGAAGTCCAAGATTAACACTTAAGATCTGTACAGTCTCTTCATCACCACCATGTACACTAGTAATAGCGTCTGCCCACTGAAGGATAGAATCATTATCACGAAGTGCATCGAGAACCAAACGAGGTATGATAAGCTTGTTAGGACGTAGACCAGTACGAAGCTGCATAGCGCGCATTGAGCTAAGTAGAATACGGATTGGTTCACTTGATGCGACTACATCAAATCTTTGGAATCGTCCACCACTTGCGTCAGACACTGGAAGTGTGACATTACCGTCGATTGGATCAGTAGTTGCGCCAGCCTGACCGACTGCTTGAAGTGCCCAAGCATCATCTGCTAGGAACGTGTTGTTGAAGTCTAGTTCGTAATCGACAACAAAGTTGTGAGTCAAGAACTTAGATGCGTCAGCAAGAGGCTGGAGTGGATCTTGAGCTTCTGCGATCTCTTCGTCTGTGACAGGTACACGAAGACCAAACTGGTCGATCTTGTATAGCTGAGTGCCAGCTGCGTACTTGGCAGTCGGATTGACTGTACCCGGGCTACGCTTTACAACCTGAGTTGACATGAAGTAACGCTTGTCATATCTCCAGTATTCACCGGTAGATTTAGGACTCGAGTGAGTTGGCACCATGCCACTAGAGTAGACGTTGTTCATCAGATCGAAGATGCCGAGGGCAGTCCCACGGATTACTTCTCTGATGTTGTTATTGGTATGGTCGATAGTATTTTGAGCCATTTGTGCTATTCCTTATTTGTTTGTTGAGCCGAAGAGTGCTTCATTGTAGACGTCAGGTTCATTGGTCTTGAAGTACTCACGCGACTTATGCAGAGCTTCTGTACGAGTCAGTTTACTGTCTTCTTTCTGGAACTCAGAAGCCTTCTCTGTCATCTTAAGATCAGCTGATTTAATAACTGACTTACGAGTCGAGCCTTCGCCTGCCGGATCAAGGATTTCTTTGTTCTTCTGGATATTACCCAATTTTCCTAGCTGCTCTTCAAGAGATGAATACTCATCCTCTGTCAAAGCTTTGCTACATTTATATAGAAGCGTGCCAAAGGCGTCTGCGTCATCAGGCTTCATATCTTTTGCTTTGACAATAAATGTTGCCTTTACGACATCTTCTTTTTCTTTGCGAAGCCCTTCGATCACTTTGTCTTGATCTTCTTTCGACTTGAGTAAAGCTGCGACTTCTTTATCGACGCCTTCTTTAGCCTTGACTAGAATTTCAGCCTGCTTTGTAGCTTCCTGAGCTTTCGTAATTACTTCCTGATTAGCTGCAGCATCTCTGTCAGCTTTTTCTTTTCTGAGCATCTCTAGCTCTAACTTTTCGTCCATGTTGGTGTCCTGTTTTTCTGTTGATTTAAAAATTTCGATCCTAGTGGCGTTAGCAGCTTCACCTACAAATGCAATATGAGCTCCATCCATTCGGAAGTCTATATCATACAAATTTCGTAAGTGCTCTGTTCCACTCTGTCCTGCTAGTCGTGCTTTTTCGATCCTTTGGCACAATGCGTCACATCCTACAGAGAGTCCTGTATAGACCCCTGCTTTGACATCTTCCCACAGTTCCTTGCTTTTTACAAGAGCTGTTGCCAGCCATGTTCCAGTAGGATATACTATTTCTTCTCCGGACTTAGATTTGATCATCATAGGAGCTGGTGTTACATAGCTCTCTACAAACTCTGTCAAGTCAGTCGATATATTTAATGTGTGGTCGATATTAGGAATCATGCAGTATTCGTTAAAATTTCTACATGCCTTGCGGACCTCTTCTACGGAAGCTTTGTCTCCATGGAAGTCCACTGTGTTAGGAACAAGCACTGGTGCGGTAAACTCTCGGAGTTCTTCATTCAGAGCTTTGAGTATTTCCATTCTGTGCCTCTCTTAGTTTTGCCAATGCAGCTGTTACTGCTGACAGTCCGAACAGTGTTTTAAAGGAAGTTGTCCTTAGATTTATCTGTTCTAATATTGGGCTGATTACTTTCGGTGTTGTTGGAAGATCAAATGTCTGTCTTTTGATGTTTGTAACATCTGACGTCGTCTTGACTTCTACTTCACCTGTAACAGCTTGAGCTGATAGACTCCTTACCGAGACCCCTATTGTTTCTTTAGGGTTCCCAAGACTAAGTGATTTAAGCGCGTTTCTGATTCGGTATCTATTTCCTGTAAAGAATCTAGTACCAAGCTCTACAAACATGGCATACCTAACGTCGTTGTAAACGACAAGAGTGTCACCTGATGTATATGCTTTCCAGCCTCGCCTGAATCTCCCTGATTCTACCGCACTCGCTCTCTGCGCTGTAGTTACTGCTTTACGCGCAAGATTTTTTGTTGAGTCGGAAGGTGTAATAGTGTAACTGTATGCGATCATCCTCCCCCCCTGACTACTTTCGCTTCATCCCCTCGATGACTACTTTAAGGTCATTGATTGCATCTGCTAATTGTTGGTTTGATTCAGTATTCTTTTCTAGAGAATGCTCCGTCACTCTGGCCTTTTCTTTTAGTACAGAAATGTCAGCATTCATTTTGAATACCCACACGAATAAGCCAGTCAATCCTGCCAAGGATAACCCACTTAGAATTGCTAATATATATTGTTCTATCATTGTATCCCTTATATAGAGATGCTTGGCTTGACATTTGTATAGGTGTCTGCCTTATCTATTCTGACTTCAATACCTCCTCGAACATATAGTTTTCCGTTTCCGTATAACTTGTCCGGAGTGTTAGTCTCGAATCTGACTGCATACTCATTATCTGATAATGTTGTAAGGTCGAAGTCACCTGTATAGAAAGCATCTTCTGTCCCTTCAGTCATACTGACATCAGAACCCTGCTGGACTCCTTGTGTATTGATGACTTTTGCGATCAATGTGAGTCCTGATTCTGTATAAGGATCTAAGGCTATATTTAATTCATTAGACATACCTTCTCCGTGTTAGTTTAATTCATGCTATACATAATTACATGATCATAATGAGCTTAGATCCAGCCCGCAAAATGCACCAGACAAAGTGACACGTGTTGCACTTGTTCTTGACGATTGAGTATTTGTTCTAACCTCTACAGCCTCAGAAGCGCCAACATTTGCGATTATACCGACATTGGGTGATGTTTTAACCATACTCCCCGAATTACGACAATACCCCTCGCCTGTGCCTAGTAAGTTATTAACGCCATTGATGCGGATTCTTTGGAAAGGCTCGGCACGTGCAGCGCCTCCGTCTGTCTCCATAGTATTTAATAGCAGAAATTTACTGGCATCCGTAACGGTCACTTGATTAGACGCCAAAGAAAAGCCAGCATCTAGAAAAGAGCTTGAATCATAAGCTGCCGTAAACTCTGCGGCTAGTGCGACATTCTGAGTACTGGAAGATCCTATATTAAAAGCCTTTGATGAATCTAACTTATAGATGCAAATACGGCTTTTTAGAGGTATTCTGTCACAAGTAACAGTGCTTGCTTCTTTCGCGGATTTTAATTTTAGAATCTGGTTTATTGCGGTAGTCTCGATGATCGTACATGTAGAGTTGTTGCCTCTTAATATCTGCTCACCATTCTGTGAACCACGAATGTAATTATTTGCATATGTTCCCGGAACATCAGCTCCTGCTAAATCTAGGCGCTCATATACTCCTGTTCTTACATTGCTATCTACTGCACGACTCCAAGAGTTAGAATAAGTCACAAGATAACGGCCTACTGCGTCAATCTGAATATCTGAACTTCCTCCGGTATGGGTGAACCCCGTATCAACTCTGGTCTGAGTTGTCCAAGTCTGATCAGCAAAAGTATCAGTAGATATTAAGCTTGATGTATCACCAGCTGCACCCTCTAGTATACAAGTCGCCGCTGTCTCATCTAGTCGAACCATTGAGAGAGCTGTCTTTGCAGGTGTATAAGTGGTTGCATTGCCAACAACACGTGCGTCACTACCTGCACCATTTATGCGCAATTTCCTTAACTCTACGGTATCATTTGCGGTTAAATCATATATTCCGAAAGCGCAATCCGTAAAAGCATCAGCACTACTAGTTCGCCTAATGTACCCATCCGTATAGGCACCTGACACAATAGTATTATTGATATGCAGAAAGCTTTCCCCGCTTGTTCTATAGCCACCCGCTGTATCTCTGTCAACTGCCAAGTGATTAATCAACAGGTAGGTGCCTGTTGTCGATATTGTAACGACCCCTGAAGCTGCCGAAAAGGTCGCAGTGTCTATTTGACTTTCAGTGTCCAGAGCTATTGTACTCTCAGTAAGGCTCAAGGTCTCCGTTGATGCTGTGAGCGCATAAACTATACTGTCCCCTATTTGAGATACAGGTGGTGGTCCCGTCTTGTCATAGACAGTTGTAGTACCTAGTATAATCTTCTTGATTTCATTTGTGCCAAGATATATTTTATTTATATCTGTAGTGCCTAATTCAATGCTCATTAGACGGCATCCGTAATTACATAGAATGTGGTAGCATCTGGAGCTCCAATTGCGTCGTACTCGGCTTGGGTTAAACTCATCATATTTATGATTGTATCGGCACCAGTTACTCCAGCTGGATCTGATTGCACATATAGTTCGTCATTCGTCCATTGTGAATTACTGCCGGATTTGTTCGTTAAAGTTTGCGTAGCCGTCAATCCTACCAATTGTTCACTAATTGAGGCAGGATCATAGACTGAAGTCTCCATATCACCAGAACCGCCGCCTCCACTACTTCCACCACCCCCACCAGCTGCTCTATTTGTGAACCTAAATTTTGTATCATCAGATGCGTCTGTCTCGCCTTGCTGACATGTTATTGTCGCTATCCAGACGGCTGTAGATGTATTAGGTGCATCGATAAATGTCTCCGTCTCAATAGCAAGTAGAGCTTCCTCTAGTGATTGAGTGTATTCATGTTGTCCATAGGCGACTGTCATAGTTGTTGACTGACCAAATAAATAAACCCTTTGATTTGTCCACTTACCTCCTTGAACAGAAGTTATAACACCATCGTCATCCCAATTATCAGGATCAAGCACTGTTACAAGACCACCAACAAAGGGTCCAGCTGGGTCCTGAGCTTGCTTGATGAATTCCTGCACTACTTGTGCATCATTTACTCTGGTTGTAGGGTTAGTCCACGCTGAAGTAGCTGCGTTAAAGAAAGGAAGGGAAGTCGTACCAGATGACCTGTCAAATGATAAATTAGAACCGTTTGCTGATATCTCATTTCCACTCACGCAGGCTTTTCTGCATTGAGTCATGTCATTGAGGGACTGCGCCCAACCATAAGCCACTTGGTAATCTTCTGTAAAACTTGCAATTACACCATCTCCGGAAGGATGAATAACACTTGGTAGAGCTACATTATCTCTTCGTGATTGACCGTCCATAGATCCTTCACTAGTCATCTGTAAGTCTGCAGTCCCTTCGGTAGCTCCCTCGACAAGTGATAGAGTGGTGAAGATGTTAGTAGTCGGGTCTGGAGGTAGTTGGCCAGTAACACCCGCATAAGATAGGACTTTTAGACGCATCTCATCTGGATTAGACCAGTCCTCAATCGCAACATTACCTGATGAGATATCGAACATGGTTGATCCGTTTGCGGTAACTAAGCACCCATCAATAACACCAGTTGTGAGATTCCTATTCTGTGGTTGATAGCTCATACAATTATAATCCCTGTTCCGTCTGACATTATTGTTATTGACTCATACATATTGTAGAAACTGAAAGTCGATAATCCATCTATTAACTCTGATCCATCCGGATCAAGTGTTACCTTATTTGACACAGCATTCTTTTTTATATTTAATGACTTACCCGTCCATGAGGAGGCCGCCAAAAGATTAACTGTACCATCATTTAGTGTGGTATCATAAACGATTAATGTATCAGATAATACTTGTGTGGTAGTTACTCCGGAAACGCTCTGTACAGTCGTATTAATCAATATCGCTGGATTTGGATAAGTTCCAGTCAAGTCGCCACCAGCTGGGCCAGTTGGTGTTCTTGGATCTCCAGAGTCATCAAGAGTTGCATCTGTTATTACTGTATTTAATTCAACGAGAGTCCCACTGCCTAAATTATCCACGTCAGTTCCATGAGGATTAGCAGTATTTGCTATATGGGAGTCGATCTGAGCGTGAGTATTGGTGCCGATATTTTGGATCGCGGTATGATCAATAGATCCCTCGGTAAAATGAATCGTACTATCTGATACATGTGAGTCAAGTTGTGCGTGTGAGTTAGTTCCGATATTTGCAAGTGTTGTATGATCTTGGCCAGATACGTCAGTCAAATACCCTGCATCATTAACAAGAACACTGACACTATCGCCATCATAAGTAATATTTCCATCAGTGACAGATGCATCAAATTGTGCCTTAGTTCCTGTGATTCCGCCAATTGACGTTTGATCACCCGTGTTAGTGCCAGATTGATTATCTAGATTAGTTTTATCTGCTCCAGACATTACTCCAGCGTTACCACCTGCGATGGCTTGCGGTAGAGTTGCATCTGTGCCATCTGATGAGACGACATTCACAGTTGTAGCTGCTTGGGTTGTCGATAAGTTTGTTGTGATATTTGATACTTTTGATGTATTAAGCGCAACAGCTGAATTTGCAGATACTCGAACATCCGTATAATAAAGATTAGTTGAGCCTTCGTTTATGTCATCAGTATCTAAAACCACATCTGGACCAGAGTCGCCGTTAACGGAGTCAATAGATCCAGCTGGACCTATTGGTCCAATAAAAGCATCTACATTAAATTCATGCTCAACATAAAATGTGACTGTGGAGCTGCCGCCGACAGAGTTAGTCAGCCTAGTTGAGTTCATCCAATTTGTTTCATCAACTGCATATGGTCCAACATTGTGAAAGGATACTTGTCCAGAATGAGAAACAGTTGATTGGTTTATATCATCTATAGATACTGTGAAATCATCGGTTGATGCAATAGTCGTGCTTATACCAATACCGACTATGTTGCCAGCTCCATGGGGCACTGCGCCCATTGTCCCAACTGAAGCACCATTACCGAATGCTAACTTACCTGTGTTAGTACTATTCCTCTCTCCGACATATGCGACACGGTATTTGATAGGTTGATTTGTTGTGGAGGGTGTGTTGCTATCTCCTAACATATTACACCTTCGCTATGTTTATTGATTTTGTCTGCCAGATTCCGTTGACATATGTCAAACTAATATCTATTGTCCATGTCTGGGAGTTGTAATCGAAAATCTCTTGTGTAGTTGTCAATTGATCACTAGTATCATACCCAAGCGTCTTAGTGTGGTTAGTAATTCCACTGAAACTGTCATATGTCAAGAGAGTTATTAACTCGCCTGTGTATGTCGCTGTTGAAGGGGCAATACTGGCCATATATAGAATAGAGTCTTCTGATACCTGAATACTCTCTATCTCTTTCTCTAGCTCATTTATCTTGGTTCTAGTGTATCTGCCGTTGGAGCTGCTGACTCTTAGTTGGAATCTGTTCTCTACTACTTCGCCGTCTGACTTTGTTAGTAAGAGTTTAGCTCCTTCTGAGTCTTGCTCAATATTGACGTCTACTATTGGGTTAAATGATTTGATCGCAGTTGAGGCTACATCTTCTGCAGCTTTAACTAATTTGACCATATCGACTGGTTTGGCGTCTTTACCTGCCTTACCCTTTAATCCTCTAAGCCCTCTGTCGCCCTTGTTGCCCTTTATAGATTTACCCGGATCTCCTTTTATACTCTTACCCGGATCTCCTTTGTCACCCTTTATGGATTTGCCCGGATCTCCTTTTATAGAATCACCGTCTTTACCTTTTATCAAGGTAGCTCCAGTTAGTTCCATGATCTCTTCTGGAGTTAATATCTGCTTTAGTTCTGAGAGAGGCAGGTTTTCTATACTTTTCATGACTGGCATACCTGCCTCCTTTTAATTATGCTGCTGCTACATTTATTAAGACTAATTTACCATTTACTTTTTCGTACATTCTACCATCTGGGTGGAAATATACTTCAACAGTTCCTTCGTCAGGATTCTTTGATTTCTGAATCGTAGCTGCTTTGTTATTTGCCTGAGCTGTCTTGGCTTTTGAGGCTTCCGCACTTGCTGCCATATCTTCCTTTTGAGCTTCGACTAAGTCAGCCTGAAGCTTTTCAAAGTCGTCCCATGCTGCGTCGGCTCCCTCTGTATTGAGGTCAAGCTTATTCATGACATCTTGCTGAAGAGTCTTAGAAGGAACAATGGCTCCTGATGCGATCATCTTAGCAATACCGTCAACAACTACAGCGACATTCTCTTTATCTAGTCCAGAGTATTCAACTACTGGAGCATATCGAGTGTCCATGCCATTTACTTCTAGAAGTCTTATAATGGCTTCTTTGTTGATGACTTGGGAAATTGAGTCGAGATATTTACGCATTGCCAGAACAAACAAATCTGTCAGGTCTGAACTAAGAGCGTAACTACCTCCACCTCCACCTGATCCTGTCTTAAGGAACATAGCAAGTATTGATTCTGCAATAAGACTTTCTTTCGCAAGAGCTACTTGTCTACATGCGTCTATTCGACTAGATCCACCAGCTGTCATTAATTCGATATCTACCATTCTTTCGGAGGTTTCGTCGATTAAGTCTGAAGGAAGCACTAGGCCTGTTTGTTCGTTATATTTAACACTGCGCACTACTTTAGTGATATATTGAACCAGTGCTCTTTCTTCTACAGTGGCATTGGCACTTAAATACTTTGAAGGAATACGTGCTACTGGAATACCTTCTAAATTTCTGGAAAGACTCACTAGTTCTATGTTGAGAACATTCTGAAGAGCCTGCCATGTGCAAACTGCACCAAGTAAGATAGACTCACCTTCTGGACTGTCTCCCTTAGAAGTAGTTCTAAATAGTAGGAATCTGTCTCTAGGTATTTGTCCAATACCTCCGGTAATTCTTTGTTGATTTATTCCGGATAGCTCTGAGAAACCTTCGCCGTCTGGTGTGAGCCATTCATATACTGACTCTTGGTCAATAGTTTTCCAAAAACTCCATCCAATTCTGCCGTCGTCGTATTTAGAAGATTTACCGAGGGTGGCCTGCCTACCTTGACGTATTTTGAATTGAGGGGCCTGAATCTGGAAACCGATTGGTAACATATCTAGAGCTGCTGACATAATGTCATTTAGACTCATTGCCGCCATATCACTGAAACATGATTTGACGAAGTCGCCGACCTTCTTGGCTTCTTCTTCTGAGTAGCTTCCTTTACCGTCCCATTCGACCTCTGCTTGTGTAGCATTTCGAATTACCCACTCTACTACCGATAGGATATTCTCATATCCCTGAAGAGCTCCTGAGATAGTAGGATCTACCTGCATAGCTCTGAAAGTCTCTATTTTCTTTTGTAGATATTGAGTCTTTGGGTTTGGGTCGGTTGGATCAAATAACAGACCTGTAAACATGTTAAGATTTGTCATGCCTATTGGATCTGGCATGTTTCCCGGTGAAACTGGGTCTTGATTGGCTTGTGCTACAAACCCACCTGCATTTGAATCTGTGACCGGGATGTCAAGATTGGTCACTGTTTTTACGCCGTCAGCCATTGTGACCTCCTTTTAAGTTTTGTGTGTGTGATTATCAAAATACAAAATAATCATGATCCCCATGCTGCTATCTGGGACTCAGTGAGCACTTGTCTCCAAAGGGTCCATTGACTAAGGGACTGTTCTCCATCGCCTGCTTTGGTCTGTGCGAATGAGAATATGGTTTTTCTAGTGTTCAGTCTTTCTGTGTTACCAAAAGTTATCTTGTCTAACTCTGCGCCGTCTAGATATGAAGTAGCTTCGCCATTTAAACAGTCCACTGTGACCGCATAGTCATGATCTGATCCTGCGTCTATCCCTGTGGTAAGTGTAGTTAATTCTAACTCACTGACAAATTTTATCCTGTACGTACTTCCGTCGAAAGACACTCTTGGGCTTTCATCTCCAGATATTAAAGTGTCGTCATATATTTGATACTGTCCATGGCCTGTATTCGTCACATTAGAACTAAAATATACTGTTATTGCTGTGTCTGTAGATGATGTGAACTGTCCATTAGATAATATGTAATCTCCTGTAAGAAACTCGACGGTGTCTCCCCCTACTAAGTGAGGATCTGTGCCTGCTCCTGAAGAACTAAACTTTTTATCTGGATCTATTCTGTCATACCAATTCTGTATTGCGTCTGAGCCGCCTAAGTCCATGTATTGGGCGTCTGCGATCATATCCATATAGGGAGCTGGAAGTGACTCCTCTCCTACTATACCCCGGGCATTTAAGAACCCGAACCCGAACCCGGAGCCCATACTCATTAGAGGTAGACCAGTATTCTACATGAAGCGTCAGTGGTGACGATAGCAGATCCTTGGATCTTAATTGGTTCGCCCTGCAAAACATTCCATGTCTGAGAACCTTGATCATTGAGGTTGATTGTCAGAGTTCCTGACTGATCAACTCTAAGGCCCTTTATGTTTGGTCCTATAGTCACCAGAGACTGGCTTGGCTCGACTATCTGTGTCGAGGACGACTGTAGTAATTTTATATTTGTTCCTGACATCTTAAGCTCCTAACTACTTTTTGTTGCGTTCTTTTTCCAGAGCGATGAAGAAGTTCTCTATTTCTGGAACACGGCTCAGAGCTCGTCTGTATCTGGAGTATGTTCTACACATAGCCCGATAACTGGCGTCTGACTTAGAGTTATTATATGTTGCCACCATTCGTGCCAAAAGACGCACTTTACGCTTTTTAACATGGAGACCTCTTTTCTTGAGATTATTTGCGAGGGCTGTCAGAATAGGGTCTTCTCTTACTACTTCTGGAGCCTCTTCTTCTTCCACGTCTGGTAATTCTTCCACATCAGCTTCAGGCTCAGGTTCAAGTAGTTCGTCAAGAACTTCGTCAATTTCCACGATTTCTTCAATAGGTGAATCATTATCGGCACTATCTCCGTCATCATTCTGATTATTGTCATTAGTCTCAATAGGTTCTTCAGCATTGGCTTTCTCCTTGTTATACTTGGTGCGAACTGCCTTGACAACAGACTCCTTGCATTCTAGCTGGATTGCGATGTCTTCGATTGAGACGCCTGCGTCTAGTAGTTCTTTGATAATGTCTGATTTTTTCTTTGTGCTCATTCTGTTCTCCGTATATGTTATGTCTAAATTGCTAAACTGCCCCAACCTGTTATCTCTTCTTCCTTGGCGAACTGTTTGTCGCCTTGGTTGTAGAAATCGCGCCAATCTTTTGACTTGGAACTCTTGTCGGGTGATTTGTTATCTTTTGGTTTTTCTAGTTCTTTTTCGACTTGTGACAGATCCATATCGTACATACCGTGGATCGCTATTTCTCTCTCGACGAGATCCATAATAGTGTCAATTATGTCATCATGCTTTACTGTAGGGAATCCGACTGCTTCTAATATTAGTTTAGAGTTCCAGTCTGCCTTAAGTATTTTGACAGCTCCGTTTTCCATAAATGGTGCGGAGTTCTCTGCCCGGGTAATTTTGTCGTTTCCTGTAACGCCGTCTCGTGGTATCTTCTTGACTGGCATTGGTGGAATTGTTCCCTGCATATTACCGTGCTTTATAAGCTGACAAAGTGTAATGCCTGACGTCTTGTATTCGATATATACTTTTGACGGTCCGTATCGCATATATGCGATACTCAAGTGCTTAAGCAGGTTTGGAGAGGTCCATTTGCCTCTTATCATATCTTCTACAATAACCTGTCCATTTTTCATAATACAGGCTACTAAAATTACTGAGTAGTCAGATGTCTTCTTTTCCGTCAAAGCGGTGTCTAATACAAACACTCTTGTCTTGACTTGTGAATAATCGATCTGGTTGACTATCTCGAACCACTCTCTCTTAAAATAGATACCTGCGTCGACATATGGTCTCTGCTGGTACTGTCCGTAGAAAGTCAGTATCGGCATTCTCTTTTTCATTCTTCTAAGTTCTTCTAGAGAATGCTTCTGCGGCCATAGTGGGAACTCGTCTTCAATTGCGTCGCCTTTCAGAAAAGTGTCAGTTTCATAAATATTGAACTTCTTGTCAACATGAAAGACAGCTTCCTGCATTGCGTCCAATTCTTCTCGAGTAAGTAGTGCCGGAATATTGAAATGGGTGAAACTTTCTGGTGTGTGGCCTTCTGGCTCTTCGTCTGAAGGTAGACAGTAATATGTAAGGTCTTCTTCTGACAAACGCTGCATAATGATAAGGATAGGTACAAAACCACCATCGCCTTCATTTCGACGAGATAGACACGTATTTGAGAACCAAGAGGTCGCGGCCTGCATCTTTACCGTCGATTTAACATCTTCGGCTTTATGAGGGTCATCTATCCAGATATACCCGCCCCACGTCTTTCTCATCTTGCCTGCACCTACACCTGTGAGTTTACCTCCGGTAGATGTCGCGAATAAACGGCCTGACTTAGTTGTCTTCCAGTCTTTACGCTTTCTGTAGTTATTATTGATAATAACATTAAATATTTCTCTGTACCACTCAGAGTCAATACATTCAAGTACTTGACCTCCGTTTGACTCAGCAAGCTCTCCAGAATATGTAACATGTATATTCTCTGCGTCTGGAGACATTCCCATACTCCAAGCTGTGAAGTATATGGCCATCTGTGTCTTTGAGTATCGAGGTGGAACATTGATGATCAAATTTTTATGAGGAAGTTCTCCTCTGTACATCATTTCGAATGTACGTGCCATAAATGTGTGGTGCCAGTTCAATTTGAACTTAAAGCCCTTTTCACACATAAATGCGTATTGACAAAATCTTAAGAAGTCTGAAGCGATCAATATCTTCATATTCTTGTCCATATCTTTCCATGGATCAGTTACGGCCTCGAGTTCGAACTCAGAACACAAGACTGCGTATGCGTAGGACTCTTGACGTCCCATGTCTGATTTTTTCAGATATTGTAGTATTAAGACTGCTTCGTCAAAATTGTCTATGGCGTATGGATTGAACTCCATGAAATCTATTTCGGATGGATCGAACTGTTCTAAAGGAGTATCGTCTACCTCTTCTATGCCTCCGATGGCCTTGAGGTACTCTTCGTCATATTCGGACATGATTACTCCTTTAAGTCAAAAATGTAGCCGTGAAGGGACATTCCTACTTTTCTTGCTAGGTTATACCTATTAACTAGATCTTTTAATAAAATTGTTCCAAAGCCACATAATTCGTTGGCCTCTTGGAGCTCTATATAAGCTAGAGCTAAGTCTTCTTCTTTCAGTGATATTGAATACTTTTTTAACATAAACTACCGGGATTCTTCTTTTTACAGTCAACTCTAAATGATCACCACCTTTCAGTTGTTCGACACGAAGTTTCCCAGTGGTTAGTATTGGAGCCCCATTAACTAGGGCTCCGGTGCGCTTTAAAAAATTTAAGACTAGGGCTATACGCCTGCGTCTACGATAAATACTTGATAACCGTGGATCTGCTCAATTTCTACTGACTCTTCAATATAAGTAGTAATATTGAACGGCTCGACCGATTTGTTAGTATAGATTCGTCCTTCTTCGAGAGAAGCCGAATCACCAGCAAAGTCAGTAGTTGGTGTAACAGTGAGTGTCAGATTAGTATCGTCTGTGATAGTGGCTACTTCAAAGACTAGATCATTTACGGCAATTAGATCACCTACTGCAAGTTCAGTTGTGAAAGCTGTAGTCGTACCGGTGACTGCTGTGCCAGAACTTGCCAAGGTGCCAGTCAGAGCTGTTGAACTAGAACTTAGTGCCAATTGTGTAGCATCGACGCCATTCTTTGGATCAGCGGCTACAACACCGTCATCTTCCATTTGCTTTGCATCTACGATAAAACCAGATGAACCCGGCTCTTGTCCTTTTAGAATAGTATAACTCATTAGTTATATTCCTTTTTTGTTTGTTATTAACGTTAATTACATTTTTCAATAATATACAAGCTTCGACTTGTGTGTCCATTAGACTAAGTCCTCTATTGACGTAGGCTATGTCTTGAATATTTTCCAAGCCAGACTTCTTGCTAATCTGTCTTTGGTCTGGATGTCGATAGGTCTGTTGTGCATTTTTAGTGCTTTTCTCATGAGAACCAGCTCTTTTCCTTTAATATAAATTAAACCATATGGTGCCTCGACATCCTCTAAAGGAATAATACCATATGGACATATGAAATAAAAGTAGTTGACCTTGGTCTTAGCTTGCTTAAGGAGTAAGTGCTTCCTGTGCTTTTTAAAATCAGCATAGAAGTCAGACCGACTGCATTTTATTTCATACTCATAAACCAGACCGGATTTCGTAATTCTGATCAAATCCGACTCAAATCGTTTATGTATCGCCTTAGTGTTGGGGAACACAAGGTCTTGCCTCTTCAACATATCTGGAGCCAATATGTTTTGAATATCACGCTCTGTCATCAGTGTCTACCAATAGAGTTATGTATACGTCTCTGTCTTTTGAACTCTTCTGGGTCCCAGTAACGAGATCCAAAGTCTGTAACGGCTGTGTGCCAAATAGACGCCTCAAGTGAAGTTATATTGTCTTCTATAAGAAATTGGTAGAGTAAGTCATCGGCGATCTCTTTGTGCAGTAGTGTCGACAATATTCCATCAATTTTTAACTGGTATAGTGCATCATGTGTACTTACGGCTCTAGCTGTCTCCGGACTGTCTGGAGCTGGGCCAGATGCCGAGAATTGGTGCCCAGTGTACATGCCTAGTCTACCACACGGGTTCAGATTGATGAGACCATTATGGCTCCATCCACTAATTCCCACATATGGTGTTTGTACACATTTGTCTTGTAGTAGTTCAAATGGTTCGAACGAGCCAAGATCTTTGTAATCAATATTTTCAATCCAAGCCATACAGACTATCCTCCCAGACAAACTTGTCTTCTATTGGTATACTCAACAATAGTTCATTGAAATTCATCCAGTTAGTAAATCCAACAGTTGGTGGCATATGACTCACATACCACTTGTTGTTTGACTTTTTGTAAATATATCTTATTTCTGGTAATACACTATGTATGTTGCGTAGTGCTTCCTGTGGAGAAAAGTACATAGATGGCCCTCGTTCTACTGTTTCGAGATTCTTTTGTTCTGTAAACGTTCTACTGCGATCAACTCTTCCCCAGTTAATCCTACATGCACACTGTCTGACACTTCTGCCAATACTGCAGCCTGTGCACTTAGTGCGTATGGTGATAACTCTTTGTTTATCTTTGTCAATATTGTCACTTCTGCTGGTGTAATCGACGAATCTATCAATTTTAGCTCGAGTATCTCAGCTATATCAATTAAACACTTTACAGGGTCTAGGTTTTCTTTGTCAAATAAGTCTTCCATAGTCTTCCTTACGTCACAGAAAAGAATTCTTTTCGTGTGTCTTTTGTTAAAATATTAAGGAACAGACAGCAAGCTGTCTTTCCGACAAATGGAACTTCAACCGAACAGGTCATCAAATTTTTCTGCTGCATCTACTAGATCCTCTGGTGATATTACAGGAATCTCTTTTACTTCTCTTTTCAGAGTTGTCTTCACTGTCTTCTTGGCAGCTTTTTCTGAATAGTACGGTAACAGATTTATAAGGTTTGTTACATAATTTGTCAGATGGGCATGTTTGTGTGTTACTTTCTGAGGTATTAAGGCTTTGATCTCATTTCCGTCAGAATCCTCACCTGTTTTGACTCTTGCGTAGTGTAGTTTTAGAATATTCTTCCAGTACTTCGCTAGTCTAATCGTTTTTAATACTGGATTGTAGTCTGCCTCTGCCATTGTCTCTTGTGCGACGTTTTCTATATCTATAGTCTTACCGACTACTTTTGCCGCACGTCGAGCCATGGCTTTATTCTTCTTCACTGACTTAGCTGTCTTCGATTTACCAGCTTTTTCTTTTTGTTTGGGCGTCGGCTGGTGATCACTTGAGAATTTGTAACCTAAATTGTTACCTTTTTTGAAGCCAGCGGTGTTCCCTTTTTTAAATGCAGCGGTAATTGGGTCTTGATTTGTCATAGAACACCGTGTAGTCAAAATTGTTAATATTATGTGATCACGACACCTAGTATAAGGTAATCCTGATTTTAAATTTTTGAAAAAATTATTTTTAAATTTTTATTTGTAAGAGGTTCATGCGTCTCCTGTAGGTAAAGTGTACCGATCTGTCTATTATGTGTTTCTGGAAAATAATATGTCTTCTTGGGGCGTGCCATACAGGCAAATGAGGTGCCGTCGGAATTTCTGC
>SPKZ01015608.1_pt1 | contig 20173 bp, 20 predicted proteins | sample 2456571 | NCBI WGS metagenome assembly SPKZ01 (sample SAMN11192286, study PRJNA482655) | marine metagenome | biome: ENVO:00000447; feature: ENVO:00000244|ENVO:00000211|ENVO:00000569|ENVO:00002023; material: ENVO:00002151; isolation source: ocean water from marine abyssalpelagic zone ... | reverse complement strand
TTTTAATGGTCTTGATATGAACAGTAGAACAATCTATAAATTAGGTCAACTGTATTTTTTATTGTTTGGCTTGAAAATATCATTGAAAGGTGAATATAAACTGTTGATAAAGTAAGCTAACCATTTGAATTATTATTGCTTTATTAGTATGTCAATGCTGCGACAGATGAATATTTGTTCATTTGGTTTTTTATGACCAGATAATTAGTTAGTTTTATTATATGAGGTATATAGGATTGTGCTTTGTGTTGATGTTAGGTGTGATAGTTTTTTATCTTTCATCGTAGCCAGTTTAGTTTACTCACTTAACGAGGGGGAATACTATGGATTTAGCTCATTTTTTGTATCATTTTTAATAGATAAAAATATTTTTACAGGTGGTATTAGATACTGAGACGGCAGACTATTTAAAATCCACAGTGCTAAAAGTCATTTTTTTAAAATAGTTGCAATATAATTAACAAGCGACTGTTTTTGATTGAGGTAAAAGTTAATAGTGTTACACTCGGCGAATGTCGGTAATTATGAAAGTTTTTCAAGAAAATGAAATTGCGCTAAAACGTTTTATTCAACGTTTTACTTCGGCGTCTCATAATGTTGATGATTTTGCACAAGAAACTTTTCTAAAAGGTTTCGCAGCAGAGCTTCGCATGCAAATAAATGAGCCGAAAGCGTTTCTTTTCAAAATAGCTAAAAATGTTGTCTTAACTGAAGTACGCAAAGACGCACGTTCACCTCGCGGTTATCTTAAAGATATCGACGATATCTCACAAATACTTGATGAAAACCAAGCAACTACTGAAGACTGGCTCGATGGTCGGAAAAAGCTGATATTGTTTTCTAAAGCCGTTGCACAGCTAACTCCTCGCTGCCGAGAAGCTTTTTTAATGAGACGTATTGATAATTTACAATACAAACAAATTGCCAATAGAATGGATATTAGTGTTAGCGCGGTTGAAAAACATGTCACTACTGGCTTATTGATGTGTAATAAATACCTCAGAGCTCAAGGTTATAAACCTTCTGAATTTGGTGCAGCAATAAAAGTAGTGAAAAGGACTCCAAAAGATGAATACAAGAAAATGGTAAAGTGTGATGAATAAGATAAAAAATATAGTCACATTACCAAGTATAGAAAGCATTGAAGCAGAAGCCGCGTCATGGATAACGGTTTTGGGTCGCGAAAAAGTCACTAAAGCAGATATGTCAGAGCTTAAGCTATGGCTGAAGCAAAGCGAACGCCATCGTAATGCTTTTAACGAACTAACCGATTTATGGGATAACTTAACTATATTAAAAGAACTGGATGATATTGCTGAATCAGTAAGTACATTACCTGATCTGCATTCTATTTTTTGGCAACGACGATCTTTTTTGGCCATCGCCGCCTCAATTTTTATCTGTTTTATTATTTCAGGCTCCCTTTACTGGCAACACCTAACTGAGTTTAATCAGCAAGCGCAGCTTATTACTGCTGTTGGTGAGCAGCGTACGGTGATTTTATCAGATGGTTCAACGGTGCAAATAAATACTAATAGCCAGCTAGAAATAGATTTTTCACGGGATAAACGCATCATACGCTTACTTAAAGGCGAGGCTTATTTTACGGTGGCAAAAAATAAGCAGAGACCTTTTTATGTCTACGCAGGTGGTGGACTGGTGCAAGCGATAGGTACGGCTTTTAATGTCAGATTAAAATTGTTTGATGAAATAGAAGTGACAGTAGAAGAAGGGCTAGTGGCCCTAGCGACTTTAGTAAAAAAGGTGCCTATTACATCAAGTAACATTGAGCTTATATCATCCTCTGCTCCCGAAACTGAAACGTTTTTAGCGGAACTTTCGGCGGGACAAAGCACAACTTTTAGCCATACGGTCGAGAAAATCGAATTAATTCAAACACCGGCGCTTAATCGTAAACTTGCTTGGCGACAAGGTGTGCTTGCTTATGCCAATGAACCATTACTAAAAGTGATTGCTGATATAAGTCGTTATACCAATATAACCATAGAAATTGCTGATCCGTCGTTACGCACGCTACCTATTGCTGGATATTTTAGGGTAGGGGAAGTGGAAGCGTTATTTGACTCTCTTGAAATAACGTTTGGTCTTGAGGTTAAACGAATAAGTAAAAATTATGTTCGATTATCCACCAAATCATAACTTGCTTTAGGTTTGAATGAAAAAAAAATTGTTTTCCCCTGAGGGTTTTAAGTCTGCCGACATCTCACGTAATGAAGCTAGTGGCAAAAATCATTATTTAATGATAGCTCTGCTAATCTTGAGGTGGCTTAGCGGTAAGCATTTTTTTACTAATAACGGCAAAATAGTCTTATTTTTCCTGTTTTGTACAATGAATGCCTACGCAACTAAAACCAAGCAGTTATACAACTTTGATGTTCAAGAGAAAACACTCTCAGCGGCATTAGATACCATTGTAAAACAAACGGACACATTGGTGCTTTACCCCCCAAAATTAGCAAAAGAAGAAGGTATAAATTCAATTATTGGTCGTTATTCTATTAACGAGGCATTAAATATAATGCTTAAAGATAAAGATTTTTCCGCTGGCCTTACTAAGCGTGGAGTAATTGTTATTTCACAAAATAATAAGAATGAGGCTTCAAACATGAAGGCAAAAAATTTATCACTTAAAACCAAGGTGTCAACATTAGTTGCATCTATTGCACTAGCGACCAGCGCAGTGGCTCAAGATACTAATGTAGAAAATACCACAGCGGTTGAAGAAAATAAAAATACCTTAGAAAGAATAATTGTTACCAGTCGTCGAATTTCTGAAAACTTACAAGATATTCCGGTATCAGTATCATCATTTTCAGCCGAAAACATGGAAGCGCGTGGTGTGCAAAACATTACTGACTTACAAATGTTTGTCCCTAATGCCACTTTACAAGTAGGGCGAGCAACAAACTCTACTTTACAGGCTTATATTCGTGGTATTGGTATTCAAGATCCGCTTTGGGGTTATGAACCCGGTGTGAGTATTTATATCGATGAAGTGTTTATGGCACGCCCGCAAGGGGCAGTATTAGACACCTTAGATTTAGAGCGAATAGAAGTTTTAAGAGGGCCGCAAGGTACCATTTTTGGTAAAAACACCATAGGTGGCGCGTTAAGTTTTGTCACTAAAAGATTAGATAACGAAGGCTATTTAAATACCGAAGTACGTGTGGGCTCTTATAATCAACGAGATTTAATTATCTCAGGCGCTACGCCTTTAATTGAAGATAAATTGTATTTTGGTGGTTCAGTTGCCAGTGTTAATCGTGATGGTTTTGGTGAGTTTGTTAATTTAAATCAAGACAATTACAACAAAGAAGTCGTTACTGGGCGAATTAAATTAGAAGCAACACCTAGCAATGATTGGTTTCTACGTTTAACGTTAGATAAAACGAAAGATGACACTAATGCCAAAGGCTCACACCGTTTAACGGGCAGTACCATCCCAGGGTTTGAAGATGAAAAACCATTAAGCAATGTTTATGATAGTGCCGGCATAGAACCTTATCAAAACCAAGTTATCAATAAAGGAGCGTCTTTTTTAGCTGAATGGGAAATCAATGATAACTGGGCGTTTAAGTCTATTACCGCTAAACGTTTTGGCGATACGCCGATGACCAATATTGATGCCGACGGCTCTAAAGCACAATCTCTAGGTGTACCGGTTATTTATTCTGATGACCAATTTACCCAAGAATTTCAAGTAAATTACGGTGATGACAAATTAAGCGGTGTTGCTGGTGTTTTCTATTTTAATGGAGATTCAGGTGGTGTTTACGGCGTAGTTTTGGGTGAACAATTAGTGATGCCAACCGATTACACCATTGAAACGGGTGGTACGTTGAAAACAGAAAGTTTCGCTGCCTATGCACAAGGCAGTTACAGACTTGACGAGCAATGGAGTGTAACACTTGGCGCTAGAGTTACTTACGATGAAAAATCGGCTCACTTCTTTCAAAAACATTACTACCACTCACGTTACCCTTGGGATGCAGCTGAAACACCTGATAACATTTCATCAGAATTTGAAAACAGTGAAAGCTGGAATGAATTTACCCCTTATATAGGGACAGAATATAAACTTAACGATGCGACGATGGTTTACGTAAACTATCGCAGCGGCTATAAAGCGGGTGGTTTTGACCCAAGGGCTAACTTAGCAGATAACCCTAATGCAGATAAACCGTTTGATCCTGAAACTGTTGATACTTATGAGTTTGGTCTTAAATCTGACTTACTCGACGACACTTTACGTATTAACGCTGCCGTTTTTTATAATGACTATACCGATCAGCAACTTGATTTAGTTACTTTTAATGATTTAGGTAACCAAGTAACTGAGGTATTAAATGCTGGTACATCGTATACCCAAGGGGTGGAAGTTGAAACCACTTGGTTAGCATCAGATAACCTGACAGTACATTTTAATATTGGTTACTTAGACGCCGATTATGAGTCAATTGAAGTAATTAATGAAAATGGTGATATGGATGATATTGCCGATGAATTTCAGTTTGCTAATACGCCAAAAGTTACCTCTAACCTTGGTTTTACTTATTTAAATGAAATTAACAGTTGGAATTTATCAATCAATGGCGATTGGGCCTTTCGTGATGAAGTGAAGTTAGACTCTAAATTAGCAACGCTAACACAAGAGTCTTACAGCTTGTTTAACTTAGGTGCCTCTATTGAGTCACCTAATGGCAATTGGCGTATATCGCTTAATGGTCGCAACCTTACCGATGAAGAATATCTTGTAGCTAATTATCACAGTTTAGATTTTGGCCTTGATCCAAACATTGTTGGTTTTTACGGTAGCCCAAGAACAGTAACGTTATCTGTTCGTTATAGCATGTAAAAAGCTAAGCGTATTTATAAAAATTAAATCGTGTTTATAAAATGTTAAGTGTATGGACCCTCTCATGGTGTCCATACACTTTGTCTATTTAAAAAGGAAAGATATGAAATCAATTATCTGTGCACTTACTCTATTATTATTTTGTTTTACCAGCATTGCCAATGAAAAAACGATATTGGTAACCTTAGAAACTACCTTAGGAAATATTGAATTAGAGCTATATCCTGAAAAAGCGCCATTAAGTGTTAATAGCTTTATTCGCTATGTTGAGTCGGGAAATTATAATAAAGGTAAATTTACCCGTGTTGTTCATGATGATAACCAAGATCATATGAAAGTAAAAATTCATGTTGTTCAAGGTGGCACGGAAAATCCGGAAGAAATTATTTTCCCGATGATTGCCCATGAAACTACCCAGCAAACGGGGTTAAAGCATTTACGTGGTACTATTTCTTTAGGAAGACTAGCGCCAGGTACTGCATCATCTGAATTTTTTATCTGTAACGAAGATGAGCCTAGTTTGGACTTTGGTGGTTTACGAAATCCCGACGGACAAGGCTTTGCCGCTTTTGGTACTGTGATAAAGGGTATGGACGTTGCCGACAAAATATTACGCGGTAAAGTGATCCCAGCACCAAAAGATCCAGCTGAAATGGAATATACCAGCGGACAAATATTACAAAATCCAGTGATAATCACTAAAGCCTATGTGACTAACTAATATTATTGGTATGATCATTTAGCCGTGTTGGTTTTTGGTAACAGTAATCAGACTAAAAACCAACTCTTCAATCATTATCAGCGTTTTATTAAGTAGTGCACAGAGCAAACATTTTCTGGGTTGATTTTTCTAAATTTTTTTAGGCTACCAAGGCTGTTGCATATCTTAATATCGTTTATTTTTATAACATATTCCTACTAAATCAGCATATCCCCTTTAATTTTTGACCATTATTTTTGTTTGACTTTGACTTGCGTTTATTGTTATTTGAACGATACTTACTTTGCTGAAAATAGACTTGGGCAGGAAGCTAAAATGGATAATAAAGGATTTAATTGGTTGAACGTTTTATTAGTTGACGATAGTGTCGCTATTTTAAAATTCGTTGAAAAAGTATTAATCGAATCTTTTGGTATAGCTCATATTCACTGTGCTGCTTCAGCATCGGAAGCAATGCAAATCCTTCGTCGTAGCAAAAATATTAATTTACTGTTTTTAGATCTTAATATGCCAAATATTGATGGTATTCAACTTTTAGAACAACTTCATAAGCTCGATTACCATGGCTACGTTGTTATTATGAGCGGCGTTTCTACGAAAATTATTTCTTCAGTAGAGATTTTAGCTAAAAAATATTCCTTAAATTATATCGGTACTTTACTTAAACCAATTCATGAGCAGGACTTTGAAAGCATTATCAATAAAATTGGTACTTCTCGGATAAAAAGTAAAAATCCTGAATCACTTAAAACCTATGAAATTGTTAGAGCAATAAAAAACAATGACATTGAGGTGTTGTATCAACCTCAAATAGAGTTATCTACTCGTGACTTTATGGGGGTTGAAGCACTTTGTCGCATGAACCATCCTAGCTTAGGCCTAGTCTCTCCTGATAGGTTTATTGATAAAGCTGAAGAAAGTGAGTTAATTGTTCATATCACTTTAGCAGTATTAAAAAAGTCATTTAATGATTGGCATAAGTGGTATCAACATGGTCTTAATATAAAGCTTTCGGTTAATGCTTCACCAATTGCACTGCAACAACCTGAATTTGCAGATACTATTTTTATGTTATTAGAGCAATTTAATATGCCAGCAAAAAATTTATGTATTGAGATAACTGAAGGCGTACTTGCTGATGATCATCTGCAAGAGTTGGTTAATTTAAATCGTCTAAATATGCGTGGTGTAGAGCTTGCCCTAGATGATTTTGGTCAAAATCATTCAACCATAGAACGTTTACAAAAATTGCCTTTAACCTATTTGAAACTAGACAAAAGCTATTTTATTGAGAATAAAGATAGTTTTAATCAAATGTCTCTTATTAATACTTGTCTCGCTATTGCCAATAAGCTACAAATTCGAACCATTGCTGAAGGCGTTGAAGATGCAGAGGTGATGAGTTTGGTGACTGAAATGGGTTGCGACATAGGGCAAGGGTATTATATCTCTCGCCCTATAGCCGCCAAAAAAATATTTTCTTGGGCAAGAGAGTGGCAAAGCTTAACTTAATCTGCAATCATCCAATTTAGTGCCTTACGGTTTTAATTATTTTAGCATTATTACCGTGGTTAATTCATAGCAAATTTTCTTGTTTGGCTTTACGGTTAAGCTGCAGTAGGATAAATTGAACGACCAATATTTAAAGAGTAATTAACAATGAAAATTTACCAAACTCATATGGCACCAAACCCTCGTAGGGTTCGTATGTTTCTTGCAGAAAAAGAAATAGAAATGGAATATCAGGAAGTTGATATTGCTGCTGGGGATAACCTTACAGTAGAAATGAGGGCTAAAAACCCAACCACTAAAGTACCATTTTTAGAATTAGATGACGGCACTTGTATTGGTGAAACTGTTGCCATTTGTCGTTACTTCGAAGAGCTAGAATCAAAAAACCCGTTGATGGGTCGTACTGCGTTAGAAAAAGCGCAAGTTGAGATGTGGCAACGTAGAATTGAGTTTCACTTGTTACAGCCAGTTACTATGTGTTTTGTGCATACTACAGGCTACTTTAAAGATCGCATGAAACCTGTTGCTGAGTGGGGAGATATTTCAGGCCAAAATGCCTTAGCTTATTTTGATGAGCTCAATAAACACTTTAGTGAGTCTAGCTACTTAGTGGATGATTATTTCAGTATTGCCGATATTACTTTATTATGTACTATCGATTTTGCCCGTGTAGTAAAAATACGTGTTAATGAAGAGTATACGCATTTATTAGACTGGTATGCCCGAGTGTCTGCTCGCTCAAGCGCTAGTGCTTAATCATTTTTAAATAATTGTCAGTATTAAGTTGATGCTGTACCCCAACGGACGACTCCTGATCATTGTTGAGCGCAATAATGATCATTTTAGGATGTTTGAAAGTGGGGATAATATGCTCATTTAGCAGTAAATCAGCTCAGACTTAATACAGTGACTAAATTTAAATAAAATAAGCACATGATCTACATCAAACAAAGTTCATCTACGGTAAAAAAAACACAAATGATATTGATTCTCATTTGAAGTTATGTTTAAATAGCGCCGCTCTTGAAAGTCACGCGTTTCTTCTATATTTCCTTGCCGCAGCTTTCTTTAATCCTTTTCGCTAACACTGTTAGTACTATAATATTGGAACTACAAACATGATGAAGAAAACACTAATTGCTTCAGCATTAATTGGCCTTTTTGCCAGTAATGCTGTTATTGCAAGCGATGAAACTGATGAATTACGTAAAGTTATTGCTCAGCAACAAAAAGTTTTAGAATCTTTAGAAAAACGTTTAGATCAAACAGATCAGAAGCTTAATGCTACAGCAGATCAAGTTGAAATCACTGCGGATGCGGGTGTTTTTGCTAATACTACTATTGGTGGTTACGGTGAATTACACTATAACAACTATGAAGATAAAGATGCGAAAGTTGATTTTCATCGTTTTGTTTTGTTCTTCGGTCATGAATTCAGCGATAGCGTACGCTTTTTCTCTGAGTTTGAACTAGAACATTCTATTGCCGGCGAAGGTAAGTCGGGTGAAGTTGAACTTGAACAAGCCTACGTTGAAGTTGATATTAACGAAGAAGTTAACTCTAAAGTTGGTTTGTTTTTAATTCCAGTAGGCATTATCAATGAAACTCATGAGCCACCAACATTTTACGGTGTTGAACGTAATGGCGTTGAGAAAAATATTATTCCTGCTACTTGGTGGGAAGCGGGTGTAGCTTTCAACTATAAGCCAACTGGTGGCGTAAGTATTGATGGTGCAGTGACTAGTGGTTTAAATGCTACTAAGAAGAATGATGATGGTTCTTACAGCTTTACAGGTATTCGCAAAGGTCGTCAAAAAGTTGCTAAAGCAACAGCTGAAAATTTAGCTTATACTGGTCGTATTAAATACACGGCTATTGCTGGTTTAGAACTAGCTGCGACTTTACAATATCAAACGGATTTAACCCAAGGTTTAGGTGAATTGGACACAGCAAGTGCCACCTTGCTTGAAACCCACGCTATTTATCAAATCGAAAATTTCACCGTTCGTGCATTGTATGCTCGTTGGGACATTGATGGTGAAGAAGCAAAAGCTTCAGGTAGTGATGAGCAAACAGGTTGGTATGTAGAGCCTTCTTATAAAGTTAATGAAAAAGTAGGTGTTTTTGCTCGTTATGCTGAATATGATAATAATGCAGGCAATAGCGACTCAACAGCAGTTGAATCAACCAGTGTTGGTGTAAATTACTACATTCATGAAAATGTTGTAATAAAAGCTGATTATGAAAATCTTGGTGGCTCTAAAGACTCTTCAGGGTTTAACCTAGGTTTTGGTTATCAATTTTAATTAATAGCTATTTAATTATTATAAATAAAGTGAATAGTGCTAACGTACTATTCACTTTTTTGTAAACACTACCAGGTGATTTTATGAGTAAGTTTCTATCTTTATCTATTTTTGTTTTAGTGATATTTTTTAGTCATGTTAGTCTCGCTGCTAAAGGCGTCTATCAAACTCCTACTGTTTTTATCAGTTATTCATTTGCCGAGGTAACGCCACAAGCAAAAGTATTGTGGTTAACCAAGGAAGATAAAGCGGTTGTTGCCGAAATTTTGCAGCATAAATATAATCGTATGCGTATTCGCTATTGGCAAGTGGATAATGAAACCGTATGGATTTTAAATGAAATAGGCAAAGAAAAGCCTATTACCATTGGTGTGCATATTATAAATAACTATATTAAGCACTTCAAAGTACTAACTTTTAGAGAAAGTCGTGGTGATGAAGTTCGACATGAATTTTTCTCTCAGCAATTTATTAATGCCACACTTAACAAAGATAATAGACTTAGCCAAAGTGTCGATGGTATTACTGGTGCGACTTTATCGGTGAGAGCCACCACAAAAGTAGCTCGCTTAGCGCTCTGGTTAAATGCAAAAGTGACTGCCAACAGTTTATAAAAACTAGCTAAACGTAAGATGATGCGGCAGAATAGTGCCAAGTTAAATCAATAACATCTGCAATGAAATCATCTAAATCTCTCCATAATCGCTTGATTCGACATTTGCGTGAATGGCATAGAAAACTTGGCATCTTTGCCGCCTTTTTTATTATATTTTTATCCATCACTGGCGTTGCACTTAATCACACCACCGCGCTTTCATTAGCACATAAACCTATTCGTAATATTTGGCTATTAGATCACTATGGCGTTGCGCCACCCAATGATATTCGCTTTTATCAGCAAAGCTCACTACGAGTTACTAATAATTTAGTGTGGCTTGATGACAAACTACTGTTAGAAAGTTCAGCTGATATCGTTAGTGCTGGTGTTATGTCAGCAACAGTATCGAGTGACACAGTAGTGGATGTATTTGTTATTGCCAGCCAAGCGCATTTGTATATATATAGCCGTCAAGGTGAGTTACTTGATCAACTAGGTGTGGAGGCAGGGATTCCAGCAGGCATTGACGCGCTAAGTATTGATAGCGATATAATCATAGTTAAAACACCAACAGGGTATTATCAAAGCAATAGTGATTTTCTATCTTGGCAGGCTATTGCACCATTATTAGAACCATTATGGATCACAGCGCACTCGGTTTCATTACAAAAAGAACAACAAGCCTCACTGGCTTATCGATCTCAATTTTTAACCTTAGAGCGTATTATTTTAGATGCCCACAGCGGCCGTATTTTAGGTTTTGTTGGGGTGTTGTTTATGGATGCAGTTGCTATTTTACTGATATTGCTGTCGTTAAGTGGTCTTTATATTTGGATAAGATATGCTAAAAATAAGCGATAATATTACTCACGGTTAAGAGAGTTCTCTACAGATAGATATAGCTAATTACTTGCTATTTAAATAAGCTCCTGATATTTGGCTGTTTTTCCTATCTATAAAATAGATCACATAATTAATGAAACTGGTATAATTAACTTATATTGATTCAATAAGTTAATTAGTTACTCAATGAAAATTTCATTTATCGCGTTATTGTTGGTGTTACTAACCAATGCTTTGCCAGCACAAGGCATTTCTGAAAAGGTAAACACAGATAAAGAAAGCTCCCAAGAACACAATGCTTGGTTAAAACAACGTTTTAGTGAGCAGCATCAAAAACTTATTCCCGTGATTGCCGTTGCTGATATGTTTTACGCTTGTAATATTGAACGAAAAATTGATGCTATTAATTACCCGCTTACGGATCTTATTTTATCCATGGATAAAAATCGTTTAGCCGAGAAGTTAGCGTTATGCCTTGGTAATGACACTATAAAGTCAGACGTTGCGGTAAACTTTGGTTTACTTGGTTGTTTTCATGAACAATTAGTGCATTTACCTAGGGTTGAACGACAACAAAAAATGCTGTTAGTAAAAAGTGCGATTAATTCCCTATCAAGCAGTGAACGTAAAAAAAGTTTTACCCAATGTGTCACTGAGCAAGCGATTCATTACCTACAATAATTCTCATTTGATTATGTCTACTTTAGGTGGTAAAAACTTAATTTATGTGAAGTAATGTAGTTAATAGTAATTGAAATAATAATTATCGCTAAGTGGTGCATTCATTAATTTAATTGGTATAAGTTCACTAGTTGAACGATAGTCATAAATTGTAACAAATAGTTGGAAATATTTACTTTTCTGCCTTTTTAATCATTACTAATATCACTTATAGTAAGATGAACTATCTATTTTAATTATAAAAAGTATTGCGAGACATAAGATGACCCAAGAAACTCAAAAAATCTTAGTTGTGGATGATGATATGCGTTTGCGCTCCTTATTAGAGCGCTATTTGGTAGAACAAGGTTTTGTGGTACGTAGTGCCGCTAATTCAGAACAAATGGATAGACTACTTGAACGTGAAAATTTTCACTTATTGGTGTTAGATTTGATGCTGCCGGGTGAAGATGGCTTATCGATTTGTCGCCGTTTGCGTCAACAACAGAATAATATTCCTATTGTCATGCTTACCGCCAAAGGGGATGAAGTTGACCGTATCATTGGTTTAGAGCTTGGTGCTGATGATTATATGCCTAAACCTTTTAATCCAAGAGAGTTATTGGCAAGGATAAAGGCTGTTTTACGTCGTCGAGTGCAAGAGGCGCCCGGTGCTCCTTCCATGCAAGAAAATGTTATTAACTTTGGTGAGTATCAACTTAATTTAGCGACACGAGAAATGGTTAAAGGTGATGTTAGTATGCCCTTAACCAGTGGCGAGTTTGCGGTATTAAAAGCGTTAGTTACCCATCCAAGAGTACCACTATCACGTGATAAGTTAATGAATTTAGCTCGCGGCCGTGATTACTCTGCGCTTGAGCGTAGCATTGACGTGCAGGTGTCTCGTTTACGTCGGATGCTTGAAAGTGATCCGGCGAAACCAAGATATTTGCAAACGGTTTGGGGCTTAGGTTATGTTTTTGTGCCAGATGGTAGCGATACTTAGTTATTAAGCATGGTCGATTTTGAGTCAGTGATGTTATGAAAGTATTACCCCGTAGCGCCTTTGGTCAAACAGTTTTACTTATCGGATTTTTGCTGTTTGTAAATCAAGTTGTTTCTTATGTTTCTTTTGCATTATATGTTATTGAGCCTAATCAGCAGCAAATAAATCAATTATTAGCTAAGCAAGTACGAGTTGTTTTTATTGATATTAAAGACGCTAGTATAAGTCCTAAAATGGCTGAGGCTTTTCATCGTGAAACAGGTATTGGCGTATACCGAGAAGCACAAGCGCTCAAATTGGGTTTAGGCTCAGCAGGTTATTACCCTTATCGCAGCGAACAAATGTCTGAATTACTGGGCGGCTCTGCTGAAGTACGCATATCTCAAGGAGATGAATACCTTTTTTGGATAAGGCCACCTCAGGCGCCTAATCTTTGGGTAAAAATTCCGTTATTAGGCTTAGAAGAAGCGAACTTTTCACCGTTAATTTTCTTTCTTGGTATTATTGGTGTACTCAGTGTGGCCGGGGGGTGGCTATTTGTCAGGCAACTTAATAGGCCACTAAAATCTTTACAGCGTGCTGCTGAAGATGTTGGCCGCGGTGATTTTCCAGAGCCGCTAATTGAGCATGGCACTTCTGAAATTATGGCGGTAACTCAAGCATTCAATCATATGTCAAAAGGCATTAAACAGTTGGAGGATGATCGAAACCTACTAATGGCGGGTATTTCCCATGATTTACGTACGCCATTAACACGTATACGTTTGGCTAGTGAAATGATGTCAGAGCAAGATGAGTTTTTAAAAGATGGTATTGAGAATGATATTGATGATATGAATAATATTATTGATCAATTTATTGACTATATTCGTCATGACTCGAAAGATAAAGCCGAACTTGGTGACTTAAATGTTCTGGTAGAAGAAGTGGTTAATGTTGAAATTCCAGCAGATAGAAATATTCATTTTTTTATGAGTGAGTGCCCAAAAATCCCTCTGCGTCATGTGGCAATAAAGCGAGCATTAGCGAATCTAATTCAAAATGCACTACGTTACACTGAGGGTGATATAGATATTTTTACCGGCGTAGATAAACCTGGAGGCTACGCTTATTTTATTGTTAGTGATCAAGGGGAGGGAATTCCTGAGGCTGATATTGAACGCTTATTTCAACCTTTTACCCAAGGTGATGAAGCGAGGGGAACCGAAGGTAGCGGTTTAGGCTTAGCTATTATTAAACGTATTGTTGATACGCATGGTGGTTGTGTTGAGTTGTCGAATAAGCCTGAAGGTGGTTTACAAGCAAAAGTCAGCTTACCTCTGACGTTTTAGCGTAATCGTAACTCTATTAGATTTAGTCCCACCTCAGAGCTATGTCAGAGGTTTAATCGCAAGTTAAATTTATTTGGAAGCAATCAATTGAGATAATTAAAAAGCCACTAATAATTACTTATTAGTGGCTTTTTAGGTTTATATTTTCGAAACTAGTTACAGTTGCGGCCCTGCAGCTACTAGCGCTTTACCATTGTCAGTATCAGTGAACTTATCAAAGTTATTAATAAAACGCTTAGCTAAATCAACTGCTTTACTGTGCCATTCATTGGCATCTTGGTAAGTGTTTCTTGGGTCAAGAATATCACCTTCAACACCCGCTAATATTTTTGGTACTTCTAAGTTGAACATCGGAATAACGGTTGTTTCAGCTTCATCAATTGAACCATCTAAAATTGCATCGATAATTGCACGAGTCGCTTTGATTGAAATACGTTTACCAGTGCCATTCCAGCCAGTATTAACTAAATAGGCTTCTGCGCCTGCATCTGTCATACGTTTACGAAGTACTTCAGCATATTGTGTTGGATGTAAGCTTAAGAAAGCCGCACCAAAACAACTTGAAAAAGTTGGTGTTGGCTCAGTAATGCCACGCTCAGTACCCGCTAATTTAGCGGTAAAGCCAGACAAGAAGTAATATTCTGTTTGCTCAGGAGTTAATTTGGCAACTGGTGGTAATACACCAAAAGCATCAGCGGTTAAGAAAATTACTTTCTTAGCATGACCAGCACGAGATACAGGTTTAACAATGTTATCAATGTGATGAATTGGGTAAGAAACACGGGTGTTTTCAGTTTTTGAGTTATCGTCAAAATCAATTTTACCTTCACTGTCAACGGTAACGTTTTCTAATAAAGCATCACGACGAATAGCATTGTAAATATCTGGTTCATTTTCTTTGCTTAAGTTGATTGTTTTTGCGTAACAACCACCTTCAAAGTTAAAGACACCATTATCATCCCAACCGTGTTCATCATCACCAATTAATTGGCGTTTTGGATCGGTTGAAAGTGTTGTTTTACCTGTGCCAGATAAACCGAAGAAAATTGCCGTGTCACCGTCTTTACCAACGTTAGCACTACAGTGCATAGAAGCAATACCTTGTAGCGGAAGGTAATAGTTCATCATTGAGAACATACCTTTTTTCATTTCACCGCCGTACCAGGTACCACCGATCAATTGCACTTTTTCAGTTAAGTTGAAGGCAACAAAATTTTCAGAATTAAGCCCTTGTTCTTGCCACTTGTCATTAACCGTTTTAGCACCGTTCATTACGATGAAATCAGGCTGGTAAGTTTTTAATTCTTCGTCACTTGGGCGAATGAACATGTTCTTAACAAAATGCGCTTGCCATGCAACTTGAGTAATGAAGCGCACTTTTAAACGTGTCGCTTCATCAGCGCCACAAAAAGTATCAACAACAAATAAACGTTGACCAGAAAGTTGTGTGGTTACTAAGCCTTTTAAATGATCCCATGTTTCAGGTGTCATGGCTTTGTTGTCATTTTTACCTTGATCAGACCACCAAACGGTATCGCGGGTAACATCATCACGGACAATATATTTATCTTTAGGAGAGCGACCAGTAAAAATACCAGTGTCTACATTGACTGCGCCAAGCTCCGTGACTACGCCTTTATCAAAGCCTTCTAGGCCTGCTTTTGTTTCTTCACTAAAAAGCAACTCATAAGATGGATTGTAAACAACTTCTGTAACATCATTAATGCCATATTGTGACAAATCAATTGAGTTTTCTGGGGCGGTCATAGCGAGTTCACTCCTAAGGTATGACTAATTTTAATTTGTGGTTAAGTGTAAAAGTTTTTATCATGTTAATAATTCGACATTCTATTGGATTAATCTCCAAAACGAAAGTAAAAAATAACCTAAGATGAAAGTTTTCAGTATAAGCAACAAAAATAGTGAAAATAGCGAAGTGTTTCTTGTAGGTAATTTTACAACAATAATAGGAACAAGGGCTGGGAGAGGGCAGGAGTTGCACACTCTTTTAGGTAATAATTATCCAAAAGAGCATTTTGTACATAATAATTGAATAAGTGAAAGTATATAACTAATGGCTATCTTTCGAAATGAAACTTTTTAAATCATCATAGAAAAAGTCATAAGTCGTTAAGCAATAATCGCAGGTCATGGATATTTTGCTTTGTTCTGCGAGTATAGATTCAATTTCATCTGCCGCTATCTGTGAAATAGCCGCTAAACATTTGTCATGTGAGCAACCACATTGGTAGCTGATTGCTTGTGGTTCAAATAAACTTACTTTTTCTTGGTGGTATAAACGGTACAATAAAGCTTGTGCATCAAGTGAAAAAATCTCATCAGCTTTAATGGTATTTGTTAATTGCGATATATGCTCAAAGTCACTTTCCTGCTTTATTAAATTTTCGCTGCTGCCATCACCATCGGGTAGTAACTGTACTAAACTACCGGCGATTTGTTGTTTGTCATCATCGCTAAAAAGCCAAATTTTAGTGGGGATTTGTTCTGACACTTCAAAATAATGCGCTAAACATTCAGCTAAAGTTGCTTGTTCTAACGCCACGACGCCTTGATAGGCTTCACCTTTTTTAGGTCTTATGGTAATGACCATGGTGCCTTTGCCAATGAGTTCGTGTAAGGAGTTAGCCTTTGTTTGCTTTTGTTGTGGTTTTAACTTGGCGATACCACGCATTTGTTGATTATTGTCACCATTAACTGACATGTAACCTATTGGTCCATCACCTTGTAGTTGTACTGTGATTTCCCCTTCAAACTTTAATGTTGCCGTGAGTAAACAAGTAGCGGCCATTAATTCACCTAGTAACACGCGAACACCAACAGGGTAGTTGTGGTTTTTAATAATGCTTTGATAGCTTTTACTCAATTGTACTAATTCACCACGTACGTGCATGTCATTAAATAAATAACGGTTAAGCACATCTGTGGTCGCAATAGTTGTATTTGTTATCTTGGTATTAGACATGGTGCTTATATCCTTTCTTTGAACTCTCTAAGTTTTCGACGTTGTTTTTTATCGGGTTTACCGTCGCTTGCTGGGCTGAGTAAGATACCTTGCTTACGCGCCAAGCTGTTTTTTTCTCTTGTTTCTATACTGGCACTTGTTTCTTTATATAAACTTTGGGCAAAAGTTGCGTCACGACGTTTATCCGCTAAGGCGATCACCTCAACTTCTTTTTCATCAAAACCTTGACGAATTTTTATTGAGTCACCAATAACAACTGATTTTCCTGACTTGGTTCGCTGGCCATTATAAAAGACTTTACCACCATCAATCATTTGCTTAGCAATGGCGCGAGTTTTGAAAAAACGTGCTGCCGAGAGCCATTTATCTAATCGTGTTGAACTATTTTCATTTGTTGTTGCCATAAAGTGTCATTTTCTATTAGTAGGCTAAAGGGAGCGTAAAATTTTTGCTGAAAATAGCATATTTTAGCTAGTATCGCGTCTTTTATCTTAAATATTAGTTAAAAACCTTGTACTTTGCTTTCTGTCGAGCTGATAGGTAAGCCCAACGCTGATGCGCATCAAGATGAGCGTGTTGTAAGTGATGTTTTTAACGTCAGATGAGCAACGCCCACCAGCGTCGTTTTTAGAGCCGCTACTTTACTGGGTTCGCTAAAATAGCTTTAGTTAACTGGCGGTAATCAGAAATTGAGGTAAAGTCAGTGAAGCTATTTGCTGGTTTTTTACTGTCGGGATTCTCTACCGCTAAAATATGTTTAATACCATATTTTTGTGCTGATTTTAATACTGGTAAGCTGTCATCAACAAATAAGGTTTTATTGACATCGAATCCTTGTTTGGCTTGCAGCCTTTGCCAAAGCAGCTGCGACTCCTTCACTACACCAAATTCATGGGTTGAATAAAGCACGTCAAAATATTTATCTAATTGAGTACGCTCGATTTTTAATGACAAGGCATCAGGGTGTGCATTGGTTACTAGAATAACCTCGCGACCACTTTGCTTTAATGCCGTTAGAAACTCGTCGGCATCTTCACGCAATTGGATTAAATGTTGTATTTCACGTTTTATCAGTGGCACCGGCATTTGGGTAAATTCAGTCCAATAATCTAAACAGTACCATTCAATAGTACCAGTAAGCTCTTGATAGTGACCAATGAGTTTTTGCTTAGCCTCTGCCACACTAATGCCATGTTTTTCACTGTAGCGTACAGGAAAGTGCTCCAACCAAAAGTGGCTATCAAAGTGTAAATCTAAAATTGTTCCATCCATGTCGAGCAAAACAGTGGAAATTTCTGACCAATTAAGCATTTAGAGGTTCCATAGTTGATGTTTATCGTGTCATTATAACTATAATCAAATGAATTATTAATTAATCTTAAAAGCTTATGACAGGGAATAACCAATTACCAAAAATTAATGGTCAAAAACAAGTCGCTAAAAGTCGTTTATTTACGGTAGAGCAGCTTGATTTAACCTTTAGTAATGGCGAACAGCGCTACTATGAACGTATGCTTGGTTCGGGTGGCGGTGCGGTGATGATAGTACCTCTGCTTGATGATGATACCTTATTATTAGTGCGAGAATATTGCGCGGGTACTCACAGTTATGAACTTGGTTTTCCAAAAGGCTTGATTGATCCGGGTGAAAGCCCAGAGCAAGCGGCAAACAGAGAGTTAAAAGAAGAAATATCGTATGGCAGTGAACAACTAACGCCACTCTCTCAAGTGATGATGGCTCCCGCCTTTTTTAATGCGAAAATGGATATATTTATTGCTCGCGGTTTATATCCTGCACAATTAGAAGGTGATGAACCTGAGCCTTTAGACGTAGTTCCCTGGGCAATTAAAGATTATAAGCACTTATTACAACAACATGATTTTAAAGAAGCCCGCAGTATTGCGGCATTAATGTTGTTAATTGATCACCTTTTTCCTAATAAATTAGCCAATCAGGATTAAATATGAGTAGCATGAGTAATGAAAGATTATTAAATATTGCCCTTGATAGCGCCAAAAAAGCAGGTGTTGAGGTGATGAAGTATTATCGAGATAAGAGCTTCACTGCCGAGCTAAAAGAAGATAAAAGTCCGGTAACTAGTGCTGACATTGCCGCCAATGATATTTTGATGGATCAACTAAGAACTTTAACACCTGATATTCCTATTATCTCTGAAGAAGTCGGTACTGTACCTTTAGCTCAACGTCAAAATTGGTCTAAATATTGGCTGCTCGATCCTATTGATGGCACCGGTGAGTTTATTATTGGTAGTGGTGATTTTGCTGTTAATATTGCTTTAGTTGAAAACGGTTGGCCAAGTATTGGCGTTATTCATGCACCTGATCATCATTTGACTTATTATGCTCAAACCCACTTAGGCGCTTTTAAAGAGTGTAACGGGCTAGGTAATGCTCAACCAAGTAAAAGCCAATCGACTCATCAAATTTATGTCGCTGATTACCAAGAAAAACGTCGTATTAAAGTCGCTATTAGTAAACGACAACAACTTAATTTAATGGGGCAATACTTAAATGAGCAATACGATTTTGATTATGTTGCTTTAGGTAGTTGTTCGCTTAAAAACTGCTTGATCGCCGAAGGTGGTGCCGATTGCTATTTACGTGTTGGTGTTACTGGTGAATGGGATACCGGTGCTAGTCAATGTATATTGGAGCAAGCAGGGGGCAGTATTATCAACAGTGAATTTAATCCGCTAACTTATAATAAAAGGGAGAGTTTACTCAACCCCGACTTTCTTAGTTTAGGTAATCAAAACATCCAATGGCAGGATGTTATTAAAGCACATCGAAAGGTTTATTAATTCAGTTTTATTAATGGTGAATTTTATCTTCGTTATTGAACTGCTCTCGCGGTAAAATATTTACGCTCTCGTGAAGCTCTGAGTATACTATTACTGCGCTGCCTTGTTGCAACTGTAATTTAACTTGAGCAATTTTATCTGCTTTACTGGTATCAATTGCGCCATAATCCGTGCCTTCGCGTAAAATAAAATCCTCAATAATAGCGGTTAGCGTTTCTTGGTTAATTTGTTCTAATGGAATGATCATCTGTTACTTCTCATCATCTTGAGTTAAATATTTATTTAAAAGTTAAGGGCACGTTATTCTAACCGATACAGTATTTTTAAGGGAGCGCAACCATGAATAAAAAGATACGCCTTGATCATGAATCGCTCAGGCATCCTGAAACTTGCATACTTGAAGCCTCATAGGTATATAAATAATAGGCTCTGTTCCATAATACTGTTGTCTACCCGTAAGCAGCTATCAGAATTTGCTGTTTATCTAGCTTTGCGTTGCTTTCTCTAAACCAAGCG
>SPKZ01009012.1_pt1 | contig 20218 bp, 19 predicted proteins | sample 2456571 | NCBI WGS metagenome assembly SPKZ01 (sample SAMN11192286, study PRJNA482655) | marine metagenome | biome: ENVO:00000447; feature: ENVO:00000244|ENVO:00000211|ENVO:00000569|ENVO:00002023; material: ENVO:00002151; isolation source: ocean water from marine abyssalpelagic zone ... | reverse complement strand
ATAGGCAGTTTCACCATTTTTGACAATAAGTATATCGCCTTGTGGTTTGATCGTTATTTCGGGGGTATATGAGTTAAGAGTATCATTACCTAGGTAATGTATAGTTTGTGAAAGTTGGTTATGTATTGTAGTGCCAGTATCATAACTATAAGTTCCGCTTAACAAATAATGTTCATCATTATCAAGTACATCTTTTATGTAAAATAACATAATATAATTGTTAGCGTCAGGATAAATCACCATGGAGTGATCTTGCTCAAAATTTGTTTTAGGGTAAACGTAAGCACCAATTAATGGGTTGGTATCGCTAATAACACGGTGTAGGTTAGCTGAATAAGTGCCTGTGTCATCACTACCGTTAAGTGCCATGGCATCGCCAGTAACAATTAAGGTAAATTGTCCGTCATCAACCTCATAAGGCACATTAAGGGGCTCTTCATCGTGAATACCGATACAACCATTAGTGTCTTCAATAATGCTAATACTTAGTGTTCCTGTTGTTTCGTTCCAAGTGTAGGTACCTAACTCGTAACCTGCTTGCCCACAATCGTCGTCATCATCAACAACCATCATAATAAAGTGATTGTCATGGGTAAAAGTTAGTGTCGTGGTAGCAGGGATTTGATCGTCAAAAACCCAAGTACCGGCTATGGCAGGGCGATTAGTGGCACCAATGGTTATGGCATGCGTAGCGGTAACAGTGGCACCTTCGTTATCGGTTATCATCACCTCAAGGATCACGTCAGTTTCTTCACTAACACGTGGTGCAATAAAACTTACTTTTTCACTATCAGCATCGGCTAAAGTTATACTAGCACTAGGATCTGAGCTAATAGACCAACTAATTTCAGCAATGCTACCGTCAGCATCGGTTGCGTCAGCACTAAGCACAACCAAGGTATTACCATCGATCGTTACTTCACCACTAATGGTTACCTCTGGATTAATATTGTTGTCGGTAATGGTAATACTTATTTCTTCTGTAGCGGTTGCGTTTTCATTGTCTGTCGCAAGTACTTCTAAGACCACGGTTGTACTTTCTGTTACTTCTGGAGCGGTAAAACTAACACTGTTAGTGTTTGCTCCTGTCAGGGTTATACCTTCTCCCGATTTAACTGACCAGCTAATACTGGCAATACTACCATCGGTGTCTGTGGCATTAGCGATTAGGCTTAATGTTTGCTGCTCTGCCACGGTATTGTTACCTGTTATGGTAACACTAGGATTATCATTGGACCCTGCTGACGCATTATCGTTTGATCCACTTCCTCCACAACCTAACAATAAACTACCACTCATCAATAGGACGGTAGTTTGTAATAGTGATAAATGGTTATTTTGCATTGATATACTTCCTTTTACTTTATTTGAAAAAATGTAGGTGTTAACTGTATAAGACTACATTGAATAGCTAGAATCAGGCATACCGCAAATGCGGTATTTTTAGTAATACAGGGTAAATTTAAAAAGCACACTAGGCTAAATAAAGACAAAACTTATAGTGCGATTGAATTAGAAATAGTTATTTTCGTTGTCATAACCAGCTATTTTTTATACTGTTATAGTTATGAAAAAATTACATACTGAAAGTGAAATTATTTCAGGCAATTCGATGAAAATTTATCAGCTTGCCAAATTATTACAAACTCAACCGGAAATCTTTTATCAGATAGCTGAATACCTACCTTTTGTTGTTTTTCAAAGTGAACGAGAATCGTTAAACTGGCAGTGGGGAAATAATTTTGGTTTAGATTATTTTGAAGTAAATCAAGGTGAGGCTCCCGATCTTAGCACACTTGCTAAAAAAGCTAACACGGAAATATTGGACTATAATATTACGAAAATAAAACACTTTGCAAAGCAAAATGATAAAAATGCTATGTGCTCATATTATCAGTTATTTGAATTTGAAAATAAAAATCAATGGGTTTCTTCGAGTAAAATTATCACCTGTGATAATAATTTTTTTAGCATTTCATATTTCTTAGAAGATTTTGCTGGCTTTGGTACCTATATTCACGAAGTACTGGATACGACATTTTCTGATATTAATGCATGGAAAAAGTTTCAGGCTTTAAGTAAAAAAGAGAAAAATATTTTACAACTTATTGCACAGGGTAAATCAGCGAAAGAGATTGCTAAAGCGACCTTTATCTCTGAACATACCGTACGTACACACCGTAAAAATATTTATCGAAAGATTGATGTGAAAAATTTATATGGCTTAATTAAATTTGCTGAATCATTTAAACTACTTGGCGCTTTGTGAATGACTAGCTTCATTAAAACATGTTTGACTAAAGTTTTTTAATAACTGAATAAACTGTTTGGGCTGTTCAATACTTGGGTAATGTCCACATGCTTCAAGGTAAACCAATTCTGCAGCAGATTTTTTTGCCAACTCGTGTAAATATAGGGCATTCACGGTAGGCTCTTGCCGTCCTTGAATAATCATTTTAGGACAGTGCAACTGTTGAAACATTTTATATTCATTACCTAAACGCTCATGGGTAAAATCTAGGGCAATGGCAGCACGTATTTTTCCATCCGCTTGTTGAAAATCATTAACTAATAATTCATTCACTTTTTTCTGATAAGTGCCTATCTTCATAGCTTTATTAATATCTGCATCACTTGGATTTTCGGTCATAAACACAGGTAAAGCCTCATTAAGGGTAATGGCCTCTTCAAGATTCAGTGGTGACTTCACTGGTGCGGTTCCCATGATGATTATGCCCTTTAAATTAGGAACTTTCTCTGCAATTTCTATCACAATATGACCGCCTAATGAATTACCTACCAATATCACATCACCCTTTAACTGCTTTATTTGAGCCAATGAAACATTTTTATAATTATCAAAAGAATAACCATTTATGTTTTCGCTAAATTCCGACAAGCCATGACCAGGTAAATCAAAAGCGAGCATATTATAGGGTAAATCAGCTTCTATAGCCGCCTGAAAAACTTTAGATGAGGATGAGTTACCATGCAAAAAAACAATATTATTGTTGCTGTTAACCTTATTTTGAATAGTATGTATGTACATTTTATTTCACTCTATTAAGAATAATTTATAAAGTTAATATAGCTTTACCTTACTATCTAGCATACTGTCAAGTTCAGCCGATAAAAGTCATCACAAAATATTAATTAACCCGTTCCACTTGAAGAGACATGATTAAGCTGGAATGAGAAATAATTTTAAGTAAAGTCTCTGCTATGTTGCTTGTGCTCATTATCTCTAAACAGTCACTCTAAATCATGGTTTTCTTAATTGAGCAATTTTGTTCAAGATTTTTACGCAACGCCTCTTTATACTGAAGTGATACCAATCATTGGTTAATAATCAGCAAGAGTAAACCCCATGAACAAAGAGAATCGTTTCCAATTCATCAATAGCGAAAAATGTGAAAACGTTACTGCGCTTGATGCAACGATGAGCGATTTTTCCTATTCCAAGCATGCCCATGAAGAGTATTCATTAGGCGTAACGCTGCAAGGTAGGCAGGATTTTTTTTGCAAAAATGCTTTTTATAAAAGTGCTTCTGGCAATGTGCTGTTATTCGATCCTGAAGATGTGCATGATGGTCACTCTGGCGGCGAACAACAACTAAAATATAAGATGCTATACGTTCACCCTGACGAATTTCGTCCGTTATTTAGCGCCCTTGGTTATCAACAAAACTCGGCCTTAAGGCTAAATCAACCCATGGTTGATAATCCTATTCTTCGCCATCAAATACTGAGGTTGTCGTCAATCATCCAACAAGCCACTTACTCTAAAATAGAATTTGAGTCAGGTTTATTTCAAATTGCGCAATCACTGGTCGCTATGTCAGGTAATCTTGATCTAGGCAGTAAAAAGAGTAAGCGAGTTGACAAGCTACTGCTCAGAGCAAGAGATTATATTCTGGCAAGTCTTCAACATAATGTCTCAATTGATGATATTGCCAACGTTGCCAATATGTCTAAGTTCCATTTTATTCGTCAGTTTCGTCAGCAATTCGGGATTACTCCACATCAATACGTATTAAGTTGCCGGGTTAACTTTGCGCGTAGAATCCTCGAGTCGGGTAAATCATTAAATCAAGCAGCTTTTGAGGCTGGCTTTGCCGATGACAGTCATTTGAATCGCCATTTTAAGCGCATATATGGGCTAACGCCGAAGCGTTTCCAGCGACAGTTTTCCTAACAATTTCTACTATGGAGTCGAAGATATGTTAACAATTATTACTTATGCATTTGGCATTATGTACACGCCAGGACCGGTCAACTTATTAGGAGTACACAGTGGTATAAACGGTAAAGTTAGTGAGCATATTGGTTTTTTTATTGGTATTGCTGGCGCAATGTTTATCTTATTTGTGACACTTGGGTTTCTCGGCAATACCTTTATTAACCCCAAATTTATTCCCTATATGAGCTTGTTAGGCTGTTGTTATATAGTCTATATTGCTTGGAAAGTAATGACGGCAAAAGTGAGTATAAACTCCTCATCAGGAGAAGGTAAAGTTTTATCAATTTGGGATGGGCTTTTTATGCAATTGTTAAACCCTAAGGGATTGCTTGCTACTCTACCCATCGCCACCATTCAATTTCCAGCAGAGAATATTCAAGGCAGTGCCATTGTTATTTGGTCGATAGGTTTGTCTATTCTTGCCTTTGGCGCACCATTTAGTTACTCCATGATTGGGCTACTGATCGGCAAGAAACTGAACAAGCCTATTTATTTTAAAGTATTTAATATATTTATGTCGGTGTTACTGGTTTCAGTGGCAATTAATATTGGCTACGAATATGTTTACCTCAAACTTATCTAGCCATGGCAAAATTAACCTCACTTTGACGTACTTTCAAAATTTATTCAATTTCAAAAAACGCTGCGTCAAAATTCTCATTTTTTATCAGCAAGCATCGCTAAAATAATCTCGTAACTCGTTTGCCAGTTTTTATAGTCCAACCTAATGGGAATTAGTTCGCCATTAATATCAAGTACTAAAGAAGGAAATCCTTGAATAGGCGTTGCTCTTACTGCTTTTATTTCAGTATTTAACTGTTGATTTAGTTCGTCACTAGTCATTTGTTGTGCAAATAGCTCAGCATCAAGTCCAATAGCGGCGGCAATTTTTATTAATGTACTCAGCTCTGATGGATTTTGCGCATGTAAATAATAAGCTTGTTGTATGGCAAAGCACATTGCTTGCTCTTTTTGATATTTTCTCGCAATGATAACCGCACGACACGATGGATAAGTTGAGCGTTTTGGTTGGCATTGCGACCAAAAATCAAAGTTAAATTTCGTGCCTAATTCCGCAGAGATCTTATGCCAGGTTTGCTGTAAAAAGCCTTGCATCTCTTTTGGCATAGTAACGGTAGAATCTTCGGCTAAACCGCCAACCCTAGTGTTAATTTGTACTACCGATGCAAGTTTTTTTTGTAAAACAAGCCAAGTAGGTCGATAGCCCCAACACCAGCTACACATAGGATCATAAACATAATATAAAATTGGTTTTGCTATTTTGTGCATTTATTGTCACTCTTTTAGCGGTAGCATTTTAACTCGTTAGAAATTACAATGTTCAGCAACGCTTTACTCTATTGATGCTATAAACGTAAGATTGTTTTAACACGATGAAATCAATTACCTTATTAATAACATTATTAAACTATACCTAATGAGAACTTAATGGCTTACTTACTTTTATCACTCACTGCATTATTTTGGGCGGGCAACTTTGTTTTGGGTCGTTCTATGCATTTAGTAGTCTCACCCATTGTTATGGCTGAAATGCGTTGGCTGCTAGCATTACTAATAATTTCGCCCTTTTTACTACCAAAGCTAAAAAAAAACAAAGTGATTATCTTACAACACTGGCCAATTCTCATCTTATTATCGGTATTAAGTGTAGCCTGTTTTAATACCTTTATATACTTAGGCTTAACAATTACCACAGCAACTAATGCGACAATATTACAATCCGTGATCCCTATTGCCATTTTGATAATATCGGCATTTTGGCTGAAAGAAGCGGTATCTAAACAGCAATGGTTAGGAGTATTTATTTCGCTAAGTGGGGTATTAATATTGATCACTAAAGGTGAGTTAGCAAGCTTACTTAATTACAGCATAAATCAGGGTGATATTTATGTGTTAATTGCGGTGATTTTTTGGGCAGTCTATTCAATATTATTACGTTACCGACCAGCAGAGCTAGATGGCTTTACTTTTTTTGGTATTACCGTGTTAGTCGGCTCCATCGCGCTACTGCCTTTTTCACTTATTGAGTATTACTTTTATGCACCGGTTATTGTTTGGCAAAATAGCGCGGTATTAACCATTCTATATATGGCTATTTTCCCTTCAATTCTAGCCTATATTTTTTGGAATAAAGGTGTAAAAGAATTAGGTGCCGCCAAAGCTGGCCTGTTTATACATTTAATGCCTTGCTTTGGGCTTATATTATCTTCATTTTTTCTTAATGAAAAAATTTATCCTTTTCACCTTGGCGGTATTCTGTTGATTTTTTGTGGTATATACCTAGCTGTTTTTACCAAAATACGCTTTGCAAAAGTAACCAACTAAAATAAGGTGACCATAGGTTTACACCTTAAAGGTGTTGGCCAAATCTTGTAGTGAGGTAGCGAGTTTAGCTTGTTCTCTAGCCGTTATCGCTATTTGACTGGCTCCTTCGGTACTTTCTATTGATTTTTGTTCAATAGCAACTACATTTTGGGCAACGTCTTGGGTTACCATGGCTTGCTCTTCTATTGCCGCCGCTATTTGATCTGTCATCGCAAAAATAGTACCAACAGCTTCAGTTATCTCTTCAAGTACCAATTCAACATTCTTTGAATTTTCAACCGCACTGACGGCTTTTTTCTGACTTGTTTCAATCACATTAAAAGCCGCGTTAGCATCACTTTGTAGGGATATAATAAAACTTTCAATTTCTGCGGTAGATTGCTGGGTTCGTTGTGCCAAAGTTCTTACTTCATCAGCAACAACAGCAAAACCTCGCCCTTGCTCACCCGCTCTTGCCGCTTCAATAGCCGCATTTAAAGCAAGTAAGTTGGTTTGCTCGGCAACTGACTTGATAACATCAACCACGCTGGTAATATTAATGCTACTTTCATGTAGACTATTAATTTGTTGTGCTAAGCCATCAATTTCACTGGCTAACATTTCAATTGATTGATAAGATTTTTTTACCGTTGCCAAGCCATTTTTTGCCTTATCATCAGCCTCTTTTGCAGAAGATGCTGTTTTTTGCGTATTCTCCGCAACTTCTTTAACTGTGGCTGATAACTCTTCAATTGCCGTCGCAATTAACGTAATGCCATCTTGCTGTTCTACTAATGATTGAGAATTATATTCACAGGTCTGTGAGGTTTCTTCTGCGGCTGACGCCAATGTCATACTTGATGATGAAATATCTTTAATTACCGTCGAAAATTTATCTAATGTTTTATTTAAAGACATTGAAATTTGACCTAGTTCACTGGTTCCTTCATAGCTACTTTTTACGGTTAAGTCATTTTCATGCCTTACCTTTTCCATTACCGTAGTTAAATTTACTACTGTATTGGTTAATTCATTAATAGTGTAAAAACTAATTGTTAACGCGATAACAATTAACAACGAACTCACGATGATATTAACCAACATAGCTTGATAGGCGTTGCTATGCTTTTCTTCAACTAAAGCTAATATTTCATTACTTAAATAATTTTCAACTTTTTTCAACTGAACAATACGCCCTGTTGCTTGAGCAAACCAATGTTCTGCGTCAATCGCAAAATCACTTTGTTTACTTTTTGCAATTGCTCTTAATTTCAATACTTCATTAACTGCACCATGAGTTAGCTGCTGTTCGAAATATTGTCTATCCTGCTCATTAGAGAATTGCCTGAAGTTATCAAAATAGGTGTTTTGTTCACTGACTAATGTTATAAATTTGGCATACAACCCTTCCCCAAACTTATCTTTAACAAAGGTATTACTTAATACCGCACGCTCAATGCCGGCACGCTCTTTACCTTGGAGAAAATTATAATAGGCAATTGCTTGCTTAGTTATTAACGCATTGGAACTAATAGCAGAATTTAAGCTTGCCACACTTAATAATTTTTTATTTAACTGAGTATAATAAGTGAGTGCCTTACCTAACGTAATAGATTGCGAGTCTACTTGTTGGCGAATAGATGCCAGATCTTGTAAAGATTGATTAATAGCCGTATTCAGTTGCTTTATGTCATCAAGGCTAAAGTCATTGTCACGCCAGAAGTTTTCTTGTTTAATTCGCTTTTGATCGGTACCTTGTCGTTGATTTTGTAACTTACTGGCGAATTTAGTCCCTTTTGAACCAAGAAATCCCGCCGTCATACCACGCTCTTTTTGTAGTTCATGTACTAACTCACTGTACACCACTGACAATTTTGTCAATGGTGCCATGGTCGACATTTCGTTTTTAATAACAACACTATCAATAATTGCACTGATACTTAACCAAAGAAATCCTATCATGGGCAAAGCGAGTAAACTGAAAATTTTCTTTCTAAACGACAGGTTAGAAAAGTTCATAGGTATCCTTGAAGGTCTTTTAGTAAATTATTTAGCACATTGCAGTATAGTAGCAAAAATATATACAAGCACTTAATAAGCATGAAAGGTATAACTTATCAACCAATAACAAAGCACGCTTAGTAGCAGGCTATAATATTATTTACTCACTGAATTAGATCGTGATGTAGGTCAATCTAATACTGAATTATTCTTATATTTTTTAACTGAAAAATTAAAAGGCTCTTATTATAATCAGAGGTAATCTGACGGGTCTAGCTCAAATCTAGAAGAAAAGATATTTGATCTATTTTATTGAATTGTGTTTTTAAATTTCAGGCAAAAAAAAACCGATAGTAAAACTATCGGCGGATTAGCTATGAGGAAAGCTAGAATATTCAATTATTACAACAAGCGTTCACATAAAAGGAACAAAAGTAAGTGTAGAGCTTATACTCTAAGAAAGCAAGAGATGAATGTAATTAAACTACATTTATGGTGGTTTTCTTTTGTGGCTATTAGATATGAATGATTTTTATACCAACAGGAATGATAGCCAAAGCACCTCGATATGCTAAAAGGGTCAACTTATCTACCTTTAGATCTTGGATTTATAGCTGTTCTAAATCAACAAAAGTCTAGCAGGTAATTGTTGATTCCCTTCACATACAGTAAACTATCAACAATTACCAAAATCAGTGAATAGCAGATGTCAGCTTCAGAGCAAAATCAATCTCCAGATAAACAAGATTCAACGCCAGACAACACCACTCACTTTGGCTACAAAACCATTGATAAAGCGGATAAAGTTTCTATGGTCGCTGGTGTTTTTCATTCTGTCGCCCAGCAGTATGATGTGATGAATGATTTAATGTCATTTGGTGTTCATCGGTTATGGAAGCGTTTTACCATTGATGCCAGTGGTGTTCGTCCCGGCAATAAAGTGCTTGATTTAGCCGGCGGTACGGGTGATTTAACGGCAAAATTTTCTCAATTAGTGGGCAAAGACGGCAAGGTTATATTGGCTGATATTAACAGCTCTATGTTAAATGTTGGCCGTGATAAATTACGCGATAAAGGTTTAGTACAAAATATAGAGTATGTACAAGCCAACGCCCAATATTTACCCTTTGAAGATAATACCTTTGATATTGTTACTATTGCTTTTGGACTACGTAATGTCACCGATAAAGATATGGCACTACGCTCAATATATCGCGTACTAAAACCCGGTGGCCGTTTATTAGTGCTTGAATTTTCCAAACCCGAGCATGAATTACTTAACAAAGCCTACGATTTTTATTCGTTTAACATTTTGCCTAAAATTGGTGAGCTAGTTGCTAAAGACGGTGATAGTTATCAATACTTAGCTGAGTCTATTCGCATGCATCCTGATCAAGAAACCTTAAAAACCATGATGGATGATGCTGGCTTTGAACAAACTAGCTTTAAAAACTTAACCGGTGGCGTAGTTGCCCTACACAAAGGTTATAAGTTTTAACGCTTATGACAACTGCATTATCAAAAATAGCATCTAGCTTAATGATTCCACAAGCGTTAGCGTCAACCTTAGAAGTTGTTATTAACCAAACTTTAGCATTAAGCTCGGCCAATGCATCGTTAGATAAGTTAACGCAAAAAACCTTAACTATCGAGTTAGCTGAATTAGGTTTTCCGTTGAGTTTTACTGTTTGTAACAGCATCGAAAACTCACAAATGATGGTAACCGCACTGACTGAACGCGCCGACTGCACCATTAAAACAAGCATAAAAACTTTACAGAAGTTAAAAGCAGGGCAACAAATCACCGAGTTAATCAAACAAAACCTTTTAGACTTAACCGGTGATATAAAAGTAGCGCAACAATTCGCTAGTTTAGCCGAAAACCTAGAGATTGATTGGCAAAGTGAATTAGCTAATCACATTGGAGATATACCCACACATAAGCTAATGCAACTAGGTAAGAGCGTATCAGCTAAACTGAAATTTGCCGCCAAACAAATTAACGCCGATGCCAGTGAGTATATAGTGCACGAAAAGCGCTTAGTGGTAACACGTAGTCAAATTGAGCACTTCAACCAACAAGTCTTTGCGGTGAGCACACAAGTTGATGAACTTAATCAACGTATTTCACAGTTAATCAACCGCAAAACCAACCACTAATTAACCGCAAGGATCTTCTAAAACGTGAGTAGCATACGACTATACCGCATTGTTAAAACATTTTTACACTATGGCTTAGATGAGCTGGTGCCACGAAAAATGTTACCTTGGTATGCCAAACTTGGTCATTTTTCATTGTTTTGGTTAAGAAACAAGCATAAAGATAAAGCCGTAGCCATGCGTTTTCGATTAGCGATTGAATCACTTGGCCCAGTGTTTATTAAATTTGGTCAAATGCTGTCGACACGCCGTGATTTATTACCGCCAGATTTTGCCGATGAACTAGCCTTATTACAAGATCAAGTTACCCCTTTTGATGGTGAATTAGCCAAGCAGTTAATCATTGATGCCATGGGCATTGAAATGTTCGAGCAGCACTTTAGTGACTTTGACATAGAGCCTTTAGCATCGGCTTCTATCGCGCAAGTACATACTGCCACCTTGCATGAAAATAACACCGAAAAAAATATCGTTATTAAAATTTTGCGTCCCAATATTAACAAAACCATTTTAGCTGACTTAAAAGTAATGTCGCGTTTTGCTGGTATTGTTGCCCGTGGGTTACCTGACGGAAAACGCTTAAGGCCAAAAGAAGTGGTGGCCGAATACCGAAAGACTATTTTAGATGAATTAGATCTTAATCGTGAAGGGGCGAATGCAATTCAACTAAAACGTAACTTTGAACAAGGTAGTGAATACGACAAAGTACTTTATGTCCCTGAAATTTATAGTGAATATAGCTCTAAAAGAATATTAGTCATGGAGCGTATCTATGGCATAGGCGTCGCTGAAATTGACACGCTAGAACAGCTTGGTGTTGATATGAAACTTTTAGCGGAACGTGGCGTAGAAGTATTTTTCACCCAAGTTTTTCGCGATAGCTTTTTCCACGCCGACATGCATCCTGGCAATGTATTTGTTAATGCAACTAACCCGGCTGATCCAACCTGGATCGCCATTGATTGTGGTATTGTTGGCACCTTAAATAGAGAAGATAAACGTTATTTGGCCGAAAATTTCGTTGCTTTTTTCAACCGTGATTATCGTAAAGTGGCGCAATTACATGTAGATTCAGGTTGGGTGCCCGCCAGTACTAGTGTCGATGAATTTGAATTTGCTATCCGCACGGTTTGTGAGCCCATCTTTAACAAACCTCTTGCTGAAATTTCTTTCGGCCAAGTATTAGTTAATTTATTCAACACCGCCCGTCGCTTTAATATGGAAGTACAACCGCAACTGGTACTACTGCAAAAAACCTTACTTTATATTGAAGGTTTAGGTCGTCAGCTTTACCCACAATTAGATTTATGGCAAACCGCTAAACCTTTTTTAGAAAACTGGGTTAAAGATCAAATGGGAGTAAAAGCGGTATTTACTAAAATTAAAGATAACTTACCCTTTTGGAATGAAAAATTACCTGAAATCCCCGATCTGGTTTATGACTATTTAAAAATGGGTAAAGAAAACCAACAGCAACAAACCTTCTTAATGCACAAGTTACTCGTGCAACAAGCTCAGCAAAATAAAAATATTATGGTCAGTATACTGGTGGCAGGTACTTTGATTGCCTTAGCGATAGTATTTGTTGCTTAGTTAGTAGTCCTTTCTATTTTCAATAAGCTCAGAAAAAGCAAGTAGGCGAAGGAAGGGTTAAGACTTTTTACCTTTAGCTAATTGTGCTCGCAAGCTTGCCATTCCCTGTTTCTTAGACTGTTCTTTATGCGCTTCTGTTTTCTTTACTTGCCCTAACTCCCAGTTCAAATCGTCTTGAGGAAGTTCATGTAAAAAGCGACTAGCTTCAGTGCGAGATACCTCACCAAACTGACGGCGCTCTCTTGCATAAGTGAATATTAACTCACGTTTGGCACGGGTAATACCTACATAAGCTAAGCGACGCTCCTCTTCAACACTGCCTTCATCTATGCTGGTTTGGTGAGGTAATAAGCCTTCTTCCATACCAATTAAGAATACATAAGGAAATTCCAATCCTTTTGAGGCGTGTAAAGTCATCAATTGCACTTGATCGTTATTATCTTCTTCTTCATTACGTTCCATCATGTCACGTAATGTTAAGCGGGTAACAATTTGCGGTAAGTTCATCGGCTCTTCATCATCCGAGCCTTCTAGCATTTGCGTAACCCAACTAAATAGCTCAGTGACATTCTTCATCCGCATTTCCGCCGCTTTAGCACTAGGCGAAGTATCATAGAGAAAGTCTTCATAGTTTATTTCACGGATCATTGATCGTAATACCGCTGCAGTATCGCCTCGCTCAGTTTGATCGGCAACATTCACTAACCATTGGGTAAACGCTTGCAGCTTCATTAAGCCGCGACCGGTTAGCGTTTGCTCAAGCCCTAATTCAAAACTAGCAGCAAACATACTGATTTTCCGCATGTTGGCATAATTACCAAGCTTCTCTAATGTTGCTGGGCCAAGTTCACGCTTGGGTACATTAACAATACGTAAGAAGGCATTATCATCATCTGGGTTAACTAACACCCGTAAATAAGCCATTACATCTTTAATTTCTGCCCGGGAAAAAAACGAAGTGCCACCACTAATTTTATAGGGAATTCGGTTCGTCATCAGTGCTTTTTCAAGTAAGCGTGACTGATGATTGCCCCGATATAAAATAGCATAGTCTTTATAACTGCTGCGGTTCATAAAACGGTGACCAATTAATTCACCAATAATACGCGATACTTCATCTTCTTCATTTTTGGTTTGTATCACACGCAATTCAACACCATAAGCTAAGTCACTAAATAAAGCTTTATCATAAACATGAGGGTTATTGGCAATGAGAATATTGGCACACTTTAAAATACGACCACTGGAGCGGTAATTTTGTTCTAGCTTGATAAGTTTAAGTTGTGGGAAATCTTTACCAAGTAATACTAGGTTTTCAGGTTTCGCGCCACGCCAAGAGTAAATAGACTGATCGTCATCACCAACTACCGTTAAATGACCACGTTCTCCGGCAATTTGTTTAACTAACTCGTATTGGCTAGCATTGGTATCTTGATATTCATCCACTAATAAATAGCGAATTTTATTCTGCCAACGTAGCCGTACTTCCGGATAATTTTTCATTAATAAGGTCGGAATAAGAATGAGATCATCAAAATCAAGGGCATTATAGGCTTTCATATGCTGATGATAACGCTGATAGAATTCAGCATACTCTTGGCTATCGGCGTCACTAGCCATTTTAACTGCTGCATCGGGTAAAAACAGATCATTTTTCCAGTTGGAAATCATACTTTGTAATTTGCTAAGTAAATCTTTATCGCCATCAAGCTCGTCCATGGTTAGCTCTTTCAATAACGCCATAGAATCTTGATCATCAAATAAGGTAAAGCCCGGCTTATAACCCAACACTTTAATTTCTCTACGAATAATATCTAAGCCTAACGAATGAAAAGTAGAAACGGTTAAACCGCGCGTTAACTCTTTACCCAACATTTTAACAATACGCTCTTTCATTTCACGCGCGGCTTTGTTGGTGAAAGTCACCGCGGCAATATTGCGCGCCTTGTAATCACACTTTTGAATAAGGTAAGCAATTTTTTGGCAGATAACACCGGTTTTGCCAGAGCCAGCTCCAGCAAGTACTAAGCATGGGCCGCTAACATATTTAACGGCTTGGTTTTGTCCGGGATTAAGTTTCATTGTTATGGTTCATCTCAAGCAGCATAGTCACAAAAATACATTAAAGGGGAAATAAAAATTTACGGTCGCTGATTTTACCTGTTTTTACTCGAAGACAAAACAGTTACAATGCTATCAAGTAAAATTTCAGGAAACACTCATGCTAAATGCAAAAAAAATTGAAGAAATAGCCAAGCAAGTCACCGATGCCATTCCATCAAGTTTAAAGAATATGGCCCATAATTTTGAAGATAAAACTAAAACAGTGCTACAACGTAAATTATCACAACTTGATGTGGTTACTCGTGAAGAGTTTGATGTACAAACGCAAGTATTGATTAAAACTCGCGCTAAAATAGCCGAATTAGAAACACGATTAGCTGAATTAGAAGCAAACGAGGAAAGTAACGAGCTAGAAAAGTAGCGAATTACGAAAACAGCTAAATATCATAGCGTGTCTTCAAAACTCGTCGCTCGCAACTCGTAACTATTAACCTATATGTTCAAATATTTACTGTTCACATTAGCCATAGTAGGATTTATGACGAAAGCTGACGACAATAAATTTACCACTGAAGAGCAACTAACGAGTCGCTATGTTGGTGAGATTGCTCACTTTTGGCAGCAGGGCAACTTCTCCCATTTTAGTGGTGTTAATAATGTCCGGATCAATTATGCTGCTTTCATTAATAATAATGGCACTATGCCAGCCAAATGCTTAGTTATTTCTTCCGGACGCAGTGAAAGTTATCTAAAATATAAAGAACTCAGTTTCGATTTATTCAATCACGGTTATAGTATTTTTCTTCTTGATCACCGTGGTCAGGGCCTATCTCAGCATTTGTTAGCAAACCCTCACAAAGGTCATGTCGAAAACTTTCAGCACTATGTTGATGATCTAAATATCTTTATTGAAAATTTAGTGGCTCCCCATTGCCAAGATAACAAACCATATTTATTAGCCCATTCAATGGGTAGCGCAATTGCCGCTAGATATTTACAAGACTTCCCTGACAAAATACAAGCAGCAGTGCTTTCTTCACCGATGTTAGGCTTTAATAGCGGCAGCGTCCCTAATTTTATCGCCAAGTCGGTATTAAAGATTTTAGCGCAGTTAAATCAATGGTTTGATGACACACCTTGGTATTTTCTTGGTCATAAGGGTTTCAGCCAAAATGCCTTTGCCGATAATATTTTAATGCATTCGCCAATACGCTATCAGCTCTTTACTCAGCTATATAAAACCACAGCAGCAATTCAACTTGGTGGTGTAACAGTACAATGGTTAACTGAGTCTCAAAAGGCGCTGGAGAGAATATTCAACAATATAGATAAAATCATCACCCCAACATTAGTGATACAAGCAGGGCAGGATCAGATTATAGCAAACCAAGCTCAAAATGATTTTTGTCAACAATTACACCAATCGCACCCCCAATCGTGCCCCAACGGCAAGCCGCTATTAATAGCCGATGCTTATCATGAATTGTTTTTTGAAAGTGATGCTTACCGTGAGCAGGCATTATCAGCAGTTATTCAATGGTTTGAACAACATTAGTAAAAGTCTTTAACCAATCCTTACCTTGTCAAAGGGTAGAAGAGTGGCCCTTCAACTCTTTTGGTACAACAGAGCTTGGATCATGATGAATAAACACTTCACACGGCGCAAGCACTTGACAAATTTCACGCTCAATATCATCACCAATGCTATGCGCTTGTAATAACGATAAACTGTCATCCAGCTCTAAATGAAATTGAATAAAACGCTGCGCGCCTGACTGTCTAGTGCGTAGTTCGTGTAAACCTAAGGTACGTTCGTGAGCTAAAATAATAGTTGTTATTTTAGCCACCTCATCATCATTTAATTCATGATCCATTAACTGGTAAACACTTTGGTAAATGATCTGTCCGGCACCAAACAATAAAAATAAAGCTACGGCAATGGTAAAGACACCGTCGGCTTGTAGCCAAATTCCTTGGCTTAAAAAAATGGCGGCTAGCACTCCCATATTCAAAAATAAATCTGACTGATAATGTAAAGCATCGGCATTAATAACAATAGAGCCGGTGCGTTTAATAACAAAACGCTGAAAAACTACTAAGGCAAGCGTCAATACAATAGCAATAATTGTCACCCAAATCGCCACTTCACTATGAACAATCACTTGCGGGTTCATTACCCGCTCGACCCCATTAAAAATAAGTAAAAGGGCAGAGCCAAGCACAAAAGCAGCTTGCACTAACCCCGCTAAACTTTCCGCTTTACCATGACCAAATTTATGCTCTTTATCGGCTGGCGCTAAAGCAAAGCGCAAAATAACAATATTCATTACCGAGGCGAATAAATCTAAAATAGAATCAGTGGTCGACGCCAACATAGCGCTAGAGTCACTAACCAACCAAGCATAAAACTTAATAACCACCAGTAATAACGCTACCGACGAAGAGCTAATAGCGGCTAGCTTTACCCAGTAGGCATAATCTTTATGATAAGTTTCGTTGCTTGTTTGTTTGCTCAATGTTTTTTCTGACATGAAAATAAGGCTTAAAAGGGTATTAATCGCTATAATAGCAAGAATTCCTATTATGACTCAATTATCATTATGCTAGATGTTGTACTTTTTCAACCACAAATTCCGCCAAATACTGGCAATATAATTCGTTTATGTGCTAATTCAGGCTTTCGCTTACATTTAATTGAACCACTTGGCTTTGATTTAGACGATAAAAAACTGCGTCGAGCCGGTCTTGATTACCATGAATTTGCCGCAATAACACGCCATGAAAATTTTGAAGCGTTTGTTAAGCAAGAGCAACCAAAGCGTATACTGGCCATCACCACCAAAACCAATAATTTTTATGGTGATGTCACTTTTAGCCAAGGAGATTATTTATTATTCGGCTCGGAAACCAGTGGCTTGCCTGAAGAAGTACGAGTGCAGATCCCCGATGAAGATAAAATTCGTATTCCTATGTTAAAAGAAAGCCGTAGTATGAATTTATCTAACGCCGTTGCTGTTATTGTTTATGATGCCTGGCGCCAATTGGGTTTTGTCAATGCGGTATAAAAAAGTTGCTAGTAATTAATGACGAGTTGCGAACATAACGACGGGGAGCTTTTCGAAACTCGCTACCCGTAACTCGTTAATTTAGTTTTTATTCTTGCTTTTGATCACGTGAGAGTAAATCAGCTGCCGCCAACTTTACATTCTTACCTTGATAAAGTACTTGATATACCTGTTCAACAATAGGCATTTCAACATTCATGCGCAGTGCTAACGTATGAACTTCTTTGGTATTACGATAACCCTCGACCACTTGGCCAATATCTGTCATCGCCTGTTCAACACCAACACCTTTACCTAACGCTAGGCCAAAGCGACGATTTCGAGACTGATTATCCGTACAAGTGAGGACCAAATCACCTAAGCCAGCCATGCCCATAAAGGTGGCCGGATCGGCGTTTAAGGCGATACCTAAACGGGTCATTTCAGCTAAACCACGGGTAATTAACGCGGTGCGAGCATTAGCACCAAAACCAATACCATCAGCCATACCTGCGCCAATGGCGATAACATTTTTAACAGCACCACCTAGTTGCACGCCAATAAAATCTTTATTGGGGTAAACCCGAAAACATTTTTCGCAATGTAATAAATCAGAGAGTGTTGCCGCAAAATCATCGTCTGTAGACGATAATGAAATAGCAGTAGGTAGGCCTGCTGCCATCTCTTTAGCAAAGGTTGGGCCAGACAATACCGCTAGCGCAACGTCTTCACCTAAAATTTTTCGGGCGACATTTTGCAATAAGTCACCTGATTGAGGATCTAAACCCTTTGTTGCCCAAGCAATTTTAACATTAACGTTCGCTGATTCATCTAGCACAACTTTAATTTTTTTGAGCATATCGCCAAAGGCATGGCTAGGCACAACCACTAAAATATTATCACTTGCTTGTATTGCTATGCGTAGATCGCTGGTCACTTGTAAACTATCAGGAAAAGTGCAACCTGCTAAATATTTAGCGTTTTCACGAGCACTAGCCATGTCATTTACTTGGTGCGCATCTCGTCCCCACATAAGGGTTTTATGACCATTTCGTGCCAAACAAATCGCTAATGCAGTACCATAAGATCCCGCACCTAATACGGTAATTTTGGCTGAAACAGTCATAATACTCTCTTTAGTTTGTCTTCGAAACTCGTCACTTGTACCTTGAAACTAATTTTTAGTGAGTCTCGGTGCTTTCTGGAACGTTAGCTTTAGCTTCGGCGGCACGTTGTTGTACATAAGAAGCAAATAAGGCTTCAAAATTTACTGGCGATAAATTAAATTGTGGGAATGAACCACGGTTAACTAAGCTAGCAATGGTTTCACGTGCATACGGGAACAATGTTGTTGGACAAAAAGCGCCAATAGTATGCGCTAATTGCGCTTCAGGTAAATTACCAATAGTGAAAATACCGGCTTGTTGTACTTCTGCTAAAAAGGCAGTTTGCCCTTCAACTGTAGCCGTTACTGTTACCGCTAAAACAACTTCATAGGTATTTTCAGCTAATTTATTAGAACGAGTATCTAAATCTAATTTGATTTCTGGCTTCCAATCTTTTTGAAAAATAGCCGGCGAGTTTGGTGTTTCAAAAGACACATCTTTAGTATAAATACGTTGAATGGCAAATTGTGGCTCTGCTTGTGCTTCTTGTGTGGCTTCAGTTACTTCGTTTTGGTTTTCATCACTCATGAGGATTTCCTATCTTTTATATTTTGTTGTTATCTTTAGTTAGCAAAACTGTTTAGCTATTTATTCTGCCAACAAAGCATCTAATTTATTATTCATTTCTAACGCAACAAGTTGATCACAACCACCGATATGCACATCATTAATGAATATTTGTGGCACGGTATAACCGCCACTGCTGCGAGCAATCATTTTTTCACGCAATACCATATCACTATCAATGCTAATTTCGTCAACTTTCAATGCTAACAAAGCGGCCGCTTTATGCTCAAGCAAGGCAATAGCCCGTGTACAAAATGGGCAGTAAGCTTTAGTGTATATTTCAACTTTAGCCATATATGATTCTCTTTATTTTGAGTTACTTTTGATCTAGGCAGTTACGAGTAAAACAGTAGCGAGTAACGAAAACACCTACTATTTAAGATTTTTCTTCGAAACTAGTTACTCGTATGCTTTAAGGTTTTTCTTCGTAACTCGAACCTAGTTACTCGTAACTTATTTCTTCGTTACTGGTAAACCGGCACTAGTCCATGCACCCATACCACCTTTCAATACACTTACTCGAGCAAAACCCGATTTATGTAAATCATTAGCAACTTTTACCGCGCTGATACCAGCACTGCATACAACAATGATGGGATTTTCTTTATGCTTTTCAAGGCTAACAAAGCCATTTTTAGTGATTTTTTCGTTAGTTAAACCCACAGCATCAAGAATATGATTGCTGTTAAAGTCTTTTTCACTACGAATATCAAGGGTAACACCTTGCTCTCTATTCATTAAAAAAGTTAAATCTTGCGGGCTAATTTGCTTAACCGGTGACATTTGAATTTTAATCGTTATCACAATAATCATAACGACAAGGGCAACCCAAACCGCACTTAACATGCCGTTGCTGCTAGCAAAAGTAATAAATTGTTCCATAAATGATGACTCTTTCGGTAAATAATAAAGATGATAATACCAATTGAATTAATGAATGCACCACTTAGCGAGAATTTAAAGGCTTAGAGGCAAGGCATTGATTGAAGAGAATGGTTATTCCCTTGTCAAAATCAATAACGCCGCATGTAAGCCTTTTAAACTCGCCCTTCGGGAGT
>SPKZ01010411.1_pt1 | contig 20236 bp, 13 predicted proteins | sample 2456571 | NCBI WGS metagenome assembly SPKZ01 (sample SAMN11192286, study PRJNA482655) | marine metagenome | biome: ENVO:00000447; feature: ENVO:00000244|ENVO:00000211|ENVO:00000569|ENVO:00002023; material: ENVO:00002151; isolation source: ocean water from marine abyssalpelagic zone ... | reverse complement strand
TTATTGTTATTGTTATTGTTATTGTTATTGTTATTGTTATTGGCTCGTGGGCTACTGGAGACGTAAAGGACTTGGGGGATGACAAATTGAGTTGGGTTTTCTTCATTAAATGGCACCACACCAAACAAAACGGGATTATCACATGTTTCAGTTTTTGCACTTTCTAACATTTTTTGGGCTTGACTTGCGAGTGCCGAAAACGGAATAGCTTGCTTAAATTTTTGCTCCTCACCTACACCTAACATTGAACTGTTCACAGAAGAAAAGAAAAAAGGAGCTGAGACAAGTTCATTCTCTATCAGTTCGTCAGACATTTTTGAGTATCCAATTACTTCACGTTTCATAACTGTATCCTTATTAAAAATTGTTAATATGCTTTGTTGCGTTTGGTTGCTAATTAAAAAGTAATAGATTACATTTATTTACAAGTTAATGCGAATGGTAATTGTTATCATTTTGGTGTTTAATAATTTTTTCAATTAAATAACTTCAATAATGTGGTTAATTTATAGTGTGGATGGAATAATATGAATTTAAATCAACAGCATGTCTTACTTACTGGTTCAGCTAAAGGTATAGGCCTATCTATTCTTGAACATTTACTAGCGGCAGGGGCTTATGTTAAGGCGACTGATCTACAACTGGATCAATTGCTATTCAATACTAAATTACTGCGCCAAAAGTATCCGCAACAATTGAGATGCCATGAGCTTGATTTGACGAAAGTTGATCAAATACAAGTGTTGATTAATCAGTGGATTGAGCAAGATGGTCCATTTGATCACTTGGTCAGCTGTGCAGGTATTCTTCATATTGGAAAGCTACATGAAATGCCAATTGAGCAGGTTAAACAGATTTATGACGTCAATACATTTGGAACTCTCGCTATCATGCAGGCCGTTACACCAGCGATGAAAGTTGCACGTAATGGTAATATGGTCATTATTGGTTCAAATGCAGCTAATACACCGCGTAATGGCATCGGTGCTTACGGGTCCTCTAAAGCGGCGCTACACATGTTAGTGAAATGTATGGGAATCGAACTTGCCGAATACGGTATTCGATGTAATGTGGTAAGCCCTGGATCGACTAGAACTGATATGCAAATTCAATTGTGGAACGAGCAATATGGAGAAGCTCAGGTGATAGAAGGCGATGCCAAACAGTTTCGTTTGGGAGTACCGTTAAAAAAAATCGCTGAACCAGAGGATATTGCGCGTACGGTGCTATTTTTAATGTCAGAGGCCGCTAATCATATCACCATGCATGATCTCCGTATTGATGGTGGTGCGACCTTAGATCATTGATTTACATTACTAACGCCGTTGTCTGCTCTGATCTATTTAGAGCAGACGTTGATTCAATTTTGACTGATTTTCAGGCATCTTGATAAGCTAGTGTTGAATATTTTTGTGACTGTGCTGTGCTTACTGCATCAGCAAAGATCTCTAAAAATTTAATTGAATCATGCCAACTTAAACATTCATCTGTAATTGATTGTCCATAGTTCAATTTATTCTTCTCTAGCTTTTGAGCACCACCAATAAGGAAACTCTCGCACATGACTCCAGCGATGGATTGCTTGCCTCGAGCTATTTGTTTTGCGACATCGAGTGCAACATTCAGTTGATTAAGGGCTATTTTACGGCTATTCCCATGGCTGCAATCTACAATTAAGCGAGGATTCAAATCATTCATTTTTAGTTGATTTGTCACGGCTAGAATCTGTTCTGACGCATAGTTTGGTTCTTTTCCGCCTCTTAAAATGACGTGTCCAAAAGCGTTACCTTTAGTTAATAGGGAAACAGGCCCTTGTTCTGAGCCTGAAATTGGTAACATATGGCTGTCTTTTGCTGCATGTATTGCGTCGATGGCGACATTAATGTTGCCATCGGTACTGTTTTTAATACCGATAGGGCAGAGTAGGGCTGAAGCTAATTGTCGATGAGGTTGAGATTCTGCGGTTCTTGCCCCTATGGCTCCCCAGCAGATCAGGTCAGCAATATAAGGTGCAATATTGGTATCTAAAAACTCTGTCGCCGTGGGGACACCGAGTGAGGTGACTTGAGTCAGAAATTTTCGGGCTATTAGTAGTCCAGATGCAATATTCTTTGAGTCATTTAAGCTTGGGTCAATGATTAAACCTTTCCATCCAGTTCTTGTTCTTGGCTTCTCGAAATAAGTTCTCATCACAATCAATAGCTGTTGTTTATATTGACGCTGAAGTACGGCCAGTTTTTGAGCGTATTCAAGCCCTGCAATAGGATCGTGTATAGAACAAGGGCCAATGATCATTAATAAGCGATCATCTTTACCATTAAGAATGTTTTTAATGTCTGAACGCGTGTTGCGAATAAAGTTAGAGGTTTGTTCTGACACTGAATATATCGTTGACGTTGTCTCTATACTGGGGATAGGCTCGATTGACTTAGTGTTGAATATTTGCTTTAAGTGGCACATCTGATTAATCCAATGATAATGATAATGATAATGATAATGATAATGGTTTTCATTGCAATGTCGTTTGATACTGTGCAACATCTTGCTTTCTGTCAATAGGAAAGTGTGAAAAATCGAAAATTATTTTAAGAAAGAAAATACATTATCTAAAAAAATCAGTATATATTTAATTTGATATTGATTCTTATTTGCGTTTGGGTTTATGCTCTTGGTACTCAATTGTTGAGAGTTAACCGGAGTATAGAAGTAGAAATGGATAGAATGGAACCTCAAGATCTGACACCAATGCAAGCTGCCTATTGGGTCGGAAGAGAGTCAAATCAATCGCTCAGTGGCTTGGCGGCACACTTATACACTGAGTTTGATGGTGTTTATCTAGATGCTGAAAGACTTAAAATTGCATTAAAAAAATTATACCAAATGCACCCTATGCTTCGGGTTAAGATATCGGAGGAGGGACAGCAAACTATTGCACCGTTGACAGATCAGCATTCACTGAAAGTAAATGATTTTCGTGGTATGAATAGCGAGGAAGTTGCTATTAACATGGACGAAATTCGTACTAAGATGACACATCAAAAACTGAATTTAGCGGGTGGTCAAGCCACCGATTTCCGCTTGACTCTTTTACCTAATAATATCTGTCGATTTCATTTTGATATGGATATGATTGCAGGAGATGCACAGAGTTTTCGTATTGTTATTGAAGATCTTGCCCAACTATATAGTGATATTGATAGTTTAAAAGTGGATGAGCAAGGGTTATTTTTTGATTACTTATCTCTAACTAAACTAGATTCAAATCAGTCCAATGTAGTTACTAAAAGTCGCGAATGGTGGCGAGATAAATTAGGATCTATCGCGCCAGCTCCCATCTTTCCGGATGTGAAAGATAAGGTAACGGTGGAAGAGTGCCATCACCAGAGATTTGCTGCTGAGCTGAATAAAAATGAGCATGAATCGCTACAAGCAACTGCAAATAAATATCATTTGACGATGACTCAACTTTCTCTGGCCATTTTTGCTCAATCAATTGCTAAAGCAACACAGACTACGCAGTTTCGTCTGAATATACCGATGTTTTTTCGATCTAATACTAATATGAATGTTACACATGTAGTCGGTGATTTTTCGCGACTAATGATTTTGAGTGTTGATATAGCAAAAGATGACAGTTTACTTTCTCTTGCTCGTAAACTTTCAACGCAGTTAAATGAGCTTATATCGCATTCCGATTATCCTGGAGTCAATGTGATGCGTGATTTATCGCGTCATCATAGGTCTTTGCAAACATCTCCTGTGGTATTCACATCGGGTATGAACTTATCGGGTGGGCACTTATTCAGTAAGCGAGCTAGTGATGTATTTGGTGAGATGGTTTGGGCCATTTCACAAGGTTCACAAGTGACGTTAGATGCGCAAATGGTGGTATTAGATCAAGGTGTGTTGATCAACTGGGATGTACGTATGGATGTATTCCCTGATAATCTGATCAGTGATATGTTCCAGTGTTTTGTTGGGCAACTTCAGAATGTCGCTGCTGATCGTACCATACTGCTAGGTCAGATCTTAGATAATATTAGTCTGTGCCGTACCGATGTAAACAGTGTAAATTTAGACGAATTTAAGAACAGACTTCCAGCCCGTTATCCACTTTCTACTTTGCAAAATGCCTATTTACTCGGTCGAAATGAACAGATGCCTTTGGGTGGTGTCGCAATGCATGATTTTCGAGAGTTTCATGGGATGATTGATACGCAGCGTTTAGAAGCGCGCTTGGTTAAGTTAGTGCACCATTATCCTTTACTTAGAATGCGTATCGATATCGTAGCGTTAGAGCAATATGTTTCGGATGAAAAGGTGATAAATTTAGAGGTTCTAGATACGCGCCATTTGAACTCCGAACATGCGCTTGTTCAAGCTCAAAGAATGCGCAATGAATATAAGCAACATGTTTATGACTTGAATCATTCCCCATGGCAAATTGGGGTTGTTTTATTGCCTGAGCGGCATGATTTGCAGACGGAACATATCATTTTTTCTAGTTTTGATGCATTAATTGCAGATGGCCGTGCAATTTCACAAATCTTACGCGAATTATTTGATGATGTTGAACCTAAAGCAATACAAGCTAACTCAACTACTCTCATTTCAGCTGATGCTCTTACTGCGAAACAGACTGAATTGAGTCTTAAACGAACCGCGGATGAAATTTATTGGCAGAAAAAACTATCGGCAGTGACTGAAGCTCCGGTGTTGCAGTGGAAGAAGCCTTTAGAATCAGTACGCTGTTCTATTTATCAAAGAAAATCTGTCACAATTAGTAAAGCCCAGTTATTACAACTGACCAAAGTTGCGGCTCAGGAAAGATTATTTCAAAATTCAGTGTTATCTTCTCTATTAATTGAAGTGCTTTCGTTATGGTCGAATCAGCCTGCTCTTTGTATTGGATTGCCTGTAGCGATTCCTAATCCGAATAAAGCGCTAAGTAATGATTCATCTTTTATTGCTGTTAATTATCAGTTGGATGCTAGTGGTTTTATCAATCGGGCAAAAAAGTTTCAACAAGATGTGATGGAAGGGCTTGAGCACCTAACGTTTTCGGGGGTTGATCTTAACCGTCATTTATTAAGTAAGAATCGCTGTGGACTAGCGTTACCTATTGTACTAACTAATTGCTTAAACTGGCCGCTTCCGGCAGAAAATAATGCTATTCAATACGTCGATGGTGTTACTCAAACACCACAAGTTGCCATGGATTTACGTCTCAGTCTTGATCAGCAAAAGAATCTACAGATCAGTATTGATTTTGCTGAGGAAGCGGTTAAAGAAGGAATGATATCAACCCTACTCGATGGGGTGAAAAAAGCTATTGTGACTATCTGTAAACAAAAGAGTTTAGCTATAGATAAATCAGCATTGATCGATTTAATGCATTATAAGAGTAATGGCGATGATGCTAATTTCGAATGTTCCCAATATTTACAGCGTATCCATGACAATCTGTATGGGTCAGATAATAAAAAAGTAGCATTAATTCATCAGACACAGATGATTAGTTATGAAATGTTGGGCCATATAGTTAAAAACTTACGCCAGCATTTTGAGTTGCTTGGACTCAACGCTGGCGATGTCGTAGCAATTTCTTTACCCAAGAGTCCCGAACATATTGCAATAACTATGGCTTGTGCATTATCAGGATTAGTGTGGGTTCCTATAGACGCACGCTCGCCATACGATAGACTTGATTATCTACTGCGTAACTGTAAGCCTGATTTAGTGGTTGTGGTAGCGCCGCTTATTGTTGTTAACCCATTAATTAGGTTTAAGACAATGGCTGATTTACTTCAACCAGCCGCTGCAATATCAACCTTGCAGAAAAGAGACCTGACAGCGGCTAGTCAAGAGTTGACAGCTAGTTATTATTTATATACTTCTGGAACGACTGGGCGTCCAAAGTGTGTTGTCATGAATAATAAAGCAACGTCGAATGTAATTGCTCAAACATTGAAAAAATGGCACATGACTTGTGATGATGTCTGTCTTTCCGTTACACCATTACATCATGATATGTCGGTTTTTGATCTTTTTGGAGTACTGACTATTGGTGCAACGTTAGTTATTCCGGAGGCGGACCAGGATAAAAATGCTATAGGTTGGAATCAGCTGGTTAAGCAGTATCAAGTAACTGTTTGGTGCTCTGTACCTGCCATTCTTGAAATGCTGCTGGCTTGTGAAATGGTGGATAATCTTCGTTCATTGCGGCTTATCGCTCAGGGGGGGGATTATATTAAGCCTCGAACTATCGCTTACCTCAGAACTCATTATCCAGCGCTTACGTTATTTTCACTCGGAGGGCCAACAGAAACAACAATTTGGAGTATTTGGCATCGGTTAGAGGCAGAAGATATTAAGGTTATCCCTTACGGTCAGCCTGTACCTGCTGCCCAATATTATATTGTTGATAACAATCTTCAACACTGCGCAGCATATCAAGTGGGACGAATTGTTACGTCTGGTGTGTGTCTGGCTCTTGGATATCTTGAAGATGGCGAGTTAAATCAAAATGATTTTATTCGGTTGAATGATCCCCAAGGGAATTCAGTGCGAGCATTTCGCACTGGTGATCAAGGGTACTATCGTCAAGATGGAACTATCATATTTTCTAGTCGAATTCATGGCTATGTGAAAGTACGAGGTGTACGAGTTTCTTTACCTGATATTGAAAAAGAATTAAGAAAGTTTGATTCCATCCAAGATGTTATTATTGTTGATTATATAGAGGCCACAACTGGTGATACTGCGTTAAGCGCAATTTATACCAGTGTTGATGGGAAAGCTATTTTTAGTGCGGATATTCGAGGTTTCATTAAAGGCTTATTGCCAGCTTCTCATTGGCCTAATCAGTTTCGACAAATTAAGTCATTTACTCTGTCTGCTAACGGTAAGGTAGACCGGAAGCAGACTCAGATTGACGCTGATAATGATGTAGGCAGCTCTCAATTGGATAGGGGAGATAAGCGAGATATTCAACCTTTAGCGATAGTAAATGATTTACCTGTTAAATTAAATTTTTCAGGTGACTATCAAGCTATTTTATCTATTTATTTATCGGTACTTAGCGTAGATGGAAAGTCAGAATTCAATGCTGAGACAGAGTTCATGCGATTAGGGTTATTGCCGTCTCACTTAAAAAAAATAGCGAAGCTGCTGAATGAAAAGTATGATATTTCTCTTAATGCTATGTCTTTAGTGAAATGTAAAAATGCTCAACAGGTAAAGCAGTTGATATTTAATTAAACAAGCGGAGATGGATAAATAAAAAGCCAGAATACCTGGCTTTTTGTTTATAGTTTTTGTAATTGAGTAGCTAATAGCGCACGGATGTTCTCATTAAGTTGGCTAGTATTAAAAGAATCTTTAAACAGCGAGGTTAAAAAATGAGGTAAAGCTTTTGCATGACGAGTTAATTCAGTTTCTGAATAGCTGTGCTTATCAGCATCAAAAAAGACCATTAAATAATTACCTGTTCCATCTCCTCTGAAGGTAATATTCAACCCATCTGCTGTGCCACTGGCGAGAACTTGGTGTTCAACTGTACAGCCAGTTAGTGAAGGGGATTCGAATGGCATCACATTAATGAAAGGAGTCATGAAAAAGGTTTGCTCTTGCGCTAAACCCATATCAGTTTGAATGTCTTCTACTCGATATCGTCCATGTTGATACAAGGTTCGTAGGTTGCGAGCTGAGTTGTGTAAGTATTCCGCTAGGGTCTGATTGGCAGAACACTGGCTACGATAAGGGAGTATATTCACCATTAATCCAGGGATGCTTGCGGCAACGCTGCCCCAGCGGTTCATAAAAGGAACCCAAACTAGTTGCTCATTCTCATTTAGTTCTTTCTTGTGTAAGTATAAACTGGTCAATGCTACCACTAAATCTGGCCAACCAATGCCTAATTCTTGAGAACAGTGCTGTAGCTGTTGTGAGAAAGATTCGCTAAAGCTTGCTTGATGACATACGAGATCAGCATTAGTTGGATCATAACTAGGATCGGTAATAGGGAGAGTCAGTTTAGGTTTTAAGTAAGCAGACCAGAAATTCTTGTCTTGGGTGTTTTTTTTGTCTTGTAAGTAGTGATGTTCTTCCGCAATGTAATCTGAAAAAGGACGGAAAGGTTTGTTTAATGATTGGTTGCGAGTTAAATGTGCATACCATTCGCAACAGCGCTGCTCATAAAGCATCATACCGTAGCCATCTATGAGCATGTGGTGAGTTCGTGTATACCAGATGATATGGTGCTCAGATACTTTAATTAAGGCGTGACGAGTCAAGGGGTCATTATGGAAATTAATAGGGGTATCAATATCTTGCTGCATCCAGTCTTTTGCCGCAAGTTTAGGTTTACTTTTGTGGCTGAAATTGATTTGTTCAACGTTTAATGTGTGGTGACCCAATTGAAGCTGAGCAGGGTGGGTGTTGATTACACTAGCAGAAAAAATATCAGTTTCGGCTAGTGTTTTTTTAATGGCGGTAATTAAAGTTTGTTCGTTGAATGAGCCTTTTATATCTAGGTAATGTGCAATGGTATCGACGGTGGATAGAGCGTTGTGCCGATGCGCATTTAAAAATGGTCGTTGAGCGGTTGTCATCGGGTAGCGATTATTTTGAGCGAGTTTTAGCATAGGGTGGCTTTATTTTTATAGTTAAAAGTTATGTTTGAAGGATTAAACATAATGCTGGCCTGAATTCGTTGACTCAAGGTGTTCCAATAGAGTGTTACCATCATATTCATGACGGAATAAACCGCGTTCAGATAACATTGGCATGAGCTGATCAAAGAATAAATTCAGGGACTGGATAGACCCTCCAGGTACTGCAATAAAACCATCTGCCGCACCAGCTTCCACTCTTTGTATAATGGATTGATAGGCATCTTCTGCTGTACCTACGACTAACCAATGAGCAGAACCAATAACTTCTGGACGGCTAAGTAGATCTTTAACTGTTGGTTTATCTCTAATAATAAGTCGCTTAAGCAAGTCTGTATGAGTTTGGCTACGAACTTGTGGTTTTTGCTCAGGTAGCATTTCAGCTGTAATGGGGAAATCATCAGGTAACTCGGAGAGATCAATTCCGATAGTTTCTTTTACATAGGCTAATTGTCTGGTTTTACTCTGACAGGCATGGGTCTCACTAAATAGCTCTCTTGCTTGTTTTTTTGTATCAGCAAGATAGAGACTAAGTCCGGGTAATATTTTTACCGAATTTCGGGTACGACCCAATGCATGTGCCCGTTGAGCTATATCTTGTTTGAGTTCGATCCCGGATTCGATGTCTGGCGTTGCTGCGAAAACAGCATCTGCCACTTTTGCGGCAAAATTACGCCCATGTTCAGATGCTCCAGCTTGAAATAATGGAATTCGTCCCGCATTATGCCCAGGTATATTTAAAGGTCCTTGAACATCAAAGTAATCACCGTGATGTTTGATCTCATTTACCTTATCTATATCAGCAAACACTCCGCGTTCTTTATCGAATATTAAAGCTTGATGGGGGTAGCTGTTCCAAAGTTTTCCGACTACTTGCAAAAATTCATCCGCTTTTTGATAGCGCTGTTGAGAGGGCATTAAACGTGCAAGACCGAAATTTTGTTGACCATCAATCGCTGTCACTATATTCCAGCCTGCGCGCCCATTGCTTGCCCAATGTAGAGATTGCAGTTGTCGTGCGGTCACATAGGGTGGGTTAAACGTAGTAGAAGCTGTGGCAACTAAACCTATTTTTTGTGTGTGACTGGCTATGGCCGAAAGTAATACAAATGGGTCCATACTACTAAAGCCCGGCTCATGTGCGAGATGTTCACGGGTAAGAAATAAGGTATCTGGACGAAAAACAAAATCTAATTTGGCTTTTTCTGCTCGTTGAGCCAGTTCAATATAATGCTGGATAGAAAACAGGTTTTCTATCCCACTATCTGATTTTCTCCAGCCATTTCGGTTTAACCAACTCATGGCAAGTGCCATGCCTACGCATATTTTGTGATCAGACTTCATCGAGGTGTTCCTTAATTTCGATAATAATGCCATTGGACTCATCGTGAATACCATTGTGATTAATTCTACATCATGCTGGTAACGTATTGAATTTATTTTGTTTATCATTTTTTTACATGTGTTCCCCTTGATTTACTTGCTTGCGATAGTCTAAGTCTGACGATATACTGAGCTAAATCTAACTATAAAAATCAGTAAGTAACCCCCCTTTGAAAGACATCGAATGGGATAAATAATAAACCTAAAGCGTAATAAGAATCAATATCATTATGAAAAGCATTAACATTATCTTACTTCTGCTTTTTAGCAGTTTAGCGTTCGGCCAAGTATCGTCTCAGTGGCCAAGAGAATTTCACAATGTGGATGGTACGGTTACGATTATTCCTGCACCCCCTAAAAAAATCCTGTCGACGTCAGTAACAGTGACTGGAACACTACTTTCCATTGATGCCCCTGTTATTGCGAGTGCGACGGATGTGACGGGGTCATTTTTTGGTCAATGGGAGCCGGTAGCAAAGCAACGAAATGTTAAGCCGCTTTGGCCTGCGGGAAGCGTCGATTTAGAATCTGTTTATTTAGAAGAGCCAGATTTAATAATCGTGTCTATCACGGGTGCAGACTCTGCAATAGCACAGTTTGATGAATTTTCTATGATCGCCCCCACAATCGTTGTTGATTATAGTAACCAGTCTTGGCAGAAATTAGCGATTGAACTTGGTTATGCCATCGGTATTGAGCAGAAGACTCAAAATACGATAGACAAATTTAATGATTTTGTGTCTTCTAGTCGTTCGAAGATGAAATTACCTGATGGGCAAGCTAATATCATTAGTTATTATGGCGCAGGAGTGGTCAATGCGGTGGCTAAGGCTGATGGTGCACATGCTCAATTACTAGAAGATCTTGGCTTTTCAATTGAATCTCCAGATCCAAGTTGGCAAGCCAGTTCAATCTCACATCGTGATTTTCTGCGTATTCCTTATGAAAATTTGACTCTTTTAGTGTCATCGACGACATTTTTATTAGCGTCTAGTTCGGAGAGTGACACGACCAATAAATTTCTCAATGATCCGATATTACAGAACATAGCATCAATAAAATCAGGACAAGTATACGGACTAGGCCTGCATTCTTTTAGGATTGATTTGTACAGTGCTACAGAAATTGTGAATGATATGCTTAAACGCTATGCCATTGAACAGGTTCTAAGCTTGTGATGACTTTGTTGCATAGAGAAATTAGTTTATGAGCGGCGCTGGCACAATGACTGCGGGATATCAGTTCACTGATAATCGAGTAAAGCGGAGGTGGTTATACTCGGTGTTTAGCGCATTATGCATCCTTGCGGTCACTAGTATATTCGTTGGCTCTAGCTCTATTTCTACGGCTACTACGCTTGAAGCACTATTGCATTTTGATCCAAGCAATAGTCAACATTTACTCGTGTATTACCTAAGAGTTCCTAGAACCTTGCTTGCTATCATTGTGGGAGCTGCTCTGGGGGCCTCTGGCGTTATTATGCAGGCGTTGACGCGTAATCCTCTTGCTGAGCCTGGGATTTTAGGGGTTAACGCTGGTGCTATGGTGGCTATTGTCTCTGGTATTGCACTATTTGATATAGTTGATATTGCACACTATATGTGGTTTGGATTGGCTGGGGCCGCTGTTGCTGGTGCTGGTGTTTACTTACTTGCGGGGATTGGTTGCAAAATAAACCCAGTACGAGTGGTACTCGCAGGCTCTGCTATGACTGTTGTTTTACTGGCCATTACGCACATCATCACGATCAATAGTCATCAGCAAGTATTTGAACAATTTCGTCATTGGGCTGTTGGCTCTTTGCAAGGTAGGGGATACGACGTACTGGCTCCTGTTACGGCGATGATCTCACTAAGTTTAATTGCTGCTTGTTGCCTTGCTCGTTCTTTGGATACGGTGGTATTAGGTAGTGATTTAGGTAAAGCATTAGGTGCAAGTCCAACTAAAGTTTGGGTTATTTCGTGTTTGGTTATCACAGTGCTGGCTGGTACGTCTACGGCAGCTGTGGGCCCTATTAGCTTTTTGGGCCTGACGGCTCCTCATTTATCTCGTTTTCTGATTGGTTCTGAACATCGTTGGTTATTACCATTCTCAATGTTGTTGTCAGCAGCATTACTGTTGATGGCTGATATTACCGGTCGATTGATTGGTTCTCCGGGTGAAATTAGTGTCGGTATTATGGTTGCCTTTATTGGTGGCCCTTTCTTTGTATTTTTGGTAAGAAAATGGAAACTTTCGCAATTATAAATAAAATAAAACGTGGTAAGAGTTCAGTGCCATTATCTATCTCAACATCTTTATCATTAGGGCGTTTCTCTTTTCGTTACTCGTCACGCGAATTAGGGGTGGCTATTGTGCTTTTTGGGCTGCTGATGTTGCTAGCACTTTATGCTACTACCGTTGGCAAATTCCCGATCACGTTTAACCAAATAATAGATATTTTAGCGGGAGTAAGTGATTCAGGCGTGAAAGAAAGAGTATTGATGAATATCCGAATGCCAAGAATTGTTACCGCTGTATTTTCTGGAGCTGCTCTTGGGGTATCTGGAGCGATTTTTCAATCTGTTTCACGGAATGCATTAGGCTCACCTGATGTGATAGGATTTACAGCCGGAGCTGCGACAGGAGCTCTGACTCAAATTATTTTATTTCAACCTAGTGCTTTTCAGATATCTCTGGCAGCAATAATCGGAGGTCTTTTAACGGCAATGCTCGTCTATTTATTATCATTAAAATCAGGTACCGTTGGTCGGTATCGATTGATATTAATTGGTATTGGTATCGGTTCAGTACTGTCTGCATTAAATGGATTACTATTGGTGAAAGGTAATTTAGATAATGCGGTCACAGCAAATTTGTGGCTCTCTGGTTCCTTAAATGCGCGAAATTGGACTCATGCTTTACCCGTTCTTATTGGTGTTCTGGTCTTGCTTCCCTTCGTAAAGCTGCTTTCTCGTTCGTTGATGATGATTGAGATGGGGGATCATTTAGCAACACAACTAGGTGTGAATATTGAGCGAGTAAGGCTGCAGATGATTCTATATGCCGTAGTATTGGCGGCTTTAGCGACCGGTGCGACAGGTCCTATTGCTTTTATTGCATTAGCAGCGCCTCAACTTACTCGCCGCTTACGTAAATCCTCAAATATACCTATATTTAGTGCGGCTTTTATGGGGGCTATGTTGCTTATTAGTGCCGATTTATTTACACAGTTAGTCCCTTTACAGATTACTTTACCAATCGGGAGAATTACGGGTATTGTGGGTGGGATTTATCTGATTTGGTTATTAACTCGCACTCGGTACTAAGTGGAATACTTGTTCAATTGAAATCAGTTTAGTCGCTCGTACTTTTACTCGCTAATGGTAACCGTCAAATTGATAGTTACCTATTTTTATATGCTCTCACCCTATTATAAATAATATATTATATAGCGAAATATCCTTATCCACTGATACCCTTACATTAATCTAAATGATAATTATTACCAAATGCGACTGAGAACTCTTTACATTTGATGCTAGTGAGCATAAAGTGAGCAACCGAATTAGCGACTAAATGCAATTCTATTCACTTTTAATTTTTAAGTCGTACGTTTAAGTTTACACATTATGCTCTTTCTTGGTGGAGTAATACCAAGAAAGAGCTGTGTTGATTGAGTGTACGTGCATCATAGGAGATCCCGATGAAAACATTGTCCGTAAAGCAACGAAATACGCGAGGATGCGATAAGCTACGAAGCAATATTTTGTCCGCCGCTATTATTAGTATTTGTTACGGTTCATACCATAACATTGCTTTAGCCGATGATAATTTATCAGAAAAAAAAGAGATTCAAGTTGTTACTATTTACGGTGAAAAAACGGAACGTTCAATTCAAGAAACGAGTTCGAGTGTTCAGGTTTTTGATGAAGACAAGATTACGTCATTAAGTGCAACAGAAGCGAGTCAGTTACTCAGGCTAACCCCGAACGTTGTCAATACTGGTTATGGTAACAATGTTGCGACCATCCGCGGTATTGATGGTTCTGGTCCTGGACGTGGCGCGATAGCATTCCTAACTGGAACTCGTCCTCGGATGAACGTTTCTGTTGATGGACGTTCACTGACTTATATGGAATTGGCGTTTGGTCCTCAATCTCTTTGGGACATGCAACAAGCCGAGGTTTATATTGGACCACAAAGCTATATTCAGGGACGTAATGCAATTGCTGGTGCAATGGTTTTAAAATCCAATGATCCTACATTCGATTCGGAAAGCGCAGTAAAAGTAGGGATGGGGAATCAGGATTATTTACAGTCTGCGGCGATGCTAAATGGTGCAATTGTGGAGGATCAATTAGCATTACGTTTAAGTGTAGATCAACAGAGGCGACGTAGCGACGTTAAGTTGGCTGATTATAAACCAGCAGGTGATTCTCGTGAAATTGAAACCACGACTGTTCGCGCTAAACTGTTGTTAGAACCGGCTAGTATGCCCAACCTCTCTACTATGGTTACAGTTGTCCATTACGACACTAGAGCCCCCCAAGGTGAGAATATTCCAAGTGATGCTTTCCGAGCAAGGTATACAGCAGAACGACCAGTATTTGAAACACAGTCGACAAGTGGGATTTGGGACATTAATTACAAGTTCAACGATAATTTTTCTTTTGAAGCGAATACCATTTATACAGATTTCTCAGTTCAGCGCTTATCTAAAGCAGGTGATTATCCAGCTAATATTGATGGTTCAGAACTACAAATAGAACCCGCGATTCGTTATCAATCAGATAATGAACGAGTTCGATCTTTGGTTGGAATACGTTACTTTAACAAAGAGCAAGATGATAAAATTTCAGGCATGGGTGATTTTAGTGATCAAACTACAACTCACTCAGTGTATGCAGAAGTTATGTTTGCAGTCACACCATCCGTGGATCTTACCGCAACAGGACGTTATGAGAAAGAGGATCGTTATCGTAAAGGTGGGGATTTGATTGTTAATCCTACCTATTCTTTGGATTACCGTATCAAATTAGATAAAAGCTATGACGCATTTATGCCGAAATTAGCCATCGCATGGAAAGCTGATCGACTTAATACTTATGGGGCGAGTGTTGCTAAAGGTTATCGTGCTGGTGGTGGTGGAGTAGATTTTATTACTGGTAGCAGTTATGAGTTTGATCCTGAATCAGTATGGAACTATGAGTTGTTTTCTCGTCATCGTATGAATGATGGAACGCTAGAAATTACATCTAATATCTTTTATAACCAGTATGATGATCTGCAATTACCTAATGGACAAACCATTATTAATATTGAAAGTGCTGACACATATGGTGCTGAGTTGGGTATTAACTGGCTAGCGACATCTGACCTTCAGTTATTTGCTAATTTTGGCTTATTAAAATCTGAATTGAAATCGTCTGCTCAGGCTGATGTGGATGGTAATGAATTACCACGCGCACCTGCATTTACTACTGCTGGTGGTGCTCGTTATTGGATCGGCGATTTTGAGTTAAGTGGAGATGTACGTTACACCGATGGCTATTATTCGTACTTTAACAATGATACTAAAGGCGAAGTAGATGGCTATAGTTCAGTAAACCTTCAATTGGCTTACGTGTTCTTTGGCGGCCGTGCGACTTTATTCGCTAATAATGTGTTTGATTCAGACAACCCTGTATTTTACGAGACAGCTCGTGGTCAGGTCGATACTAACTCACCTCTTCTCCAGCAAGCAAGAATGCTTGGTGCTTCGGTTGAATTGTATTTCTAATCATAAATAATCGGCGTCTTAGCGCGCCGATTTTCTTGTTAAGTTAAGCAGGGGAAGCCATTGAATATTGAATTATGGATACGTGAATTACTCTATGAGATCGGTGAGTTTTCAGTTAGTCATATATCACAAGAGATGAATTTAATTGAAGCGGGTTTGGATTCGTTAACCATGATGCGTTTATTAGAGCGATTCAATCAAAATTGTTTCAGTTCTATTTCTTATGTGCAGTTAGCTGAACAGCCAACGATATCAAGTTGGATTCGACTGGTTGAAAGTAACTGTGCTGCATATAGTGCGAATACATAAAGTAGAATAGCATCTAAGTATTGGAAAAATTAAAATGGAAAATATTAACCAAATAAAATCAAACGTAGCTCAATCTTTGAGTCAATTTGAGGAACTTACTTGGCTGAGACACCAACAATCTGATAGTGGAATTGGTCAGCATGCACTGGCCTTTAGGTTGACAGGTAAAGTTGTGATTGCTCGCTTAGCTGCGGCATTAGAGAACGTTTATCAAAATTTAATAGTACTAAATACTCATTATCAATTTAATGATGAAGATGGTTTGGTCAAAACAGTGACAAGCTCTGATCAAGCAAAGATTACTATTCATTATGCGACTAATGAACAACAAGCCCTGCACAGTATTTTATCTGTACAAGCAACACCTTTTGAACTAGATAGTCAAGGGGCTATTCAGTTTCAGATATATGTTTTACCACAAGGAGAAGTGGTCGTTGGCGCAATAGTGCATTCAATTTTGCAAAATCAGGTTAGCTGGAAGCAGGTTCTTTCCGCTGTATCTGCACTATATAATCAGCAATCTATTAGCGACTATGACCCTATGAAGATATTCCCCAACTTGAACTTAACTCAAGTGGAGAGTATTGAGATAATACCTTGTCATTTGGCTGGGCTGCAACAAAGCAGCGCATTAGATCAACAGGTATTGCACATTAATGTTAATGATACCGATCAACCTGCACATCCTAAAGGAACGGCTAATAAATTTACCGTTTATCTGAATTTAGATCACTTAACTAAATTTTCGTCATCTAAAACTGATAAGTCTGCAGTGCTTGTGGCTGTGGCTGGTTTTTTTGCCAAACAAATTAGTACGCTTTGTGGCCAACCGCTGGTAAGAATCAGTGTTCCTGCCGATTTAGAGCAACGTGTATTTGAGCTTAATGGAACTATGATTGAATCGAGTCTCGTAGACTTAGTTATCGACTGTTCAAGTAGTGATATTTCTTGTTTAATTGCGCAAATTGAACAGTCATTAGAGGTTAGCCACGAAAGTGAGGTTTCAGAAACATCGCCTCATTTATTAGTGTCGTGGCTTGCGGATCCAAGTATGCATCTATGTCTTGATGGGATCAAAGTAGACAGGTTAGCGCTGCCGCCTATACATCCAAAGTTTGAGATGGCGCTGGCCATCGGTATTAATTGTAAAGGTGAAGGTGTATTGGAACTTGTCACTAGTGCAAACTTGTCTAAATTTGCAGGGGGATTAATACTTGAAAATCTTACTAAAGTTCTCGGTGGACAAGCTCAAACGTCGATTGATTCTGTTGAGGTTGCTTTGAATCTACCGTTGGATGAATGTGTAAAGTTACAGAGCAACACAACATTGCTGGTCCAATCACAAACCGTGATAAATGAAAGGATTCTTGCAGAGTTTAGATCTGCTTTAGCCGTACCTAATATGACTGAAAACGATGATTTTTTTGACATGGGAGGGCACTCACTCATTGCGACACGTGTTATTGGTCGTTTGTTAAATCAGTATAACATCGAAATCCATATCAATGATTTATTTAGTTATTCAACCGTAAAAGAACTTGCTGAGCATGCGGTGATTTCTAGAGAACATGGTAATGAAAAGGAAGCATCACCTATCGTGGTCACCGAACAAAGTGAATTTCCGTTATCGCTTGCACAGAACTCACTATGGAAAGCCAAGCAGAAATACGCAGAGTTTGGTTTGCATCATATCTTTAATTTGCCCTTTGCGTTACGTTTTGTGAATGAAGTGAATGAGAAAGCCTTAGGTGAAGCATTTCACGATATTCTAATTCGTCATTCGGGATTGAGAACTCAATTTGGCGTACATAATGATGTACCATTTCAACGGGTTGTATCAGAAAGTACACTTGATTCTTACAAATGGTTTTGGACCAGTGAAGAAACCGAAGTCGAGCCCTTTAAAATCGCATTGAAGCGTGAGTCTGGCTATGGTTTTGATCTTGAGAGTGAACTACCACTAAGATTACGTTTTTTCAGAGATTCTGATTCTGGTATCCAATACATGTCGATGTTATTTCATCATATCGTTCTGGATGAATGGTCGGTCAATATCATGATGGAAGAGTTGAATCACGCCTATCGTAGTCGTGTTATGGGCAAGGGGCCAATATGGAAATTTAAGCCGTTGCCTTTTCATGAACATGCGCTAAAGCAAAGTAATTCAGGGATGAATCAACAACACCAAGACTTCTGGAAAAAACACTTACACGATGCTAAGTGGAGTGATCCTATCTTTGATGCAGAGCATCCGTTGAGTGAACGTAATAGTGAAGATCAAAATCAAGGTGGTTGGGTTGAGTTTAAATTAGATAAGTCAGTTTCTGATGGACTTTATCAATTGGCTAAAAATCACAACGCGTCTCTCTTTAACGTAGTTTACGCAGGTATCGTAACTTCGCTGGCTTTGTTAGGTGCACCATCAAATATGGTTGTCGGAACGCCAGCCGCAGGTCGTTTGGATGCTGAATTTTTTGATACCGTTGGTTATTTCACTACGATGGTTGTTCATATGACACGAATTAAGGAAAATTTAACGGTGTCTCAACTTATCGAACAGGTAAAAAATACGATTAACGGTTCGATGCCATATACTGATATTCCTATCGACCTAATTGAAGAAGCGTTACTTGGAGAAGGGCATGAAAAAGAAAATCATATATTTGAAGTCTTTATTCAGTTACACGCTAAAAATAAACTCAACGGATTTTTAGACAATGGAGATGGTAGCCAAGTTGAGTTTCAACAAGTTGACCCCGATAAAAGTGATGGTGGTCTTGGATTACAGTTTGAGATAATGGAAGAAAAAATAGCTGGTGAGCCACGTATCCGTGTTTTAATGAGTTATTTATCCAAACATTACAGTCCTACGCAAGTCGAACTTTTGCGTAGTACAACAAATGAGATCTTTAATCGTTTCTCTGTACTGACTCATGATGATCTTTCTCTAACTGCACTGAAAGAACAGCTAGCATTAAATAATGAGTTTATCGTTTGAGTATTTATTGATTAAAAGTGAGAGATAAGCGGGCTGAAATATGTCTGCTTTTCTGCTTTTTGGGCAGAGGATATTATGCAAATAAAAAGACAAGATTCTATTGAATTGAATGGACGGCAATTGACTTTAGGTTATGAAGGTAACCAGGTCTGTAAAAATTTAGATATTGATATTCCTGAGGGGCAATTTTCGGTGATTGTTGGTCCTAATGGCTGTGGTAAGTCAACATTACTGAAAAGCCTATGTCGTTTGTTGAAACCTGACCATGGGAAAATCTACCTTGATGGTAAGGATATTCACACCATGGCGACCAAAGAAGTGGCGAAAAAACTAGGGTTGTTACCACAGAGTGCGATTGCACCAGAAGGCATTAAAGTTGCGGATCTTGTTTCCCGTGGACGTTACCCTCATCAAGGTATTTTTCACCAGTGGAGTGATGAAGACGAAATCGCTGTATTAGAGGCGCTACGTTCAACGGGTGTCACGGAGTTGGCTGAACGACAAGTAGACCAATTATCAGGAGGACAAAGGCAACGTGTTTGGATCGCGATGGTATTAGCACAGCAGACGCCTGTAATATTGCTAGATGAACCGACTACTTATTTAGATATTGCTCACCAGATAGAGCTTCTTGATTTGTTTAAAAATCTTAATCAAATTGAAGGTTATACAGTCATTGCTGTACTTCATGATTTGAACCAAGCATGCCGTTATGCCGACCACTTGATTGCTTTGAAGTCTGGTCACATTGTTGCGCAAGGTGAGCCATCCAAACTGGTCTCTGAATCTTTGGTGAAAGAAGTCTTTGGTTTAGACTGTGTTATTATTGACGACCCTGTTAGTCATACCCCCATGATTATTCCTAAAAGTAAAAATAGTGCTTAAATGGATGTTAGAATTATGGGCCTTAATCAACTTAATACCTTCACAAATCAGAGTTGATGCCAAATCTCGGTGACCACAGGCAGCACAGACCCTACCAACAAAATGGCCATAATCATATTGAACCATTGATGATAAACCTTATTTTCAAGAAACTCACGTAGCCAGGTTCCGAATATTAGCCAAATACCAACACACGGGAAAGAAGCGATAAAAAAGGTAGACGCGATG
>SPKZ01009042.1_pt1 | contig 20250 bp, 26 predicted proteins | sample 2456571 | NCBI WGS metagenome assembly SPKZ01 (sample SAMN11192286, study PRJNA482655) | marine metagenome | biome: ENVO:00000447; feature: ENVO:00000244|ENVO:00000211|ENVO:00000569|ENVO:00002023; material: ENVO:00002151; isolation source: ocean water from marine abyssalpelagic zone ... | reverse complement strand
TGTTTCCTAATTGATTATGATACAAATATACATGTACGTACAATATCGTACAAATAAAAAGGTGATTATTTTAGGTTATTTTTAAATATTCTTTTATTAGTTATACCCTATCTTAGATATGTGCAATAAAAAAACACCTCCAAAATTTAGAGGTGCTTTACTGTTGTTATTAATAAAAATTATTTGCTAATCTAATTCAATTTAATTTTTATACCTAATACCTTAAATCTGTACAGTGAATTATTTGACCCTTAAAATCTTCTTTGAAGCATATGTATGATTTAAAAGTCTATTTACAAAACCTTTATCTAAATCTTTAAAACTTATAATGTCTTTAGCTAAAAGATTAGAGCAAATCTTCTCTACAAAATAAGTCGGCTCTCCGTTATTGAAATGTGTTTTAAATCCTAAGTTCATAATTCAAGTATTTTCAATTTTTTAAAGCGTGTTCTCTATAACTGGTATAATTCAAATCGTTAGAATTTACTAACTCTCCTCCTTCCTCTACAATTGCAGAAAGAAATTGATTAAGAGTTAAGTCACCGGTACAATACATTGCTATGAAGATACGACACCAAGTATATTCGCTTGTTAAGTTAGTCCAAATCCAGTTTGCTTTATCGTACCTATATTGAGTTTTACTTTTTGAAGGCTTTTCTTTAGTTACTGCCTCGCTTTTTACAATTATGCTTTTTGCTTTTTTTGCATCTATTTGTACAGTCATGATTTTTTTATTTAAATTCAAGTTCTTTGCCTGTTAATGCGAAGTATAGGTTTTTATTTTATAGCCTCAATAAATTCTTTAAAACTTTTCTTATGCTTGTCGTTTCTTAGTTGATGCCAATTTAAAAGCGCATCTCTAGAAAAAAGGCGCATTTTGCCGTTTTTGCAATCTGACTTCAATAATCCCTCTTTTTCGTGTTTGTGAAGTGTTACACGACTGACATTTAACCGCCTTATTAACTCAGCGATTGTAAAGCCTTCTTTGTAAGCTCCGCACCATTTAGACCCTGTTAAGAGTGTTTCTCTTAGTGCTTCATATCTAGACTTGTAAAAGTTCCTTTCAAATTCTATTTCTGCTATGCTTTGTATTGACATTTTAATTGCTTTTAAATTTGTTTACTAATTCCGTTCCTGATATTTTGTAATATGCGGATTTTGCGACCTCTTTAAAATTCTTCTTTTCTAAGTATAGAATTGTTTCTCTCTCAATATTGAACTCTACAAATTGAGCTAAAAGAGCTTTTATTAAAATTGTTTCTTGTTCTGAAAGATTGAATGTATTTTCCATATCAATTAAAAAATTTAGTTTCGTATCCTTTAGGCGGTGTTATTGTCATGTTGTAAGGTGCGTTTTTCTCAAATCCGTTCTCCAAGTACCATACAAACGGTATCAAGACTTTTTCAATAAGTTCTTTGCGTAAAAAGTCGAGTTGTTCACGAAATAGAGTAATTACTATTTGTGAATTACTTCCTGAAGTGTGCGAAAAAACAAATTTGAACTGATTGTAGTTTTCGCTTACGTCATAAACAGCGGGCTGCAACCAATAATTATATCCTGCCCAACGATTAAAAATTCTACGGTGACAGTCAGTCAAGTCATTTATAACTTTCAAATCAGTTCCGATTAAAAGACCGTCATTATCAATAAATTGCGAATCCTCAAAACCGTACAAATTTAAATCCGTGATTTGTTCAAAAGTTTTGATTTCTTTTTGATGCCTGCCATTACGAATGTTAAAAATCAAATCTATCATTTTTTCACCGTCTGCGCTTTCGTTAATTTGACAAGATTTTACAATACTTATCGAAGCCTCAAAGATATTTTCTTTTGTTGGTAGCTTATGCGTAATGCTAAGAGCTTTTTTCCACGCTGCCTTGTTTGCAGTAGCTCCCCACGTTCCTTTATCTGCTTTTTTGCATCTATGATACTTACTTAAAACATCTTTTATATTCATCGTTAATAAATCCTCAGATAAAGAACCGATTTGTGCGCCTTCTTTTGTAGCAATCCAATTATTAAAATCGTTTTCTCTTTTAATTTCACAAGCTTGCAAATATGCTAAACCTCCTCCTTTAAGAATAGATTTCAATTTACTAGGAGACAAAGCGCGACCATTAAAATAGTTGTAATAGCCTTTTTTAGCTTGTCTTTCTAATTGCTTTAATCCTATGCCTTTATTTATTTTAGGCACTTCAATTTCTTTCGATTTTTCAAAATCTGAAATAGACGCGGAAACCGCGCCTAAATCAGAAAAATTAATTAAGTCACTCATTTTAATTAAAGTTTAGTTCCGTCTGTACGTGAATATCTAGCTACCTTATAAGGGAATCTGAACATTGATTCTAATATGTTCGCATCTTTCAAAAGCTCGTCTATGTCTTTTTGAAGTGCTTTCTCATTATCTCCTACTACTTCAAATTTTAACACGTAATAAGTAGTGTTATGTGTACTAGACTTCTTTTTTTCCCTAGTCATTGAAAAGCGTTTGTTTGTTAACTTCCCATCAACAGAAACCGCTTTGATAGCTTTGATAAAAGAATCCATACTTTCTCCCTTCAAAAAAAGTGAACTCATTTTATTCTCGAAGTCTAAAAAGATAAATTCTAACCACATTTCTATCTTGTCAAATTGGTCATTAAACAAAAAGAAATCTTTGCAGCTAATAAGCTTCATTGCTACAGGTGAAAATTCAACCGATTCTTTTAAGTCTCCTTTATTATCTTTTAGATGGAATCCATCGACTAGAAAAATTGTAGCCTCTGCGTCATCATTAACACCTTTTCCGTTAAACTTGTATTCAAATGAGCCTAACGGGCTAACTTTTGCAGTCTTGTAGTTGCTTTGTGCAACATCTGTAATTAATGTAGACGTTTGTGTTTTTGCAATTTCAGTGTTCATAAAATTAAAATTTAGTTGTAAAAAAATATAAGAAAAAACCTCGCTATGAGGCTGTAATTTAAAACTTGTAACATACTTTAATATCGTAGTTTTCACGCTCTGATTTTGAAATACTAATACATTCATAGCCAATATGCTCAATAGCTTTAATTTCTGAAAATTCAATATCTACTATGTCACATGATTGATAATGCAGAAATACAAATTTGTTTGGCATATCAAAAGTAAAATCATCTTCTGACATTTGACCAAAATGGCCAGTTGCTTCTGTTATCTCTTCAATTATTGTTTCTTGACCATAAATTGATGCGGTGTACATAGTGTAAAATGTTTTAGTTTCTTAATTATTGCAATGCTAAGTTAACACATTATATTAACTAATTCAAATTAATTTTAAAAATTATAGGATATTTATAATAAATTTTGTTAATTAGCCTATGAAAACACGAAAACTAACTTGGATTGAAAAGCAATTATTAAAAATCGTACTAATTACTGCTTTAGCGTATATCTGTTGTGCTTACGTTTTTATAAACATTTTAAAGTTAGCATGGTATCTGAATTGATTTTAACAGGCATTTGTATTTTTTTGCTGCTTACTTTCATCTTTTTAGTTCTAAAAGAAATTGCAGACAAACGCGGAATTTATGCTATTTATTTTGATGGCGTTTTAATGTATGTAGGCATGAGCAATAACTATGAAAACAGAATCAAAAAGCATGGTAGAGATTTGCAACATCATAGACACTATAACAAGAAATTGCAATTTCAATACAACCGCTTAAAAAATCCAGACAATCAGATTTCAATAATAATATTAAGTAAAGGTGTAATTTTCGGGCTTCGCAAAACAGAAAAAGATTATATTAAAAAACTTAATCCAAAATGTAACATTCAGAATAATAGGAATTGAAAACTCAACTAATAATAAAATTTATAGATATGGAACTTACAACAAAACACTTTGGAGCATACGCTGGGAACCCTGCTAAAATTATTGAACTAACGGTAAGTAATGGTGATGCCACAATTACAGAAGATGTTACCGATTTAAATAACAAGGTTGATGAAAATTTTATTATGGCATTACGAGAACTTGCTGATGAATTAGAAGAACAAAATAACCTTATAGCAGAGCGTGAGTAATTTTATTATTTATGCCCTGTGTTGTATGTCTTTTTTAATTGCATACAACGGTTTGAATAAATTGGCGTTTCAATGCAATTTATTTTGTGTTGTACGCTTTCTAAAATACGAATTATGACAGAAATATTTAATGTAAAAGACAAATTACCCGATGTAGAATGCGGGAGCTATTTAGCTTATGCGCGACGCAGTTTTCCAAAAAATAGTAGATGGCTCGTTGCTGAATACTATGACGATGTAAAAGGCTTTTATGATGAAGCTAGCGAAAACTTCATGGAAGATGTGACGCATTGGTGCGAACTACCAAAAGAACCAGAGGCGTAGTATTTTATATTGCGCACAACGGCTAAGGCTATGTGTAGTACCTTTTACCAAACTACACTAAACATTATAAAAGAAACAGAGATGAAAGAATTAGAAATTTTCGATAAAAATGGTAAGGCATTACATATAGCTGATGTTATAAGCCGTTTTATTGTTGATAAAGCAGAACAACACAAAGTAGGTGTTAATGAAATAATATTAAGCACCTATAATGGCAAAATGATAATAGATAAGCTCACAACCGACAACACGCACAACTGGTTTGACGAACTTGAAGAGATTTATTTAAAATGACTTATAACGTGTTTGAATATGGCGCGTTGCATTACAAAATTAAATAGATAAAATAAAACTTTGAATTATGATAAAATACATTAAAGACAACATAAGCAATGCACTATATTTTGTGTTAGTTGCTTTGTTTTTGTGGGTGTCAATTAGCAATATTATACAAGCGTTTAAATGCCCTAAGATGAGCCAAACAGAATTATTCTTGCACATACCTAAGTCTTTTGTATGCGATTGGCAAAATTGCAACTAACGCTCAGGCTAAACGGTCGTTTTAATGCCGTTTTAGCCATTGTTAGGCACTTTTAATTTAATATGATATGAAGATAACAAACGAAGATAATATGAAACTAATGGCAAGGTATGAAGATAATTACTTTGACCTTGCGATAGTAGACCCACCTTATGGTTCTATATCAAATGCTACAAAAACATTTACTTCCAATAGTAAAAACAAAGCCACAAAAAGAACAGAGTATAAACAATTCAAAAATGTAGAGCCATCAAAAGAATATTTTGAAGAACTTATAAGAGTAAGTAAGCATCAAATAATATGGGGTGTGAACTTTTACAACAATTTTAATTTAAGCGGTGGGCGTATCTGTTGGGATAAAAAGGGTACTGCATTTGGTAGGGCTGAACTTGCTTATTATAGCGGAAGTAAAAGCGTTAATATTTGTGAGATTGTTTGGAACGGTATGCTCCAACACGATATGAAAAAAAAAGAGGTAAGAATACACCCAACACAAAAACCTGTGGCTTTGTATGAATGGCTTTTACATAACTACGCCAAAGAAGGGGACAAGATATTAGACACGCACTTAGGGAGTGGTAGTATTGCGATAGCTTGCCATAACATGAAATATGATTTAACTGCTTGCGAACTTGACAAGGAATACTACGACAAAGCAATGAAAAGACTAAAAGACCATACGGCACAACAACGGTTATTTTAATTGTGCCTAACGTACTCGGCTAAACCATCGTTTTAATGTGGTTTTAGCCTGTGTTGTGCATAGTACGGTGAATTAAGAACTAAAGAAAATTAAAGAAATGAATGTATTAAGTACTTTTAATGGAATGGGCTGTATTTGGATAGCCTTAGATAGATTAGGAATTAAAGTTAATAAGCGATACAGTAGCGAGATTGACAAGTATGCAATCCAAGTAAACGACAAAAACTACCCTGACACTATACAACTTGGAGACATAACCAAGTTAAAAGGAGAAGATTTAGAAGCAATTGATTTACTTGTGGGGGGCAGCCCATGTCAAGATTTAAGTCTAAGCAAACCCACAGGGGAAGGCCTTGAAGGAAGTAGAAGTGGTTTGTTCTATGAATATATGAGACTCCTTAAAGAATGTAAACCCAAATATTTTTTATTGGAAAATGTAAGAATGAAAAAAGAATGGGAACAGATAATTACAGACATGACCGGAGTAAAGCCGATTGAAATTAATAGCAATCTTGTAAGCGCTCAAAACAGAAGGCGATTATATTGGTCAAATATACCTAATGTAACAAAACCAATAGACAAAAAAATATTTTTAAAAGACATTTGGAATGGAGGGGAAGATATTACGGAAAGAGTACAAAAGAAGCCTTTTGGAACATCTACATACAGAAACACTTGGAAAAACATGGTGACTCTGAATGATAAAAGCAAATGCCTAACGGCATCAGGACAAAACATATCTAACGCAAGCTGTACTAACATTGATATAAATGGCAGATATTACAAACTTTCTCCTATTGAGTGCGAAAGGTTGCAAAACGTACCAGACAACTATACAGAAGGTGTAAGCAATACTCAAAGATATAAAATGCTTGGCAATGGATGGACTGTCGATGTAATTACTCATTTACTAAAAGGCATGATGTAGTATTATGCACAACACGTAACTAAAAAACGTGCGTAGCATGTTGTTTAGTGTGTGTTATGAAACGTTTTAATGTTTCACTTTTTTTTTAAAAAAATAATATTATGGAAACTACAGAAAATAAAGTGATTGAACTTAGCGGATTTTTAACATTTGTTCGCTATTTAGAAACTTTTGCAACCGCTACAATTAGCATATTTGATTCGATAACAGGTTTATTGATGGGCTTGACTTTTACTATCTTCTTTAATATGATAGTAAACGGCTTTACTATTGTAATAATGCTAAAAGAAAAAATACATAAAATGCTAGGACTGCAACAGGACGAAGTGTCAATTTGGGTAACTATATCAATCGGTTTTGTCGCTGCTTTTGCAATTGCATTCGCTACCTTTATCTTTTCGGTTTATAGAGACAGGAAAAACAAAGCAGAACAAATAGCAGAAAATATTAAAGGAATAAAAATCAGGAAAGAAGTTTATATTCTTATTTGCGCTTCAATGCTACTAAGTTTAGCAGGGTGGACCATGGCTTTTTTACCTACAATGAATTTGAATGAGCGTTCATTTTGGGAAGGGTTTATGTCTGACTCTGATAACATTTTTAAAATGTCAGTGGCTTTATGCCTAGCGTTTCTTTTTGATTTTATAGTGTTAAAGTTTTCTCAAAAAATAGCATCAACCAACGCAGCGGAATTTGCGGAACTTGGGAATCAAAAATTGGATATTGCTAGAAAAAATGTAATGGATGGAATGAAGCGCAAGAAACAAAGCAATGTAAGGCAAATGAGCTTTGATAATGATAACTTTTATAACGTAAGTAATTTGTAATTAAATGGGAGGTGACAGAATTGGTAAAGCTTATGGCTATCGTATTAGTGGCACACACAAAGTAAGGTTTTGCACCCTTTGCAGGTTCGAGCCCTGCCCTCCCTACTAAACATTTTAAAAATGAGCAGAATAAACAAAATACAAGAATCTATTTTAATATGGTGGAAAGTAGCACTAAAAAACTTTCTACCTTAGTACTTATAACTTTAGTCGTTAATTACTTCAAGTTTAACGGAGCTGAAAAGTCAGGCATTATAATTTGCTTTTTATTTGTAACGTTCCTCCTATCCTATCTTAGAATGCTAGGGAGTTATCAGCGTAAAGCCTATTTAGCGTTTCCTGAACTGAAAGAACGTTTAATAAATAGAGGTAAAGAGCTGCAAATAAAAACAAATGAAATACAAAGCTTAAAACAACTTTTAGCAAATCATAACAGAGTTGTAGCAAAACTTAACGAAGCTAATGCAAAAGTAAAAGAGTACTTTACAAGTGTTAAAAATTTGCAAGCAAAATGCGAAATAGAAACATCAAGCTTTGAATCCATGAAAGCAAAAGCAGATAACTTAATAGATGAAAGAAGCAAACACTTAGCAAAGGTAGAAGAACAAAAGCAAATAATTGAGCAACAAAAGCAAATGATTTCAGAGTTGAGCAAATGGAAACAAGAAAGAATTTCTAAAGTAAGAAGTTTGGCAGCTTCATCAAAACAAAAAGAATTAGCATAATGGCAACAATTTTAGTCGGAACTACACACTTTATTCCTAATAATGACTATTGGGTAATAACTGATAAAAAGGAGGTTAAAAAGCTTCGTATCTATCAATTAAATTCAAGCAAAGAACACGTAAAGCTTATAGCAGGCGAAATTATAAACGGCAAGGAACAGGCAACAGGCTTTTATTTTCTTCATGATGGCACCGATTTATACATAAGTAAACTCGCAGCGGAAAATATATTTTTTGAAACAATTTTAAAAACTATAAATAGGTATGAATAAATCAGAATCAACGGAAGTCATCAAAGCACATGAGTTTTTTATTGATGAAATGAAGAAAAAGTATGGGAATAATTGGCAACGTTATCCCGAGGTATTAGCAGCAATGCTAAATGGATATTTCGCACTAAAAAGTACTAATAAGCCTAGCAAGTAACTAGGCTTTTTTTATTTATAAGGGTTTGCAGCCGAATAATTCAGCCCTCCATATTGGAACCATAATCCTGCATAGTTACCCCAAAAGCCATTTGCTATGTCATAGCTACCTACTCTATTCACTGAATTATAATCTCTTAAATTATACGAATTAAGAGGGATTCTTCTTGCAGTATCGTCTATTGATGAAAACCCATCGGATGGACTTGCAAAAAAACTAGCTGCTGGTAACATAAAATTATCCATCTGCAGAATGTCTAAATATGACCCCGTACCGAAAAAGTTCAATCGATACGGTACTCCGCCTTGTGTTCGTCTTAATGAATTTGAATTTTCAACTTTAGCAAATCTAAAAAGAGATTGAATCGAAGTTAATAATCTTGAAAAACTTTTTAATCTACTTGTATTTCTGCATTGATTTTCCCATCCTTTTCCACTACCGTAGAATAGATTCCATTCTGTTGAATTAACGGGCAATTGATAGAAATATAAGCTTCCAAACTCTTGATAAAATGTAGTGTTTTGCATGTTACGCTCCCAAGTATCTGCCATGTCTACCATTGCGCCTAACATATCTATTAAATAGCCTAAACCTTTTTGAGAAGAAAAAGAAGGATTAGAAGGATTGTCATTACGGCACATATCATGTAAATAACTGCCTGTTGGGTCTGTATGATAAGCAATACACTCTTTAAAATACCATGCTCCAGCACGAATTGCACGTGTTGCCACTGTTTGGTATCCATTGTATTGATTTAAGAAAATACCTGCTCTTAAAATGAACCTAAATATTGCTGTACTTCTATTACTCCATGCTTCACTAAATCCCCACTTTTGCCATGTTGCACCATCGAAAGGAATTATATTAGTAGGAGAATCATTGTAACCGCTTGAAACACTATTGTTATACGTTCTATTTTCGTAATCTCTGAATCTTCCAGAGGTTAGTTTAGTAATCATCATTTCAGTCCAAAAATCTAGACAATCTCTAAACCAATTTAATATTCTTGTCGTGTCGGCTGCACTATAAACCGAAGTAGCATCTTTAGTCCAATCAAAAGCGTTCAACATAGAATTGCACCAACACGCTATAAACATAGATGGGTTTTGGTCATACATTGAATCATTATTACGAATATATCTAGCTTCATTGGTAAAGTCCAAAAATTGGTCATTAGTAATATTTATCAATCTACTTCTTACAGCTTGTGCATATCTAGCACCTGTATAGCCTCCTATTTGCTCAGTATCATTATTACAAAGCCTTCGAATAAAAGCAGCGTGCATTATAGAAAAATCCGCATAATCTTGATTTGATGTTATTCGTGGTCTTGGCTCTTTACGGTCTATGTATGAAAGTCTTTGTTGATACGGTCTAAATTCAGGCCGCAAAGTATTAATATGTTGAACAGCGTTAGGGTAATTACTCCAGTAGTAAGAAGTCGAAACGCTTTGCACTAAAGCTTTATTATAATTTGTATAAGCATCATTATTAGGTGAAGTAATTGCGGTTTGCGCATCAGCTAAAATTCGATTATAATCCCACTCAGAGATAGCTTTAATGTTTCGATAATCACCTACGCTCGTTTGAATACCATATTTTAAAGTTGCTGCGCTTGCGGATTGACCAGGAATGTATGCGGTCGCACTTTCCATTTCTGCTATCTCAGCACTAAAATCCGTATCTGTACTTAAACCTATTTTAGCACGCATAAATTGTCGTTCTGCTTCGGTCATTTGCAAAGCTAAAGCACCACCGTCAGGTGGTGGTGGCGGTGGTGGTGGTGGTGTCTTTTCACCTCCAAATAAAATATGTATATTACTCATTTAAAAATCCTTCAAGTTGAATCAAAAAACCTTTTTTGCCTTTACTCCCAAAATAAAGACTAGCTATATTATCAACATTTGCAAAATAACGAATTTTAGTTTTTTCTTTTTCTCCAAAAGTCAAAGGTATTTTTTTGGTCGTTACTTTTAAAGCTTCAATTTTCTCCCCTAGAAAGTTACAAGCTTTATGATTTTCTAAACTTTCAGGCGGGTTTTTAACAATAGAAACTTTTATTGATTCTATTTCAATATTTACTCTTTTATTATTTATATCCATAAGTCTACACTATTTTTTAAGAGACGAAAATTCCTTCTATTTGAGACACAAACCCAAAAACTAAGTCAGCTTCCACATCAAAAGTGTTGATTCCTGAAGTTAAACTTACAGTCGAATCGCTTTCAAAATAACCCTCAGTACTTGAACCTAATTGACTAAAAGATGCGCCTATTGAACCTGTTATCAATGTGCATGCTACACTTGAGCCATTTTCATAAAAAGTATAACCACCACCATAAGCCGAAGGATTAGAACTATTTCCTGCTCTACACCAAAAGCGCAAAGTGTAATTCCCTGTAGTTGGAACAGTTAAAGTTACTCTTATCCTATCGTTAACGTCAGGCAATACAACCGCAGCACCTACGGCAATATTAGCGTCTAGAATTTCGTAAATATCTGCGTCAGAATCGGAAACGGTTGTGTAAGAACCTGCGTAGTTACTCTGAAAATCAGAACCCGCAGTAGTAGCGGTTACTACTGTAGTGTCGTAAACTACATCCGAAATAACGCCAGTAGTTACCCCAGTTTGGGCAAATGGCTGAACACTTACACCAATCACATTCCCTACTTGTGTAGCTGTTAAATCTACCGTTGCGCTTGTAGTCGTTGTAATTAAAGTTTGTCCTGTCCCGGTGGTATCGCTTGCATAATACCACCTGTATATTGTTGCTGTAGTATCCTCTAAATCCTCAGGGTCATTATAAGTATAAGAAGCTGTTAACGTTTGTCCTTCTTGAAACGTTCCTGAAATAGAAATGCCCGTTGCAATTGGCGCGGTGTTTCCTACATCATTATCATAAATTACCGTTTCCCCATCGTACCACCAAAGAATAGTATTTAATGAATTAGGCACATACTCATAAGTTGATTTCGCTTGAACCGTCCCCGTACCTGTTTGCGAAATTGTCGGAGCTGCAGTGTCATTATGATACATTGAGCCGTAAGAACCTGCGACCGCTCCCGTAAAATCAAAAGTTAAATTCCCCGTTTCGGGTGTACTTCTTGAGCTATGTCTATAATTTGCATCAAGTAAAATTGTTGTGTTTGTTCGTGCGCTTATACCCGATGCACCACCGCTTCCCGTTCCATAGTTGATAGTTCTTAAAACACTTGGTACGCTGTCGCTTAATGTCCAAGTGCCAAAGCCACCCATTGCTATCCATCCATTGGTAAAGTTAGCACCTACTAAAGTAATGAGATTAAAAATTGATGCGTCACTGCTTCTTATAGAATCGCCTGTAGGTTGGATAATCCCATAATCAGAGGCACTATTAAGATTTATGGTTATATCTCCCCCCGTTGCTGCCGAAGTTCTAGCATACACAAAATGATAAACAAAAAGGTAGTCGCCTGTGACAGTATTAAGAGCAGGTAATGTAAAAGATTTTGAATCTGAGCCACTAGCATAAATTAACCTACCTGACTGAGCAGCGGTTAAAGTTGTGCCTTTTGTGGGGCTTTCTTGATACTTAACATTTATTCTAGCTAAGTATTCACGAAACAAATTCAAGTCGGCTTTTTCGGTATCATTAAAGGCTATTACGTCACCGTCATTTAAATCTGCGGCTACGGTTCTGTTTGCGCTTGTAGTATCTTTAAATCCAAATGAGTCCCAAATGTCATCTAAAAAAGATTGCAAGTCTACGGCTCCAATTTCCCCGTTTGCATTCGTTCTAAATAAACCCGTTGTAGGGTCTGAATACTTAGTTTGCGCGCCTGTTTTATTTAATTCTGCCATTTTTTAATCTTGTATATCAAAATCATTATTAAAATCTTTATTATCAAATGAGCCTGTTATTACGCCAGTTTCTTTGCTAAATCTATCTTTTATCAAGCCTTCTAAAGTAACTATCATATCAGACTTAGGAACATAATTTATTGAAGTAATATAAACAGTTATAAAGTTACCGTTAAAATCTCTTATTGTAACATAACCATTATTATTAGAATCACCTGAACGATTTTCAAAAGCTCGTCTAAGATAGTATAAATTATTGTATGATATTTTTACCTCGCATCTACATTGCAAAGCACTAAAAAGGCTTCTACCTTGTGCAATTTGGCTAATTTCATAATCTGAATTGTCGGTTAAAGTTTGATTATCAATATCTCCCGCCTTGTATTGTTCAGAGTTTTTAAATTTGGTACTTACTTCTCTGTTGCCTTCACCTGAAACAAATCTAACTTTATCATTTAAATAAAAATCTGTTATAGATGCATTTATTAAATTATGCCAATTATGCAAAACTCGCATAGGCTGCGTTCGTAAATTGTAAGTAGTTGTAGGGGAAACAACACCCGTTACACTTTCAAAAGCTTCGTTTTTTTCTGAGTATGCCAGAGTATTACTATTAAACTCAAATTGAAAGCTGCCCTCTTCGACCGTATCGGCTGTAATATTTGAAGTAAAAGCCGAAAACGTAAAACCTGCCAAACCACTTGTTAAAGCTACATCTATAATAGTGTGTGTTTTATCTAGTTCAGCGTTCCCAGTTCCCGAAATGGTAACCTGTGTAGCTTCTTGATAGTCGTAAAAAAATGACTCGTTTAAAAGAATTCCTCCGCCATTTAAAACACCGTTTACCGCATCGGTTGTTTTTTTGATTGCTAAAAAAGAAACATTATCAATAGTTGTATTTTGAGACTCATAAATTAAAAATACATCTTCATCAAATTTCGTATCTTTTGTTGCATCCTGTATTTTTTGAATTCGCCTTGTTTCTTCAATAGCCACACCCGACCATAAATAGTCACTTCCTAACTCTAATTTATTTTTTATTGAAGTAATAGGAGTTGTATATTTTTTTAAAGTATGAAAATCATTAAGTCCTTGTGAAGCTTCGACTTCTGAGGCTGCTTGTTTTGAATAGCCTATTTCTATTTCATTAAATATTAATTCTTGATTGTAGCTTTCTTGATAGCTGCCAACTGCGCCTAAATCTAAAATTTCTACTTCTTTGTAAAAATACTCGATAGGCTCAACCCTTATAACATCCTCTTCGCTTACATTTTTTTCAAATGAAATACCTAAACAGCGTTCAGTGCTTAAACTTTTTAAAAGCTTTGCAAATGAAATTTTTGGAGGGGACTCACTAGCTGTAAATCCTCGAATCATTTTACCGTTAAGAACTCTTACAAGTTGCCCCTGCCCAGTGTCGAAGTAATCACTAACAAATTTATTAGAGCCTAAATATATTTCCGTTAACTTTTCAAAGCATTCTTTAGCAGTGAAAGAATCTACTATAGTCCCATCTGTTCTAGTGATTCCCGTTAATGTAATTTCAAGTTCTTTTTTTACGGTTATCGTTCCAGTTACTTCCTCAATTTGGAATTCTGTATTATTTGGCGAGGTGTATTCAAAATAAAACCACACTCTTACTTTGTCTCCAACTTCTAAAGTTATTTCTTTAGTAGTATCAAGTGCAATTGTCGTATTTAAAGTTGTACTCCCGTTCAAAAACGTACAGTTAGTCCCAACTGTTACCGCATTATTTACAAACTGATTAACGCTGTTTATGTAAGCAGTATTTAACCCGCTTCTACCTTGTACATTAGAGTTTGAAGTATTTTTAATTATTTCTATAGTTTCTTCTGAATTATCAGAAGCTTTTAATATTTCTATAGCTGCCCTATATCTATAAAAACTTTCTACGGATTGGTTTGCATCTACTAAAGTTAGATTCAAGTCTATATCACCATCTAAAACAAGTGTGTAGTTTCCCGCTTCTTGAGCTTCAAAAAAGTAAGGCACTTGATTTTCAATATTACGTGAATTGCCCGCGTCGGTTGATATTGAATCTAAACCAGTTGTAAGAGTCGTCCTTTCTTCTAAGTCAGTTTGTAATGTTTGATTTATTTTGTTTTCAAACCCCAAGCTTATAAACCCTGTGGAAAAGTCTCCGTAAGTGTTTTCGCTACCCTGCCCACTTGTAGGTATTTCATCTTGAAAAGTGAACACATTGTCATTTTCATCTATTTCGGAATTTGCTTGCAGAACTCTAAGTATTTCTTGAGAATGTAATGATAATTTTGAGGGTGTTAAGCTTGTAATAGAATTACCTTCTAGGTCGGTATTTCTTGTAATATCTACTTCAATATCTAAACGTGATTTTAATTTGTCATTAAAAAAAACACGCTTTGCAGGAACGCTAATAAAATCGATATTACTTATCGTTTCTTCTAGTAAAAGTTTTGCCCTAAAAAACTCAGTGAAAGAGCCTTCATTATTGCCAAACACTAAATAAATCTCTGAATTAACACCGCGCTCTAATAAAGCAGCTTCGATTAATTCACGTGCGGAACTTGTAGAGTTATCTATTTTTGAATTATCATAACTAAGATTTACCGTTTCGCTTGTGAACTCCCAATTTACGCCATGTTCCCAAATACCGCTATCATTTTTTAGATTTCTACGCAAAACTATTTCAGCATCCGCAAAGCCAATAGGTTCTCTAATTTCCGTAGTCGTACCGTTAACATCTAAAAAGAATTGGTTAACTGTCCCGTATAAATTTGAAAGTGTTGCTTCACTCATATTAAATGCTAATTTCTAGCTTTTTTAATTCAAAATCATAATGTTGTGTAGTTGCTCCATGCCCCCAAGTAACCAAATACATAATTAAAGCATTCGGCATAAGCTTGAATTGAGTAACCATGCCTACTTCATTTTGAGAAAAGCTTAATTGTACTTTATCGCCAAAATCAAATTCAGAGTTAATTTTAAATTCCATTATGATTTGTCGGTTAGTTGGTAATCATATTCAAAAAGTCTAAAGCTTGAGAGGCTTAGAGTTGATATTTCGTTTGTATTTCCATCATAGCCACTAGCCGCCTCAAAGATATACCTTTTGCCGTTTATAAATATTTCCGCACTTGTACCTAATGCAACTTGAGCAGCTTCATGAAATAAGTCATCCCATTTATACCCTCGCATATTTAAGACCTTATTTAAGCTTGTCCCATTTACTCTTTCGTTCCCTGTTGAAACCTCCTCGTAAACGGATAATTCAGAGATGTATTCAGCTTGTGTAAATCTCATTTCAAGATATACATAATTATAAAAATTAGCCTCAGATGCAATTATAGAATTATAAGCCATACCAAATCTATCGCTTAAATTTCTATATTGAAAACGCACATACTTATCTGAGTACAAAGCATCCTGTGTTGTAACTTTTATTTGACTAGAACGCCAAATTATAGCACTCGAAACGTTGTCGTATATTACAAAATACTTAGTATTTGCTAAGTCGGTAGAAGTTCCTAACGCTAAAGAAGATGTATAACCCCAAATCCTATATCCTGTTGTCGGCGAGGTGTCTTGCTGTAATGTTAAAAAGTTATCTGTAACAATATTCAAATCTTTGTCAACTGCTGCAATTATCAAATTAGCAAAAGTTGCCGTTGTTTCGGGTGTTGTTAAGTTTAATACAAAGCCAAACGGTCTAGCAGATGCAAAAGCAGGTATTGAATAATTAGTTCCGCAAATGCCATCGTAAAGCCTAGGTAAATCTTGTATCGTGTCAGTTTCGTTACGGTACCACACCAAAAAGTTATGCCTGTTTGCAGTTTCTCCGCTTTGCGTGTATGTACTTGAATACCCCATTAAAAACTATTTTTCTTATTCAACAATTTAATTCTATTGCCGTTCTTATGCAAATGTCTACTAAAGCCATTTTCATCGATGTTAGTAATCTGTTTTGGCTGCGATTTAATAGCACTCTTAACCGCGTTAAACATATTGCGCTCATTTATAGAAATCATATTACTTTGATGTTGCTTCAAAAGCATGTTATTTTGTGAAGCCGTTGCATCTAACAAGCTTGAAATATCATTGCTTTTAGAAATAGATTCTAAAATTGAAAGTGACTTTTCATGGGGGTATATTTTAGTACCTCGTTCTAAGTGTGTAAACTCAGCACCTCCCAAACCTACGGCAGATAATTTACCGTTCTTTTCTGCAAATTCAAATCCTTTTTCACCTACTAAAGCGACACCTTCAGGGGAAAAATTTGTACCTTTTTCAAAAGCAGGAATTAATTTATTAAATAATGCACTTAACCCCGCACCGATAAGAGGTAAAGCGAACAATGAAACGGGCGGACCTATTTGCGCTTTTGCTAATTGATTTGCAATAAATTCAGCTAGTTTAGCTTTTAGAAAGTCCCTAACATTTGAAAGTACGGTATTTTTCAAATCGTCCTCAGCCTCAACCGCTAGCAATGTACTTGCAATGCTATCCTCTAGAGCTTTATTACTTGCATCTGTAGCGGTTTTCTTCTTTTCGGTAACACCTACTAACTCTTTTTCTTTTTCAATCAAAGCGTCAAGTTCAGCGTCTAACGCTTCGTTAAATTCTTGCTCTGCCGTTTTTTCACTTTGCCTATAAGCATCCCTAAGTTCTTTTTTAGCAGTTAGATACTTTTGCTCTTCTAAAAGCAATTGCTCTTTTGTTAAAGAATCCTCAGTGTTTTCGATTTCGTTAAATCGCTTTAGCTGCTCAAATTCTAAATCTAATTGTCTTTCTTTTAGTTCTAATTCCTCCTCAGAACCTTTTCTTACTTCTCTTAATCTTTCTTCAATTCCCGCACGCTCTAAAGCTAATTCTGAGTTAATCTCTTTACGCTTCAATTCTCTAACAAAGCTATTTCTATCTGAAACTAATTGTGCTTCCCTTGATATAAATTCGTCCTCAATTTCAAAAATTCGCGCTCTAGCTTCTGCTAACTCCCTTACTTCCTGTTCTAAAAGTTGAGACTCGCCACCTCTTAACGCTGCCTGTTCTTCTAATATCCTTACGCGCTCCCTTTGTGTTTTTAGTTCCTCATCTCTTAATTCTCTCGCAATTTGTAAGGCTTTTTCGTTTAACGCCTGTCTTTCTTCTAGACTTTTAGTTTCGTCATCTCTTAAAACTTGCGTACGCTCAAATTGTGAAATTAACCTTTGTCGAGTTTCTATAAGTGCGATTTCTTGCTTTCTTAATTTCTGCAAATCTGCGGTTAAATCTGCTGCTGCTTTACTTTCTTCAATTATTTCGTCAGTTATGCCACTTACGGATTTAGCGATTAAATCACCCGCCCTTGCAAATTCTCCATCAAACAACGCAGAAAAAGCTTGTGCAATAATCTTAGTTCTATCTATAAGTACATTAAAAGTAGCAGTAAGCCTAGCAAAAACCTGCTCAACAAAATCTACTCCGCCCTGTGTTTTTGTTAATATCGTACTAAGAACAGTGAAAGCAGAAATCAATAGTCCTATTCCTAAAAGCTTTAAAGCACCACCCAAAGTTTTAACACCTGTAATCATACCTTTCAAACCTCCTATTGCACCTTTTGACTTATCCGCCACACCTACTAAAGCCCCGCCAAATGCGCCTGTTTGCCCTAACGCTTGTTTTATAGAGTCAGTATAATTACCAACATTACGCTGCATTCTTCCTGTGCTTTCCTCCAGTTCAGAGACTTCTTTGCTTAGAGCTTTTATATCCTTAGCCATTTTTTTACTTTCTGCTCTTCCCTCCTTTGTGGTTATATTTAAGTTATCGAATTCCTCTCTAGCATCTTTTAACTGCTTGCGTAATTCATTTAAAGAACCGCTTTGTATTTTTCTGCTTTTTATGTCTTCCCTTATTTCCTTTCTTATTTCTGTCGCTTTTTGTTGATTTTCTACTAGCACCTTTTGTTCTGCTCTAGTCAAGTCTAAAAAAGCTTTTTTCGTTTTATTCAACCCCTTTTGAGTATCTTCAAAATCATCATAAGCTTTCTTAAGTTTAGGAAAGTCTTTTAATAACTTGTTTATTTGTTTTATTTGGTCACTGCTTACTTTATTTGATGCCTCAAAAGCTTCTTTTATTTTTGTTAGTTCAGCGTCACCACTTGAAACAATTTTAATTAAAGATTCTATAGCAATATTTAAGTTCTCTGTTGCTTTTACATATGCTTCTAATTTTCTTGGGTCACCGCTGAAAGCTTCATCGAGATTAATTACTTCTGCCATACTATTTACTTTTTAGTAAAAATACATTATTTTGTCGAAAGATATAAATAGATAAATTTTGACATGTATAACTCAATACAAACAATAAAAATTGAAAACTACATTTACTTTTTAAAGTACATCAACTTAGCAAGCTGTTTGTATGTAGACCATGATTTTTACATTAGCGTTTTCAAACTTTTGAACGATGAAAAAAAACTAAGTATTCAAGAGCAAAATAAAGCTAACTTTTTGCACATCAACAAAAACAAAATAAATCTTTACAAATACGCTTATGTTTGCCTAAACAAGAAAGTCAAAGCATTTACGGAAACTAATTTGAATGAATTGGTGCGGAAATTCAAATTCAAGAATGAAGTAAAAACAGTAAACGAAACCGCGCAAAAGTTCAATAATGAAATCTTAGAAAAAGGATTGAAAGAAGGCTTTTACGAAAATGGTCAATGGTATTCACGCGAAACGGTCTTAAATTCTAGTGTTTTGTATTCTCAATTACTTGCTGCAATGAATAGCGGTTTTAGTATCAAAAAATATGCACAAGCAATCGATTCTACATACACACCTCAATTAGCGTCAGAAGTCGAACGGTTTTTTGAGAAAGAATGGAATAAAAACGTAATGCTTTTACGCAAAGAAGGATATGAAATAAAAACCGCTTTTGATTATTACACCGCTATTGAAATTGTATCAACCCAAAAGCAACTTAACAACACGCCTAACAATAGCCGCCTTTAAATATTGGTCTTTGTACTTTTCTAAACCCGCTTTATTCAATCCTAACACTTTCCCATATTTGGCTAATAGTTTAGCCTTTTTTGAATCAGTTGCATTAAATCTTATGCTTTGTCCTGAAAGTGTAGCCCTTATACTTCTGTGAAATGCACCTGTATTTTTTAAGTTCGGAGTTAAAAACTTTCTTTTCGGGTTGCTAGGCTTTTGAGCTGCATAAATAGCACTCCTATATTTTGGTGTAATTTCATTTCCCTCTGAGTCCTCACCTTCTAACATTTGTTCTCTGTTCAACTCTTCCAATAAGTCAGTATTTGCCCTTACCGCTTCGGCTGCGATAATCGCAAACCCACCGTTAAGCAAAAACTTACCCTGCTTTTCAAAGTTTTTGAGTTTACTTATACTCATGCCACATCGTTTACAATATTTGAAGGTGTCATATTGACTGCTGTTAAATCTAGCACTCCTTTTTGACCTGTAAAAGTAGGTATAGAATCGCCATCCCCTTTTCTCCACCATTCTGCTATATCAGAGTAAAATGCTAATCCTGACAAATCATTAGGAGAGCCACTATTATAAATCGTTAATGCATTAGCTGCGCTCAACTCTATATTAGAAACTGCGACTTCATCAATATTACCATTAAATAATTTAGTTGGCAAAACAGTAGTTGCTTTTCTAGCTCCTAAGTGTAGATAACTTTGCGAAAATGTAGGAAACGTTCCTATTGTTTGATTAATGGTATTATTCTTACTTTCAGCAGCCCCATTCACATAAATCTCCATCCCGTTTGTATTTTCAGTACCATCGTATGTAAATACTACATGTCTCCAAACATTATTAGTTATATTAGTATTGCCTCTAAATTCTACATATCCACTTGCCCCACGTAGTGTACAAG
>SPKZ01007982.1_pt1 | contig 20290 bp, 23 predicted proteins | sample 2456571 | NCBI WGS metagenome assembly SPKZ01 (sample SAMN11192286, study PRJNA482655) | marine metagenome | biome: ENVO:00000447; feature: ENVO:00000244|ENVO:00000211|ENVO:00000569|ENVO:00002023; material: ENVO:00002151; isolation source: ocean water from marine abyssalpelagic zone ... | reverse complement strand
TTTTTTAATGCCTTCTTCGATGGTAATGTTTTATTTCTACTATCTTGGCAGAAATCAGTGTTAACAAAACCAATAACTGACGCGTCAAAATTTAAAATTTCGGTTTGGGAGTATTCTTCTACAGCACTTGCACGAGCAGACTTTTGTGCCTTATTAATGACGTAAGATCCAAAATTTGTGTTTAAAGTCATACCACCGCAACCATTAAGTAAAAGAATAATCAGTGTAAATGCTAGACATTTATTCATATTCTAAAGCTCCAATTGGTATAACTCTTATTACATCACCAAACTGCGCGATGAATTTCTGTCGTCTTTCGTTGTTTTATTTTATTAAAAATACTAACAATTTAAGGGCTGAAACTCAATGTGTTCTGTATGCGGTATTTTCATGATTAAGATCTATGATGACATCAGTTGGCGAGATGATTATTAATCACCTCGCCATCATGATTGCTAAAGAGTCAGTTCACCTTTGATGTTTTGACCCATTAACTGCTTTATTTTCTCACCGGTAAGATCTTTACTTAATAACCAATGTAACTTAGTTAATGCAGCCTCAATGGTCATATCATGGCCACTAATTACGCCACACTCGATTAAGCAGTTACCGGTAGCATAGCCAGTCATATTGACTTTACCTCGGTGACATTGACTTAAATTGACCACGACAATTCCTGCATCATTTGCCTGTTTCAATGTATCGAGCAAGCTTTTGTCTTGAGGTGCATTACCGACCCCATAACTTAGCATTATTAGTGCTTTTACCGGCTGTTTAATGATATTAGACACAACATCACTACTGATACCTGGGTAAAGCATCACCACGCCAATGGGTTGTTCGGTAATCGGCTCGACTCGCAGTGGTAGTGATAAATCTTGGCTAATTTCCCCTGCGCCAAGTTCAATATTAATACCGACCGTCAATAATTCTGGAAGATTAGGGGAGTCAAAAGCATTAAAACCATCAGCGTATGCTTTAGTTGAACGGTTGCCTCGCAATAATCGATTATTAAAAAATAACGTTACTTCATTAATTTGATAATTAGCGGCCAAAAATAGCGAGTTTAATAAGTTAGATTGCCCATCGGAACGTAATTGAGAAAAGGGAATTTGCGACCCAGTAATAATTATCGGCTTCGACAGGTTTTGAAACATAAATGACAAGGCAGATGCGGTGTAAGCCATGGTGTCTGTGCCATGTAAAATCACGAAACCATCATAATCATCGTAACGACTTTCAATATCACTAGCAATGCGCTGCCAGTCTTTGGGTTTCATGTCTGACGAGTCAATTAACGGTGAATATTCGCTGATGGTGAATTCTGGCATTTCTGAGCGAGTAAACTCTGCATTATTGAGCAAACAGTTGGTCAAAAAACCTTTTTCAGGCACAAAACCATTAGGGGAGGGAGTCATACCGATTGTACCACCGGTGTAGGCTATATATATTTTCTTTTTATTTGTCATGAGATAACTTTTAATACCAGCTCGGTATTAACCGAGCTGGTTACTTGTTGATTATTGAACACACTCAATACAGTAAAGGTAGGTATGTTTAGGATCATCAAATTCGGTAAAAATTGATAACTGGCTATTAATTTGCGCTAAAATTTTGCTGATTGGGCTTGCTGCTGGTGCTTCAATACCTAAGGTAGTGACGACTTCTCCCATCATTTTTTTGAAAAACATTTGCATTGGAGTGAGCTGTTTTTCGAAGACCTTGGCGCTGTAATTATCTAATTTAGCTAATTCTGCCGCCTGTTCAATGGCAAGTTCAAAGTTACCAAGCTGATCGATAAGACCAAACTCAAAGGCTTTGGCGCCAGACCACACACGGCCTTGGGCAATATTATCGACTTCAGATATGGTCATGCCTCGAGAAGTACTAACCAAGGTTAAAAATTCTTGATAACCATGTTCGATATAGGTTTGCATTAACTTTTTGAAACCTTCTGGTAGATCACGAGTGATGGTAATACCAGCGAGCTCTTTGGTGGCAACACCATCGGTATAAACGCCAATCTCTGCCAATGTATCTTCAAAGGTGTTCATCATGCCAAAAATACCAATTGAACCGGTGATGGTTGTTGGTTGAGCAATGATTTTGTCAGCGCTGGCGGCAATCCAATAACCACCTGAAGCTGCCACGCTGCCAAGGGAAGCAACTACTGGTTTACCTGCGGCTTGCAGCGCGATAACTTCTTGGCGAATTTGTTCTGAGGCATAAGCACTACCACCGCCAGAGTCAATTCGTAATACCACCGCTTTAATCGAGTCATCTAAGCGAGCTTTACGCAGTAATAATGACGTACTAGCACCACCGATGGTACCGCTAGGCTGATGACCGTTGAGGATAGTGCCTTTAGCAACGATAACGGCAATATTAGCTTTCGGGCCAAAAGGGTTACTGCTGTTGTTGAGCGCAACATAATCTTGGAGGCTGACTTTGTTAAATGACATTTTATTTTTAGACGGACCAACAATCTCAGTAATCGCTTCGATTATGGCAAAATCACTCGCCAGAACATCAACTAAATTTCTATCTTTGGCCAGCGTAGCAAAGTCACCATTAGCGGCTTTGAGCGAGGCTAAAAGGTCATCGATATTAAGGTCAAATTCCGCTGGTGTAATACCGCGTTGTTCCGACACGTCGGTAACATAAGATTGCCACAAATCGCCTAACCAGTCGGTATTAGCCGTTTTAGCTGCTGCTGACATGTTGTCACGTAAATAAGGTTCAAGTGCTGACTTATAAGTACCGACTCTAAAAACATGCGTATTTATTTTAAGCTTTTCAAGTAGCGTTTTATGGTAAAGGCGGTAACGAGAAAAACCATCAATAGACACCATGCCTTTGCTATTCATTAATATTTTGTCAGCGTAACTGGCTAAATAATATTGTGCCTGGTTATAGCTACCACCAATGGCATAAACCGGTTTGTTGCTTTGTTTGAAGTTGGTTATCGCTTGGCCAATTAATTGTAATTTCGATAATGAACCATGAGACATGCTACTGGAGTCAATCACGAGCATCTTAATGTCATCGTCATCGGTGGCGTTATTAATGGCAAATAATATATCGCTCAATAACGTTTCTGAGGCTTGTTGTGGTGCGCCAGCGGCTTCATTACTAATTTGTTCGATTGGATTGTCAGGCTTCTTTTGTTCAACAATATTACCTTGAATATTAATCAGTAACGCAGCATCTTCTATTTGTGGCGTCTGTTGTTGTTGCTTTGAACTGATGATAATAGCGACAATAATACCAAAAAATATTAAATTTAAGATAAATTTACGGGTATTGTTGATTACGCTCCATAGAAATGAGAATAACCTCACTAGGATGTTTCTTTGTTGTTTCATTAATTTTCTCTAATCATTTCAATGATATTAATTGTAACTTAAACAATTAATATTACGAATCTATATTTGTAACAGATGTTTTCTAAAAATTATTAATATTCTATCATTCATCGATTTATCATAGCTAATAAAACAATTATAATGTCGGTCTAACTGAGCAAAAGATAACTAATTAGATGAATCAAAAAAAAGAAATGCCACAAATTAACCCTTTATCTTTATTGAAACAGGGATGGCAACTAACCGTTACCCATTACAAAATATTTATTCCTGCTATATTTTTGGCCTTCGTATTAATTTATGGTCTGCATTCTCAACTGATGTTGATTTTGGCGCAACAGTTTCCACAAGCTGATGAATTAGAATTAATTTTCAAATCTAGCGCCATTGTCGGTTTATTGATTGCGCCAATCGAAGTTGGTTTTATGATGTTAGGCGTTAAAGCGGCTCAGGGTAAAACGCTAACGTTTTCTGATTTGTTTCGTTATTTGTCGAAAACACCGATGATTATTTTGCTGGCGATTATCATCAATGGTTTAGTTCAACTCGGACTCTATTTATTATTACCTGGTATATTCTTAATGGTGTCATTATCGATGGCTCAACTGTTGTTGTGCGATAAAAATTACTCAATGATTAAGGCATTAACTGAGTCAACTCGCGTGGTCATGAAACATTGGTTTAGTTGTTTATCCGTTTATATGTTGTTAATTGGTTTAATTTTACTATCATTTCTAACCATGGGAGTGGCATTAGTTATTACTGTTCCTCTATATTTGTGTGTGAAAGGCTTACTGTATCAAGTGTTATTTACTGGCGGTGAGGACTTAACATTAAACCCTAGTGAGTTTGAGGCCTAATGATATGAGATTTGGATTTGTTGCCAGATTTACCCTGGCAATCGCCGTTTTTGTGATGATAATATTTACGTTTAAAGTCATTATCCCTGTCATCACCGATCAAATAAGAGACGAAACTATCGTCACTAAAGAGCCCGTTGATGTACAGGAAAAATTGCCTGATTTTGGAGGAATTAGTGATGTGACTAAGAAAAAAATTGCATTTTTTGATTTCATCCGACCAGGTATTGAAAAAGCGAATGCTCGCATTATGCTCGATCGTCAGTATTTACTGAGTATTAAGCAGTTATTACACAACGGTGGTGAGATTGAATACTCACAGCGCCTCGAAAAAATCACTCAATATTATCGTTTAGATAACATCGAACTCTCGATTGATATGCTCAATACCTTACTCTTGAGAGTCGACATTATTCCACGTGAATTAGTGATGGTTCAAGCCGCGAATGAATCCGGGTGGGGCACTTCACGTTTTGCACGCCTTGGCTTTAATTTCTTTGGGCAGTGGTGCTTTTCACCTGGTTGTGGATTGGTTCCGTCATCAAGAACCGATGGTGCTAATCATGAGGTCGAGATTTTTGTCGATGTCGAAGCGTCAATCACCAGTTACTTACGTAATTTAAATACTCATAACGCCTATCAGTTATTAAGACAGATTAGGGCCGAATTAAGAACCAATAACGCTAAAATTGATGCTAAACACCTAGTGATAGGTTTAAGAAATTATTCACAACGTCAAGACGATTACGTCATCGAATTATTACAAATGCTTAGGCACAACAAGGCTTATTTATGAACACAGTAAAACGAATGCTTATTACTTCGGCATTATTAACCGCCAGCATCACGCCGTCAGTGTCGGCAGGGGTTGAAACCTCATTTACTTACAATGGATTGTATAAAAGCATTAAAACAGCTTCCGCTGCACAATATTCTCAATTGTCGCTTAATTTTTATTTATTAAAGAAAGCGAGTAATCAAGTTTGCCCGATCGAAAGTAGCTTTTTAAGTGATGGTGAAAATAAGCTTGATTTGTTGGTGAAGGCTAATGGCCAAATGTTGTTGCCATTGGATAAAAACCTTAAGAAAGATCATGCCGCAATCACGATTACCACGCCCGAAAAAGACATGTGTAATTTACGAATGAAAATAGAAGTCGCTTCATTTGAATTAGAGAATACGACGGTTAGCTCCGTGACTAGTTGGCAATCACAAATGCAGGCATTATTTGCTGATTTAGCCGGCTGGCCTGGACGTTATTTTATGCCTGATGTTATTGGCTTGAATTTTAACTTTGCAGCAAGTGGGCAACATGAAGTGTATCTGATGGACCAAGGACAGCGCACCTTGTTAAAACGAACACAATCCCAATTAATATTTATTAGCACAACTGAGCTTGAACGGTTAAATCAAGACGCGAATTTAGTTTTTTCCACGCCTTTATTGTCAGTGACACCGCAGCTAGAACACTAACTCAATTTAAAGACTAGCTCAATTCAATAATATCGATATGTTCGGTCGGTTTCGGTGCTGAAAACTCTTCAGTATCGAAAGCTTGATCGCCATTGACATCGGCAACACCCGTAGTAATCCCTTTGAAGTCAAATAGATTATGATCAGATAAATGTGATGGCGTGACATTTTGAATCGCAGTAAACATGGACTCAATACGACCCGGGAATCGGCTACTCCAATCTTGCAACATGCCTTTGATGGCTTGACGTTGTAAATTATCTTGTGAGCCACAAAGGTTACAAGGAATAATTGGGAATCTTTTTAACTGGGCATAGCGCTCAAGGTCTGCCTCGGCACAATACGCTAACGGGCGGATCACAATGTGTTCGCCATTGTCGCTACATAGCTTTGCTGGCATTGACTTTAGTTTGCCACCGTAAAACATATTGAGAAACAGAGTTTCCAACATATCATCGCGATGATGACCTAATGCAATTTTAGTGGCACCAAGTTCTTTGGCTGTGCGATACAAAATACCCCGACGCATTCTTGAACATAATGAGCATGTTGTTTTACCCGGGGCAATTTTTTCGACCACGATAGAGTAGGTGTCTTCTTCGACAATTAGATACTCAATCCCTAGTTTATCCAAGTATTGTGGCAATATGTGCTCAGGAAAACCTGGTTGTTTTTGATCTAAGTTTACCGCAATGATATCAAAGTGAATTGGTGCACGCTGCTTCATTAAAATCAGTACGTCTAGCATCGCAAAACTGTCTTTGCCACCGGATAAACAGACCATGATTTTGTCACCGTCTTCGATCATCGAAAAATCACTAATTGCTTTGCCAACATTGCGCGTTAGCTTGCGCTCTAATTTTTTTAATTGGGTTTTTTCTTGATCTGAAATTGGTTGTTGCATCAATGTTGTTCCGGCGGGTATAAAAAAGCCGCCATTATACAGTAGGCGGCTAGTGAACAGAACTTAATTAAGCTAATCTAAAAAGTTAATTTATGCGAGTGGAGAAACAAATCCTTGCGGTTTAATTGCTAGCAAGTCACATTCAATACGGTCAATGACATGTTCAGCTGTATTGCCAATGAAAGCAGCAGACAAACCTGTTCGGCCGATAGTACCGATGACCACCAATTCAACATCAAGACTTTGTGCAACCGTTGGTATGACATCTTCCGCGAGACCTTCTTGAGTGATACAGCAACTTTGATCTAATTTAAACTGGTTCGCAATTTTATTCATCGCTTGTTCGTGATGATTTCGGACACTACTATTATATTCACTAAGATTAAATTCAGGAATTTCAATCGCAATATTAACCGGGGTGCCAGGGTAAGCGTTAACCAGTTTAACTTTAGCATCAACCACTTTAGCAATGTCAGTGGCGTGTTGTACCACGGCATGATTTAACTCGATATGTGATAGATCTTCACTGATTGCGTTCACCGCAGTTAAAATAGTCCCGCCTTGAGGCCAAGCATGGTCTTTTACCAGTAAGACATCACAGGGCGATTTTCGTAATAAATGCCAATCAGTTGGGGTAAAGATAACGGATTTTATTTTACCGTGCTTGTGAGTTGATTTAACTAATAAATCAATATCATGCTTAATGACATGGTTAATAAATGCTTCAAAGGGGCGACTGTGCCATGTTACCGTGCATTCAATGGTTAAATCGTCATACTTGGTCACTAGATCAGCCAACCATTGCTGTTGTTGTTCGATAACACCTTGGCGCATTGCTTCACGTTCGTCATGGGATAACATTGATGTCATTTCATAGGACAGATCATAGATACATAAAATCAGTGAAATTTTGGCGCCATAGCTCCGAGCTAAAAATGCAGCACGGGCTAAGCTTGGCTGCTCTTCAACAGTGGGGTCTACCACAACTAATATATTTTTATATTTCATCATCATCGGTCACCTATCTTGTTGGTATATACTCATAATAGCTCAAAAAGATGATGAAAAAATAGGACTTACATCAATTTATTGTTATTCAATGAAATTTATTTATCTCGTTTCATCGCTCTTCGGCATTTTCTGGGATTAGATACTATACCCATAATCAATGAAGATGCAGGTTTTGTAACGCTCTAAAACCCGATCTACTGCGTTGCGCTCAATCCCAATAGCCAGCTATTGCTCAGTCGCGCGCCTTGTACATCGAATTTTATATCAGGTACAAATTCCTGCATTTCCAATGGTCACGGGTATATAATAGGTTCTATCTGAGGAGGATATATGAAATTAGGCGTTATTGGTTTTGCATTATTATTGTGGGGGCCTAATATCACAGCTAAAGACCTCGATAGCTTTTTTAGCTTGCACCCCAAACTGTCGATATTAATGACTCGTGATGTCAGCTTTGGTGAGACACTTGATAAAATACTTGACCGTTTGCCTGATAATAATAAACGCTATTTATCCCATGAAAGATTTCATCAGGTCAAAGTGAAAATGTTACTACATCGGCGAAGTGATTTTATACTGGAATATCCATCAATATTGTCTTATATGTCAGAGTTTTCTGAGATTGGACTCGTTGGTAACCCTATTAAAGGGGGCATCTAGTTTTGTACTAGGGTATTTCATGTGCAGTAATAATGAAAAAAGTAAAGCCGCTATGGTAGTGATTAATCAAACACTGGTTAGATTATATCAGTCGGGTGAGTTACGCCAATTACATTTGTCCCGTCTTCATCGTGCCGATAGAGCGTTATTTACCTCTGATTTTACTCAAGAGTTTCATTAATTGATGTTACTAACTAAAAAAACTATATCCAATTGCTTGGGTATAGTTTCTTATTGGATATTTTACTGTTATGAAACAGCTTTAACACCGCTGGCTTGTTCTAAACCTGCATCGTCCAAAATGGTGATGAACTTACCTTGCACGGCTATTAAATCCGCTTTTTGGAATCGTCCGAGTAAACGCGAAATCGTTTCAACGGTTAAACCTAAGTAGTTACCGATGTCGCCACGGGTCATGGTAAAACGAAATTCTTTTGATGAGAAACCGCGTTCACCTTGACGTCGTCCAAGACTATGAATAAAAGTTGCTAAACGCTCTTCGGCACTACGTTTACTTAGTAACATAAGCATCGCTTGATCATTTAATATTTCGTCACTCATTAAACGCATCATTTGTTGGCGCAGGCGTGGCATCCGTCCAGATAACGCATCGATGGTATCAAATGGTATTTCGCAGACCATCGAGGTTTCGAGTGCGATGGAAAAACTTTGATGTTTTTGCTGACCAATGCTGTCAAAACCAATGATATCACCAGCAAGATTAAAAGAGGTTACTTGTTCATGCCCGTCAGCGGAAATGGTGTAGCTTTTAAAGCTACCAGCGCGAATAGCATATAATGCATGCAGCGGCTGACCAGCACTGCAAATTAAATCGCCTTTTTGAATAGGTTTCTTGCGCTCTATAATATTATCCAGTTGCCCCATTTCAGTATCGTTAAGGGTAAACGGGATACATAAATCAGCCATATTGCAGTTTTGGCAGTGTATAGTATTCGATCCGTGGCAAGATTTAGTGCTCATAATTACAGATAATCCATCAATTTCGGTGATATCGCGGATATTATCATTAAAAAATGTGATGAGCTAGATGAATTTTTAAATCAGGTTAATTGCTGAAACCACCATGTTAATCCCATACATTAATATGAGTGCCGCTGCAATAGTTCTAAAGGCTATATGCTTAAGCAATTTAGACAATTGTTGGGCAAAAATGCCCATCGCTAACATGGCAGGTAACGTGCCGAGGCCAAATCCAAGCATAATGAACGCCCCCGAAACAGGAGATGCGCTAGCGGCTGACCACGTTAGTGTACTGTAAACCAAACCACAGGGCAGCCAACCCCAGATCATCCCAAATGGCAACGCTGAAATAGGGTGTTTGAAGGGAATGAATTTTTTCGCTAACGGCGCTATATAACGCCAAGCAAACTTGCCGACAATCTCAATTTTAGTTAAGCCGTTAAACCATTGGCCAAGATAAAGCCCGAGTAAAATTAACATTAAACCGGCCATTAACGATAAAACGTGTACAACAAGGTGGGATTTAAGGGCAAAAAATTGCATGCTAATGCCAATGAGCGCGCCAGCAATGCAATAACTCACAATCCGGCCGATATTATAGCTAATTAAGTAGGGGATACGGTGGCGAATAGCAAGACGATGATGCGGCGGTATATTGGTTGAGAATGCGCCGACAATACCACCACACATGCCTAAGCAATGGCCACCACCCAGAAAGCCGACGAGCATTGCGGCAAAAAAATCATAGGACATTATTTTTCGCTATCATTAGCTTTAGGGGATGTTGGTTGCTGTTTTTTCTGTTCATGAAGGTCTTCATCAAACAAAATGTTAGCGCCTTGTCGATCTAAGTCATCGAATTGTTCGCTCTTAATCGCCCAAAAGAAAAACCACACTGCAATAGTGACAAGAATTAAGGCAACCGGAATTAACATTAATAAAATATTCATTGTTTGCCCTTTAATAAGCGAAGTGAGTTGGTAATAACAACGACCGAACTCAATGACATCCCTAATGCCGCTAAATAGGGTGGTAACATGCCCGCGATAGCAAATGGTACCGCCAGTAAATTATAACCGATTGCCCAGCAGAAGTTTTGCTTAATAATCCGGTTAACTTTGAGCGACAATTTAATGCCCGCCGACACTTTGGTTAAATCATCGTGCAGTAGCACAATGTCAGCACTGGACTTGGCAATGTCACTGCCACTGCCCATGGCAAATGATATGTGCGCACCAGCCAAAACAGGCGCATCATTCACGCCATCGCCAAACATTGCCACAATTTCACCTTGTTGTAGGCTCATTAGATAATCAAGCTTGTCGGCAGGACTTTGCCCTTTGACTAAATACGTTGTGTTAAGTTGTGCCATCACATAATCACCGTGATTTGAGGCATCTCCGGTTAAGATAGTCGTGTCTATATTAAGGCGAGTGAGAAAATCGATTAAGGATTTACTGTGGGTTCGAATTGAGTCGACTAAATAAATGGTGGCGAGTAATTGTTGTTTGCAGCTAAGGTAAATAGTGACTTGTTGGTCTGATTGAGCGGTCGAGACAACGGTATCGGTTAACCCTAAAGTGTAATTTTTCGATCCTAGTTGGTAATGATGACCATTAATCATCCCTTCAATTCCACCGCCTGATGAAGCTTGGCAGTCTGATAGTTGATAACTAGGATCTTGATAATCAGTGAATGCACTGGCAATCGGATGGTTACTACTAGACTCTAATGTCGCACACAGTGCTAAAATCTCGGATGTTGGCAGCGCTGAATCAACATGACTGACCTTAAAGACACCGGAGGTTAGGGTACCTGTTTTATCAAAGCAAACATGGGTGATTTTTGCCAAAATATCAAAGGCATTGGCGGATTTTACTAATAACCCATTTGCTGTCATCGTGGCATTGGCGCAGGTATATGCCGATGGCGTTGCTAAAGAAAGCGCACAAGGGCAAGTGGCAATTAATACCGCGATGGCGATCCAAAATGCATCATCAGCACCCAACAGCGTCCAACCGACATAAGTTAATAACGACAGACTAATAATGCCAATCACCACATATTGCGCAATACTATCTGCTAACGTCGCAAGTTTAGGACGGTTATTACTTGATTGCTCTTGCAACCGAATGATTTGAGATATTAAGCGGTCATGACTATTGCAGCTGACTTCTATCGTTAATGGACTATCAATGTTTTCTGTACTGGCATAGACATTATCACCGATCTCTTTAATAACAGCGAGAGACTCTCCGGTTAATATCGCTTCATTGGTGTTTGAGTTCCCTTCAACAATAATGCCATCAGCGGGGATGATTTGTCCGGGTTTAACCAAAATAATATCACCAATGCTTAGGGTTTTTGCGGGAACGGTACGTTGAGTACCTTCACTAATTACTTGAGCGGTTGCTGGAATGAGCTTAAGAATATTACTGCTGGTTTGTGCTGCTTTCTTTTTGGCTCGTTGTTCGATGAAACGTCCAGTGAGTAGAAAGAAGGCAAACATCGAGATTGATTCAAAATAGACTTCGCCAGTGTCATTGACTGTCGCAATGACACTGGCAATAAACGATAAAATAATCGCCAAAGAGACCGAAACGTCCATATTGAGACGCTTTGCCAGTATGGCGCTAATCGCATTGGCGTAAAAAGGTTGTGAGCAATAGAACACCACTGGTAACACAATGATAAAGCTGACCCAGCGAAAATAGTCAGCTAGCCCATCACTGAGTGTGCCTAACACATCAAAGTAATTAGCCATCGCAAACATCATCACTTGCATGGTCGCCAAACCAGCAACCACCAGTTTGCGTAAGTAAGCGTTAGCTGTGGCTAATTCATTTTCTTCGGCGGCATCGGGTTGAAAAGGGTAGGCTTTATAGCCGACTTTGGCCACTTGAAGTAAAATTTTGGATAGTTTAAGTTCGTTATCGACCCAGGTTACTGATAAACGGGCTGTTGTCGTATTGACATTACACTGAATTAAGCCAGGTAAAGTCACTAATTGTTTCTCTATTAGCCAAGCACATGCCGCACAGGTGACGTTTTCAACGGTTAAAATAACTGATTTTTGAGCGCCTGACATTTGTTCAACAAATTCTTGTTGAATCTCATCAATATCGTAAGACAGTAACTCCGTTAACTCTTGGGGAATGAGCTCGGTAGCTTGAGCGCCTTTCTCTGTGCGATAACTGTAATAATTTTCGAGGCCGTTGTCGATAATTGACTGGGCTACGCCTTGGCAGCCCAGACAACACATCGTTTGAACTTGTTCATTGATAGTGACGGTTAAATCAACATTACTATCAATAGCTAATCCACAGTGATAACAATCAGGTTGTAAAGGGTTAGTCATTAACTGCGATCAAATGAATCTAATAATGTTGATATATTTGATGGGAAATGATCAACAGTTTGAATTCGCCAGCTAGCATTAAATGATTCGAGTTGAATGGTCCATTTACCATCAAAACTATGCTCAACATGACTGCTATATAAGCCGTTAGCGTCTGCGGTCATTAGAAGTTCAAAATCTTTGATTTTTTGGGTGCGGTGAATAAAGCGCAACCGTAATGCTGCTTGTTGTTTTTCGCCCATCAGTTGCGTCAATTCAACTTGATTGTCTTGATCAACATCTAATTGGAATTTAAGTGCTAAGCGAAAGGCATTATCTAACCGGGTTAAATCGACATTAATCGCTTTACCTTTCTTATAATAATCTTCAACCACCATGTCTGGTTTGTTAGCAATAGCAATGAAAAGGGTAGTGACACTAGCGACGACTGCGCATAGCGGTAATATAATTAAGACCCATGGCCAAAATTGCTTGTACCAAGGTTCAATAGGTTGTTCCACAATAACTCCGATTTTTAAATTTAATTACGTTAGCCGACTAGATAAACAAATAAGCTAATGTAATTAAAAAGGCTCCGATCGTTGATCGGAGCCAGTTTATGATATTACTTGTTAGATAAACTGTAAACGTAAGCAGAGATTACGTGTACTTTATCATGACCAAGAATATCTTTCCAAGCGGGCATAATACCAATGCGGCCGTTAGCAACCGAATCTGTAATTGCACGCTCAGAACCACCATATAACCAAATATTATCGGTTAAATTTGGTGCGCCCATCACATGCATGCCTTTACCATCAATACCATGACAACCGGCACAAATACCAAATTTGGCTTTACCGGCAGTGGCATCTTTAGCGTTAACTTTACGACCACTTAGGCTACGAACATAAGCAACAACTTCTTTAACGCCTTGTTCACCACCCAATACAGCAGACCAAGAAGCCATCGCCGTGCTGTTACGCCCGTGCATAATAGTTTCTTTGATCTTTTCCATGCTGCCACCGTGTAACCAATCATTATCGGTTAGGTTAGGGAAGCCACGTTGACCGCGAGCATCACTACCATGACATTGGGAACAGTTTTGAATGAATAAGCGTTGTCCAACTTTAATCGCTTCAGGATCTTTCGCCAATACATCAATTGGTTTAGCAGCATAAGCAGCAAAGATCGGGTCAAAAGTTTCTTTGGCCATCGCCATTTCCATGTCGTACTGGATAATAGCGCCTTTCTCTTTTTCGGCTAATACTGCGGCTTTAGATTCTGCTAATGAATAAACGATTTTATTGGCACTTTTCCATTGCCAAGGGCCTTCATAGTTAGCAACACCATAAAGTGCTAAATAACCAATACCCCAAACAATTGAAATAGCGAACATATATGTCCACCATTTTGGTAGTGGATTATTCATTTCGACAATGCCATCAAACTTATGCGGCATTTCTTTGCCTTCTTCTCCCATTGTGTCCACTATAACCATGCGTAATATGTATGCACAGCCTAATATGACGATGAGAGTACCACCGATAATCCATGAACTCCAGAAGGTACTCATAGGGTCTCTTCTCCTGATTTTTTGTCTGTTGTTTGATCTTGCTCATCGGCAAATACATAGTTTGCAGCTTCATCAAACGCTTTCTTACGTCGTGAACTATACGCCCAAGTGTAAATGCCGATAAATAAAACCAGCATTCCCACTGTTACGATGCCACGAAATGTACCGTAATCCATAGGAGCTCCTATTTTAAGTGGGTGCCGAGAGACTGTAGGTACGCAATTAATGCGTCAAGCTCAGTTTTGCCTTTAACAGCATCTTTAGCACCTGCAATGTCTTCGTCAGTGTATGGAACATCAAAGTAGTCACGGAAAATCGATAGCTTTTTAGCAGTGAGTTCACCGTCCATCGTTGTTTGAGCCAACCAAGGGAAACCTGGCATATTAGACTCTGGTACCACCGCGCGCGGATCATTTAAATGAGCCACATGCCATGCATCGCTGTAGCGACCACCAACACGTGCCAAATCAGGTCCCGTACGCTTAGAGCCCCACAAGAATGGGTGATCCCAAACCGACTCACCAGCTAATGAGTAATGGCCATAACGTTCTGTTTCATGACGGAACGGACGAATCATTTGTGAGTGACACTGTACACAACCTTCACGGATGTAAATATCTCGGCCTTCAAACTGCAAGGCAGTGTAAGGCTTCATATTTTTCATCGGCGTGTTGGTTTCAGACAAAAACAACTGTGGCGTTATTTCAACTAATGTCCCGAAACTAATCGCAACAATCGCTAATAAACCAAGTAAACCAGCGTTCTTTTCAACAAGTTCGTGATTGAATTTTTTAAACATGTCTCAATTCTCCTTACGCTGCTTTGTTAAAATTAGCGTTCGCATCTTCTGCAGTCACTGTTTTAAAGACGTTATAGGCCATGATAAACATACCCGTTAAGAAGAATACTCCACCAATGGCGCGCATTAGATAGAAAGGTTTTGAGGCCTGTAAACTTTCAACGAAACTGTAAGTTAATGTACCATCGGCGTTTATAGCACTCCACATCAACCCTTGCATTACGCCAGAAATCCACATGGCAACAATGTATAAAACAGTACCGATTGTCGCTAACCAAAAATGAGTATTGATTAACTTAGTACTATACATGTCAGTTTTCCCCCATAGGCGAGGGATCATATGATAAAGCGCCCCAACAGAAACCATCGCTACCCAACCTAGTGCACCTGAGTGTACGTGACCAATGGTCCAATCGGTGTAATGAGATAGTGCGTTAACCGTTTTTATGGCCATCATTGGGCCTTCAAAGGTAGACATACCATAGAAAGACAGAGAAACCACTAAGAAACGTAAAATAGGATCGGTGCGTAATTTATGCCAAGCGCCAGACAGGGTCATAATACCGTTAATCATGCCACCCCAAGACGGAGCGAATAGAATAATAGACATCACCATGCCAACAGTCTGAGTCCAATCGGGTAATGCGGTGTAATGAAGGTGGTGAGAACCGGCCCAAATGTACAATGCGATTAATGCCCAAAAGTGAACAATCGATAAACGATAAGAATAAACAGGACGTTCAGCTTGTTTAGGAACAAAGTAATACATCATCCCTAGGAAACCAGCTGTTAATAGGAAGCCAACAGCATTATGTCCATACCACCACTGAACCATTGCATCTGTAGCACCGCCATATACTGAGTATGATTTCATCCAATCGACAGGGATTACTGCACTGTTTACGATGTGCAACACGGCAACGACTAAAATAAATGCACCGTAAAACCAGTTAGCCACATAAATATGTGAGGTTTTTCGGATCATCATTGTGCCAAAAAAGTTGACCGCATAAGCGACCCAGACAATAGTGATCAGAATGTCAATTGGCCATTCTAATTCTGCATATTCCTTTGATGAGGTATAACCCAACGGTAAAGAAATAACTGCAGCAAGTATCACTGCCATCCACCCATAAAAGGTAAATGATGCAAGTTTGTCACTAAACAATCTTGTTTGACAGGTACGTTGAACAACATAATAAGATGTTGCAAAAAGGGCACTTGTACCAAAACCAAAAATTACGGCATTAGTATGAAGTGGGCGAAGTCGACTGAAGGTTAGCCACGGGGTGTCAAAATTTAATTGTGGCCAGTAGAGCTGTGCTGCAATAAATACACCGACGGCCATTCCAACTATTCCCAATATTACGGTGGCAATAGCGAATTGACGGACAACGGTATAATTATAGTCAGCACTTGATGGACTTGAGTGAGTCATCTTAGGCTTCCATTGCTTACATTTTCTTGTTAAAACTAGCTATTTAAATAGCTATAAAACCTGTTCGAATCAACGAACAGAACCTACGCTTGATTCATTATTTACGAGTAAGAACCAGAACGTTATTATCATACGACAATAAGCGGCTATTGTAGCTTGATTTGGATCAAAGTTGAAATTTGATATTTGTCAAAACGTGAAATAATGCTATTATTTTTATTAAGTGAATAAAATATGTACGAAACCATTCACTTAATATGTTTTTTTGAGATAAAATGGCGGTTTGATGACGTGGATAACCGATGCGTAACTTTCTTTTCCTTATTAGCTTATTATTGTTAGTAGTCGGTTGTAATGAACCTGAGAAACAGGCGCTTGCCTCGGAATGTACCTTGGAGTTTGGTTGTCCTATTGAGCAGCTCGAACCCGTTGTCGATTTAACCCTTCCCCAACAAATCGTACCAGAACATTTATTTGATTTATCATTGAAATTTAGCTTACCTATTTTAAGCCTTCAAGCACATATTGAAGGAGTGTCGATGTACATGGGGAAAATTCCGGTAATGTTCGAGCCATTTAATAATAGCCCAGGGAACTACCAGGCGACAACAATATTAGGAAGGTGTAATGATGATCAAATGCAATGGCGTTTGGTTGTGTCGTGGCAGCAGAACAACCAAACAGTAAAAGCTTATCGTCAGTTTACGATTGCTCAGTAGCAGGATTGTTCAATATATAATCCCGAGCCTGAACGATGGCTATCTTAACTTCATTAGTCATCTCGCCGCGTTGTTTCGAGCTTAAATAGAAAGCCATGTCGATTTCATGGCGAATATAGCGCGCAGGAAGATGGCTTAATGCTAAACAACATATATCAGCAATAAAGTCGGCATTATATTCACTATAGCTTGGCTCTTGGTTGAGGTATTCTACAACTAATTTTTCATAATAATTATGTATATCAAGATCTAAGTGCATAATGAGCTCCGAGAAATAAAGAATTAAGTTAAACTTCGCATAGCTTCAAGATGTTTGCAAGGAGTTAATCCCAATCATCAATATTGTCGTCATATAGCCCAGAACTTAGTGCAACCTGTTCAACCAACTGGGCAAATTCTGAAAGGAAATCAGTGATTAATCCATACATTAATGGCCCGAAATTATTAATATTACTGTCTTCTTGTTGTTCTACTACCTGTTGAGCGTTGGCGCGATCATTAAAAAAAGTAAATGCCATCAATGCAATGGAGAAAGACTCGAGTAATTCTTCATCGACTTCTGAACAATTGATAAATTTTTCAGAATAAAAGGCCATACCAATGGTGAAGCCTAAGCTCCATTCATGTAATGGGTGACCGGATAAAAAGTTAGCTTCAATTTCATCTGAAAATTCAACGACCTCGGGTAAGAACATCTGAGATTCAAATATTTGATGACTGACTTCATTATACAATGTTGCTAAGGCCATGGTGATTTCGTCAGGAAGAGCTTCAATTTGGTGATTAAAAATACCCGCCAGCCATTGTTCAACAGGAATATCGTCAGGGGAACAAATAATCGCAAAAAAATAACCTTTAACAGCGGTTAACGAGAGTGTGCCAGCGGGAGATTTATCCAGTAACCAGCTATTTAATTGCTGTTGTTGTTCCAATGAGAGTTTTTGCAAAGTCGCTTCCTAAAAAACATGAATAAGCTATTTTACCTCAATTCTCATCAAATAACCGAGGTAAAATAGATCCCATCAGATAATGCATGCGCATTGATTATTTAATTGGATGGATGCTTATCTCTAATTGTTGCAGTGCAATCACTGCTTGAGTTCTGTTGCGGACATCAAGCTTTCTAAATATTGCGGTCGCATGCGCCTTGATCGTTGCTTCAGAAACACCAAGATCATAAGCAATTTGTTTGTTTAGCAACCCTTCGCCGAACATTTGTAACACTTTATATTGTTGAGGGGTTAAATCTGCGAGCTTATTACCAAAAACACTGCCTTCTTTAATATCAATTTTACTTAAGTCGATTCCTTCGGGTAGCCACATCTCACCTTGTAATACTTGTTCAAGAGCAATGGCTAAGTTATCGAGTGACGATGACTTAGGGATAAAACCGCAACTACCATAATGCATTGCTTTGGCGATAGTTTCAGTATCTTCATGGGCGGATATAATTACTACTGGAATAGCTGGGAAATGACTACGTAAATGAATGAGAGTTGAATAACCATGAGCGCCTGGCATTTCTAAATCTAAAATGACGAGGTCAATCTGCGCGTTATCATCGATTGATTTTTGCAGTGAGTCTGCTGACTCCGCTTCTAACCAGTTTGCATCTGGGTATGAAGCAATAAGTGCTTGGCGCAGGGCATTTCTAAAAAGAGGGTGATCATCTGCGATCAATATCGTTAGCTTATCTGACATTGCTTTCTACCTGTTATTATTTTTTAAATAGAGTTATACAACTTCTTTATAACAATTTTTCAACAAAACATGAATAGCTTATTAGTCTATATCCAATTTATTTTTGTTTAATTATAAGATGATAACGTAATAATATTAAAATGAGCGACAAAAAATACCATCTTGGATGATAATCGCATATAATCACTCGGATAGAATATAGAGCAACTAGGTACAGAGTTGATGTTAGATGTCGTAACAAAAATAGACGCGGATTATCCATTTCCAGCAAAACCATTACCCTTAAGCATTGATGAGAAGCAGGTTTTAAAAGCAAATATTAAACGGTTGCTTAAAGAACAAAACGCTGCATTAATTGCACATTATTATACCGATCCTGAAATTCAAGCCCTCGCGGAAGAGACGGGCGGTTGTGTCTCCGATTCCCTCGAAATGGCACGATTTGGTGCTGAACATCCGGCAAAAAAGTTAATTATCGCTGGTGTTAAGTTTATGGGGGAAACCTCAAAAATCCTTAGCCCAGAAAAAACAATATTAATGCCTACGCTTGAAGCGACCTGTTCATTAGATGTTGGCTGTCCGATTGATGAATTCAGCGCCTTTTGTGATCAACACCCTGAGCGAGTCGTTGTGGTTTACGCCAACACCTCAGCTGCGGTTAAAAAACGTGCTGACTGGATTGTAACATCAAGCATCGCCCTTGAAATAATTGAACATTTAGATGCGCAAGGTAAAAAAACCATTTGGGGACCTGATCGCCATCTTGGTGGCTATATTCAGCGCGAAACCGGTGCTGATATGTTGTTGTGGCAAGGTGATTGTATTGTTCATGATGAGTTCAAAGCGAAAGCGTTAAAAGACATGAAAGCCGTATTTCCTGACGCCGCCGTATTAGTGCATCCTGAGTCACCTGAAAATATAGTGGCGTTAGGCGATGCGGTTGGTTCGACGAGCCAACTGATAAGCGCAGCGCAAAGTATGCCTAATGACACCTTTATCGTGGCTACCGATCGCGGGATCTTTTATAAGATGCAGCAATTGATGCCCAACAAAACGTTTATTGCCGCACCAACCGCAGGCGAGGGCGCAACCTGTCGTTCTTGTGCTAACTGCCCATGGATGGCAATGAATGGATTAGCCGCCATTGAAAATGCGTTATTAGCCGATGATTTAAGCCAACATCAGATATTTGTTGATGAGTCGCTACGAGAAGGGGCTTTAATCCCTTTACGGCGTATGCTCGACTTTGCGGCTGAATTAAAGCTAAAAGTTAAAGGAAATGCTTGATTAATCATCACTTGAATCAAAAGCCATTGCAAAGGCTATTTGATTCAAATATGATAGCGCCACTTCAGCACACAGCTTGAAACATTAGGTGAGTTGTCCGAGTGGCCGAAGGAGCACGCCTGGAAAGCGTGTATACAGCAATGTATCGTGGGTTCGACTCCCACACTCACCGCCACATT
>SPKZ01001704.1_pt1 | contig 20304 bp, 21 predicted proteins | sample 2456571 | NCBI WGS metagenome assembly SPKZ01 (sample SAMN11192286, study PRJNA482655) | marine metagenome | biome: ENVO:00000447; feature: ENVO:00000244|ENVO:00000211|ENVO:00000569|ENVO:00002023; material: ENVO:00002151; isolation source: ocean water from marine abyssalpelagic zone ... | reverse complement strand
AATGTCATGACTCAGTTTGAGAAAGAGCGACAATTGGCCGTTGAATTGGCACAGCGTTCGACAACGCTAGCAGGAATGGCGGATAATCAAATGGAAGGTGACAAGGTTGTTGAAAGCATCCCGTTACCCGCTAAAGATCTAACATTAGTACCTCAGGCAGTGACATCGAGTAGTCAGAGTTTAATCAGTCAAACAAAGATCCTCGGTGATGACTTAACTCAACCGATGACTCAAATCCAAACGTTAGTTGGGCTTAAGACTGAACCACTAACGCAAGTGACAACTAGTGAGCCTGCGAACACGGCCGTTATTGCAAATTTTAATGCTTTAGATCGTAAAGATAAAGCAGCGGATACCGACAAAGACACTGATGTCACAGAAATTAGTGATGATGAAGTAAATCAAGATAATAAACCAGTGAAAGCCACTGATAATTTTGATTTACTGTTTAAGAAAATGATGCAAACTGAGGCGCAACAAAGCGTTAAACCATCAGAACGCATCTCAATGGCCCCTGTGTCATCAGAGCTATTAGATTCGATTGAATTAAGTCAAATCAATCAGGATAAAAAAGAAATCAGCGGCATGATAACTAAAGAGCAAATGGCAGCAACTAAAGCGGTGGAACTCACGACGAAATTACCATTACATCATGAAACCAGCGCAGCCAAAGCGCTCAAGGAGCGGGTTAGTTTAATGGTTAATGGCGGTATTCAACACGCGATTATTCAATTAGATCCTGAAGAATTAGGTGGCATGAGTATTCGATTACAACTTCAAAATGATCAAATGAATGTACAATTTCAGGTTCAAAACTCTCAAGCTAAAGAAATGCTAGAAAATGCGATGAGTAAACTAAAAGAAATGCTCGAGCAACAGGGGATAGTTTTGCAAGATAGCGATGTTAGTCAGCAAAATAAAGGTTCAGAACAACAGCTCACCGAGCAGCAACAGGGTGAGCGGCTAAATGGTTCCGATGATGAATTTGAATCCGATCAAAGTGTAGTTACACTCAATTTGAACAAACATTCAACCGATGGCATTGATTATTATGCTTAAAGTAACTTGTCCGTAGGAACAAGATAGGTTTTATGTTAACTTGAGCCCACAATAGGCTGAACATATATCCAAGCTCCCGCAGGATACGGGTATATATATTAAGGAAATAGTATAATGGCAGATGAATCGACAGAAGTAGAAGAAGGCGCTGGTGGCGGTAAAAAGAAGTTAATTATTATCATAGTTGCTGTTGTTCTTTTACTTGCTGGTGGTGGCGGTGCTGCTTTCTTTATGATGTCAGGCGATGAACCCGTTGAACAAGAATTGATTGATGGTGAATCCGACACCGCATCGCCAGAAAATGCTGAAGAGGCAAGTGACGATAGTGGAGAAGCTGAAATTAGTGATGCTTTTTACGTTCGGATGCCACGACCTTTTATTTTTAATGTCCCTGGCTATGGTCGTGATCGTTTAGTACAGATAAAAGTGCAATTGTTGGTTCGGGGCGCTGAAAATGATACTTCAGCACGTAAGCATATCCCATTAATCGAAGATACACTCTTAACTGTTTTTAGTAATTCTAATGCCGAAAAACTAGCCACAAGAATCGGTAAAGATGAATTAAGAACTCTGGCTCAAGAAGCGGTACAAAAAGCACTCGAACCGATTGTCGGGCAACCGGTAATTGAGAAAGTGTTGTTTATCGGCTTTGTAATGCAGTAGGTATAACTTGTGAATGATCTACTAAGTCAAGATGAAATCGATGCGCTACTTCATGGTGTTGATGACGTTGATGATGATGATACCGACGAGGGCAATGGCGACTTTGCCGCAGAATACGATTTTTCATCTCAAGATCGTATTGTTCGGGGGCGGATGCCGACTCTTGAAATGGTTAATGAACGTTTTGCTCGTCACTTAAGAATTAGTCTGTTTAATTTGATGCGGCGGACCACTGAAGTGTCGATTAATGGCGTTCAAATGTTAAAGTTTGGCGAATATATCCACACCCTATTCGTACCTACGAGTTTAAATATGGTCCGTTTTAGACCACTTAAGGGCACCGCATTAATTACCCTAGAAGCGCGTTTAGTTTTTATTTTGGTTGATAATTTTTTTGGTGGCGATGGCCGCTATCCCGCTAAAATTGAAGGACGTGAATTTACGCCAACCGAGCGCCGAATTATTCAATTATTACTCAAGATTGTTTTTGAGGATTATGCAGAAGCTTGGGCACCCGTGATGGACGTTGATTTTGAATATCTAGATTCTGAAGTTAATCCGTCAATGGCCAATATTGTGAGCCCAACCGAAGTGATTGTGGTTTGTTCTTTTCATATCGAGTTAGATGGTGGCGGCGGTGATTTTCATATCGCACTGCCTTACTCGATGTTAGAACCTATTCGGGAATTACTTGATGCCGGCGTTCAGAGTGATAAAGAAGACACGGATCAACGGTGGAGTGCCGCTTTAAAAGACGAAATTATGGATGTTAAAGTTGAAATCGATGCTTCATTAGGTGAGATTGATTTGACCCTTCGTCAAATTATGGAAATGGAAGTGGGCGATATTATTCCGTTTGAGATGCCTGATAATGTCTTAATCAGAGTTGAAGATTTACCATCATATCGTGGTAAACTTGGAAAAATAAATGATAATATAGGCGTTAAGATAACGTCTGTTATTCCGCGACCTGAGACTCAAAAATCAGAGTTTCAGTTATTACAGCGTAAAAATAAATCCACCAGTTAGTATTGATTAAGTGAGTTGAATAATGAGTGATATGGATGATTGGGCTGACGCACTTGCTGAGCAAGAAGAGGCGGAAGCTAGTCAAATTGAGCTAGAAAACTTAGAAGCAGAACCCGGTGATAAACTCGTATCCACCGGAGATGACAAATTAGATGGAATTTTAGATATTCCAGTGTCGATCTCGATGGAAGTCGGGCGCTCGAATATCACCATCAGGAACTTATTACAACTCAATCAAGGATCTGTGATTGAGTTAGATCGAGTGGCTGGTGAGGCATTAGATGTACTCGTTAATGGGACATTAATAGCTCACGGTGAAGTGGTAGTTGTCAATGATAAATTTGGTATTCGATTAACAGATGTTATTAGCCAAACAGAACGTATTAAAAAGTTACGTTAAACGATGTGTGAGCTTCGCGGGGATGCTTATGGCTTCCCCGGTGATGGCACAGGGACGAATTGCGCCTGATTATTTAAACATGATCATGTCGTTGTTGGTGGTCATTGGTGTTATTTTTGGCTTAGCAATGTTAGCCAAACGTTTTAACCTTGGTATTGCCGGACAAGGGGCGATTAAACTGGTCGCGACATTACCCGTGGGTACTAAAGAGCGATTAATTGTGGTTGAAATTGAACAACAACAATATTTAATTGGGGTGACCGCCGGTGAAATCCGCTTGATTGATAAATTAACCAATAACATCGCACCGACTATGAATAAGACATCCCAGTCTGCTGGTATCAATCTTGATTCATTAACTCGCTTGCTTAAGAAAGGGAAGTCATGATCCGCTTATTGATATTAACGTTGTTATTATTGGTGACACCAAGCTTGTTTGCTCAGTCGACCGGGATCCCCGCAGTCACGGTTATTCCAAACGCAGATGGCAGCCAAGAATACAGTGTGACATTACAAGTCTTAGCGTTAATGACCGCGTTAAGCTTTATTCCTGCTATTGTAATCATGATGACATCTTTTACTCGAATCGTTATTGTGTTGTCCATCCTAAGACAAGCAATGGGCTTGCAACAAGCACCGTCAAATCAAATTATTATTGGTTTATCTTTATTTTTGAGTCTATTTATCATGACTCCAGTGATGAATAAAATTAATGATAATGCACTCCAGCCTTACCTTAACGAAGAGATTTCGACCACTGTGGCTTTAGAACAATTACAGTTGCCTATTCGTGAATTTATGTTATCGCAAACCCGCGAAAAAGACATCGCGACATTTTTAGAAATTAGTGATAATGACGATGTTAAAGACATTAATGATGTGCCATTTTTGGTTCTGATCCCGGCTTTTATTACCAGTGAATTGAAAACAGCATTTCAGATCGGGTTTATGTTATTTATTCCATTTTTAGTGCTTGATCTGGTGGTGGCCAGTGTTCTCATGGCGATGGGGATGATGATGTTATCGCCGATGATTGTTTCGTTACCTTTTAAGTTAATGTTGTTTGTATTAGTTGATGGTTGGTCATTAGTGATGGGCACATTAGCAATGAGCTTTGGCCTGGGCTCCTAACTGAGGGTTTAACTATGTCTCCTGAAGTATTTGTTGGTATTTTTCGCGAAGCATTATTCACTATTATGCTGATTGTTGCCGCCATTGTTGTCCCTAGTTTAATTGTTGGTTTAATGGTTGCAGTTTTTCAAGCGGCGACCTCGATAAATGAGCAAACATTGAGTTTTTTACCCCGCTTAATGATGACCTTATTAACCTTAATTGTCGGAGCTCATTGGTTTACTCAAACGATGATGGACTTTATGTTGAACATCTTTGAAGCGATCCCGATGGTGATTGGATAAACTGATGGAAATTTATCAGGGCACGATTATGGCGTGGCTCGCCAGTTATATTTGGCCTTTTTGCCGAATTTCTGCGATGTTTATGGTAATGGTCGCTATTGGCAGTCGTAACATGCCAATGCGGATCCGTTTATTATACTCTTTAGCTGTCACGATGGCAGTAGCGCCAACGTTAACGATTCCGACCGATGTGCTGCTCTTTTCACTCTCTAGTTTTCTGATTGTTGTGCAACAAATATTGATTGGTGTTGCTTTAGGGTTTATGTCGTTATTAGTGATGCAGACCTTTGTGTTAGCGGGTCAAATTATTGGGATGCAAACAAGTTTAGGTTTTGCCTCCATGGTTGATCCTGGCTCTGGACAGCAAGTACCTGTTGTCGGGCAGTTTTTCTTAATCTTGGCAACATTAATCTTTTTTGCGGTAGATGGTCATTTGGCCATGATTAAAATGGTGGTGCTAAGTTTTGAGACGATGCCCATCGGCACGACAGGGTTGACCTCATTAACCTTTGATAAAATAAGTCGTTGGGGCGGTTGGTTGTTTACCGCCTCCTTAGCGATGTCAATCTCGGCGATTGTTGCGTTATTACTGATTAATTTTTCATTTGGTATTTTAACCCGTGCTTCTCCGCAATTAAATATATTTGCGATTGGTTTTCCGGTTACCATGCTAGCAGGCCTAACAATACTGTGGTTAACCCTTGAAACCGTTATGAGTCATTTTGAACCGCAATGGCTACGCGCATTAACAATGATGTGTGAAATTATCGCAACGAAATGTGAGTTTTAAATGGCGCAAGATTCCGGGCAAGAAAAAACAGAACAACCCACCGCAAAGCGAATAGCTGATTCGAGAAAAAAAGGCCAAGTACCCCGTTCTAAAGAATTAGCAACTGCAGCAGTGTTAATTGCATCGGCAGTTGCGATGTACATCTTTGGCTCTGCCATTGGACAGTCGATGTATGATGTCATGCATCGGCTTTTTAGTTTAAAACGTGAACAAGCATTTGATACTAATCAATTCGGCTTAATGTGGGCAGAAGTTATGCGCACGATTGCTTGGCCACTGATAGGTTTCATTGGTACGGTGTTTATTGCTGCATTTTTAGGAAGTGTCGCCCTTGGTGGTATAACCTTTAGTATGGATGCCGCCAGTCCTAAATTATCAAAAATGAGTCCTGCCAAGGGCCTAAAACGAATGTTTGGTACTCAAGCTCTCGTCGAACTGAGCAAAGCACTAGCAAAATTTGGCGTGATAGCAACCTTAGCGTGGGCGCTTTTAACGTTCTACTTCCCACATATATTAACCCTGAGTCAAACCGCTTATCCACTGAATATTGTCGGCGCACTGGATATTTTGTTGTGGATGTTTATTTTATTGTGCAGCTCATTAATATTAATAGCACTGGCCGATGCTCCCTATCAAATTTATAAGCACACTAAAGAATTAAAGATGACCTTGCAAGAGGTTAAGGATGAATACAAAAATACTGAAGGTAAGCCTGAAGTTAAAGGAAGGCAACGTCAGATCCAGCGTGAAATATCGCAACGTCGGATGATGCAAGATGTACCAAGTGCCGATGTTATTGTGACTAACCCAACGCACTTTTCGGTGGCGCTTAAATATGATCCTAACGGGACGCTTGCCCCAACCGTGGTGGCAAAAGGAGTTGACCAAACGGCGTTTAAAATTCGGGAAATTGCGCGTGAACACCATGTGACGGTTGTGGCGAGTCCGGCACTCGCTCGAGCGGTGTATTATACCACTGAGATTGACCATCAAATACCCGATGGTTTGTTTGGTGCCGTCGCACAAATATTGGCTTATGTTTACCAACTAGAACAATTTCAGAAAAGAAAAGGTAAGCGTCCGACTAAATTACCTTCAGAGTTTGAGATCCCTGACGAATTACAGCATGATTAATGAATATATTTTAAGCAATCAATGATCTATTTTATCAGTCAAAAAAAATAGTGAGTAAGGTACAAATAACTAACTCATTGTTGTGTAATCCCTTTAAAAACCCCTCTACCAGACTATTGACTTATGACGGTTTTTTGACATCAAACTAATCTCAAGTTCTATTGATTAATCCATTGTTTTTTCTTAAAATATCTTATTAATACCAACGCTTTTTAGTATTGGTCTAAAAATTGCATTTCGTAGGATTACTTTCTTAGGTTTTACTTGGATATATGACTTAATGGATATCAAAACTCGGCTATTACAATTTGGTCATAAAAACCAGGCTATCTTTAAAGGGATTGGTACGCCACTGTTCGTACTCGCCGCTCTTGGTATGATCATTTTACCGATGCCGACGATGTTACTTGATACCTTGTTCGCGTTTAATATTTCATTATCATTAGTGGTTCTGCTAGTGGCTATTTACGCGTTAAGACCATTAGATTTTGCCTCATTCCCCAGTGTATTATTAATTGCGACGTTGTTACGCTTGGCACTCAATGTTGCCTCAACTCGGTTGGTGCTACTTGAGGGACATGAAGGTGGGGATGCTGCAGGTAAAGTAATAGAAGCGTTTGGCTCGGTAGTGATTGGCGGTAATTATGCGGTTGGTTTAGTGGTGTTTTTGATTCTAGTGATTATTAACTTTGCCGTAGTGACCAAAGGTGCCGGACGAATATCAGAAGTTAGCGCACGATTTACCCTTGATGCAATGCCTGGAAAACAGATGGCGATAGATGCTGATCTAAATGCCGGTATTATCGACCAAGATGAAGCGCGAGACAGGCGTGCTGAAGTGACCCGTGAGGCCGATTTCTATGGCTCAATGGATGGTGCTTCCAAATTTGTTAAGGGTGATGCCATTGCTGGGATGTTAATTTTAGTGATTAATATTATCGGTGGCTTTATTATTGGGATGGTTCAGCATGGCTTAACATTTAGTGATGCGATTGAAGTATATACGCTTCTGACTATTGGTGATGGTTTGGTGGCACAGATACCTTCATTATTGTTATCAATTGCGGCTGCATTAATGGTAACTCGCCAAAATGAGTCGAAGTCAATGGGCACCATTGCTTATGATCAGATGCTTAAAGATCCTAAAGCATTATTAGTGTCTGGCGGCTTGTTATTTGTGATGGGTATTGTCCCTGGTATGCCCCATGTTGCTTTTTTATCGATGGCTTTTTTAAGTTTAGGGATAGGTTACTGGATTTATAAAAAAGCACAAGAGCCTGACATAAGCCCTGAACTTGCTGGTGCAGAAGGTAGTAACGCAGTGAATGCATCTAATAACGAGCCAGTCAAAGAACTCGGTTGGGATGATGTCAGCCAAGTGGATGTTATCGGACTTGAAGTTGGTTATCGCTTGATCCCTTTGGTTGATATTAGTCAAAATGGTGAGTTATTGGCACGAATCAAGGGAGTGCGTAAAAAATTATCACAGGAATTTGGCTTTTTAGTACCCGCGGTGCATATTCGAGATAACTTAGATCTTAATGCCAATACCTATCGGATTTCAATGATGGGAGTGACCATCGGTGAAGCTGAAATTCGTCATGATTGTGAACTGGCAATAAATCCTGGTCAAGTGTTTGGTACCATTGAGGGCACACCAACCACTGATCCTGCCTTTGGACTTGAGGCCGTTTGGATAAACAAAGAGCAAAGAGAGCATGCGCAAACGCTAGGGTATACGGTGGTGGATGCCGCAACTGTTGTTGCAACACATATGAGTCAACTATTAACCAACAATGCTTCACAATTGCTTGGGCATGAAGAAGTGCAGAATTTACTCGATATATTACAACGCCAATACCCTAAATTAGTCGAAGGATTAATTCCTGATATTTTGACCTTAGGTGTGGTGGTGAAGGTCTTGCAGAATTTATTACATGAAGCGGTACCAATACGCGATCTACGGACTATTGTTCAAACATTGGTTGAATATGGTACTCGAAGTCAAGATCCTGACGTATTAACCGCGGCTATTCGTATTGCGCTGAAACGATTAATTGTTCAAGAAATCAATGGAGTAGAGCAAGAGGTGTCAGTAATAACTTTAGCGCCAGATTTGGAACAAATGTTGCACCAGTCGATGCAAGCGACGGGTGGTGATGCTGCTGGTATGGAACCTGGATTAGCGGAACGATTGCAGTCATCATTAGCACAGGCATCAGAAGAATTAGAACTTGAAGGAATGCCTGCTATCCTGTTAACTTCAGGGGTGTTACGTTCGACATTATCAAGGTTTGTTAAAAATACAATACCTAGTCTAAGAGTTTTATCTTATCAGGAAATACCTGATGATAAACAGATTAAAATTGTCAGTTCGGTTGGGCAATAGTTGAGGAAATATTGTGAAAATTAAACGTTTTTTTGCTAAAGATATTCGAACCGCACTCGATGAGATTAAAGTGGTACTCGGTGCTGACGCAATTATCATGTCCAATAAAAAAGTTGATGGTGGTGTTGAAATTGTTGCCGCTATTGATGAAGATAATATCGCGACTATTCCAAAAGCAAAAACAACTCAAGCTAAACCTGCTCCAATTAAGCCGATAGCGACGAATGATCATGCCTTAAGTGAACCGGCTATTAGAACTAGAAGTATTTCTGAGGATCAGGTGTCATTATCGGGGTTTCAAGACCGATTGGTCAAACAGCAGATGCAAGCTCAAGCGGATCAATTTATTGCGCAAGAGCCTGCGAATCAACGCTCTAGATTTGAAGCGTTAACTCAAGCTGTTGAACGTCGCCAATCTGACAATCCTCCTGAATTACCGGCTTGGGCTCAAACGGATCCGAACAGCTTAAGATCTGCAGCAGTAGAACCATCGTTTAAAAGATCGAGTAGTGACCACCATATCGCTTCGGGCATGACCGATAATGGTGTACTCGATGAACTACGTCAGGAAATGGCGTCGATGCGACAATTATTACAACATCAAGTCAATGGTTTGGTTGGTCAGGATACGGCACGACGTGACCCTATCCGCTCTTTGTTATTAGAACAACTGGTTGAGATTGGTTTTGATGCTAAAATTGCCCAGCAACTGGTCACAGATGTGCCGTTGGGATCTGACATAGATCAAGCTAAGCGATTGATCAGTAATGCCATGATGCAAAGACTTAAGTCGACCAATAATGAAGTGATAGAGCAGGGCGGTATTGTCGCTTTACTTGGACCAACCGGTGTTGGTAAAACCACCACGGTTGCCAAATTAGCGGCCCGTTATGCGATGGAGTTTGGCAGTGATCAAATTGCGTTAATAACGACTGATAGCTATCGGATTGGTGCTTTTGAGCAGTTAAATACTTACGGTAAAATATTGGGCTGTCCCGTTAAAGTAGCCAAAGATACTCAACAGTTGGCCGATGCGCTTTATCAACTAAGACACAAACGGTTAATATTGATTGATACGGCGGGAATGGGGCAACGTGATTTACGTTTGAGTGAGCAATTATCAACGCTGGTTAATACCAGTCATGTTAATATTCGCAGTTATTTAGTGCTTCCTGCGACAGCACAGCGTAAAGTATTACAAGAGGCGATTGAACAATTTAGAAAAATACCTATTGTTGGTTGTATTTTGACCAAAATGGATGAAGCCTTAGGGGTGGGGGAAGTCATTAGTGTGGCGATCGGTCACTCATTACCAATAGGCTACATTACCAACGGTCAACGAGTACCAGAAGATATAGGTGTCGTCGATATTAAAGTTTTAGTAAATAGTATTATAGAGCAGTTGGGGGAAGCAGCGACGCTAGAAAATAGTCACTCTTCAGTACCAACACAATTTGTCAGTGTTAACAGGTAGGCATAATACGTGGATCAAGCGAGCGGTTTAAGAAAAATGAATCAAGATAAAATGATTAAAGTTATTGCTGTAACTGGTGGTAAAGGCGGGGTTGGTAAAACCAACGTGTCATTGAACATGGCCGTTGCTTTAGCCGAGCAGGGGAAAAAAGTCATGGTTCTTGATGCTGACCTTGGTTTAGCTAATGTTGATGTGATGCTTGGCCTTCGCGCCGAAAAAAACCTGTCACATGTGTTATCCGGTGAATGTGAACTCGATGATATTGTGATTTACGGTCCAAAGGGCATCTGTATTATTCCGGCAACCTCTGGATCTCAGAGTATGGTTGAATTAGAACCAGTACAACATGCTGGTTTAATTCGTGCGTTTAGTGAAATGCGCACAGAATTTGATATTTTAATCGTCGATACGGCTGCTGGCATCTCAGATATGGTGCTCAGTTTCTCTCGGGCTGCTCAAGACGTTGTGGCTGTGGTGTGTGATGAGCCTGCGTCAATCACCGATGCTTATGCACTGATTAAACTGTTAAGTCGTGAGCATGGGGTTTTTCGAATTAAAGTCGTGGCTAATATGGTACGTAATTTACGTGAAGGCCAAGAATTGTTCGCAAAGTTAACTCGCGTGACTGATAGGTTTTTAGATGTCGCCCTCGAGCTTTCCGCTATTATTCCTTTTGATGAGAACGTGCGTCGTTCTGTGAGGAAACAAAAATTAATCACCGAATTATACCCACAATCACCGGCGTCGTTGGCTTATAAAAATTTAGCGAATAAAGTTCAGACATGGCCAATACCGAGTCAGCCAGGTGGTCATTTAGAATTTTTCATTGAACAGTTAGTCACAAATAAATCATCACGCGAGAATGTTGGTGAATAAAGCAGCGATTTACGCTAAGTCGAGCCGCGATGATGAATTGCTGGTCATAAAACATGCTGGCTTGGTGAAAAAAATTGCACACCACTTAAAAGCAAGATTACCAGCTAATGTCTTACTCGATGATTTAATTCAATCGGGAATGATTGGTTTGTTAGAAGCGGCGAAAAACTTCGATAATACCAAAGGCGCTAGTTTTGAAACCTTTGCTGGTATTAGGATTCGAGGCTCGATGCTTGATGATATCCGTCGAGGGGATTGGGTGCCACGCAGTGTTCATCGAAACAATAGAACGGTACTCGCCGCGGTCGACTCTTTAGAAAAGGAACTCGGTCGGCCTGCTCAGGATCATGAGATTGCAAAAAAACTAGGAATAAACCTAGACGAATATGCTCAAATGCTTAATGATATAGTATCAGGAAAAATTATTGGCTTAGAAGATCTTGGTATTTCTGACGATGCCATTATTTGTCCGGCTAATGAGAGTAATGATCAGTCGTTTAGTGAAATGGCCTCCGGGCGATTTCAGGAAGCGTTAACAGAGGCAATTACCACATTGCCAGAAAAAGAAGCTTTAGTACTGTCTTTGTATTATGACGAAGAATTAAACCTAAGGGAAATTGGCAAAGTCTTAAGTGTTAGTGAATCAAGGGTTAGTCAAATTCATTCACAAGCAATGTTGCGCTTAAAATCGCGATTAACAGAATGGACTTGATAAGCACATGGATGTTGCAGCTTTAAATTGGAGAGCGTTTTGGATAAAAATATGAAAATTTTGGTTGTAGATGATTTCTCAACCATGCGAAGAATTATAAAAAATTTGTTAAGAGATTTAGGCTTAACAAATACTTTTGAAGCCGATGACGGTCAGACAGCATTACCGATGCTTAAAGATGGTGATTTTGATTTCGTAGTAACAGACTGGAATATGCCAGGGATGCAGGGTATCGATTTATTAAAACATATTCGTGCCGATGACAACCTTAAGCATTTACCAGTATTAATGGTAACTGCTGAAGCGAAACGTGAGCAGATTATTGCTGCAGCGCAAGCTGGCGTAAATGGTTATATTGTTAAACCATTTACCGCAGGCACGTTAAAAGAAAAGTTAGATAAGATTTTTCAACGGATGGAATCTTCATAAATCATTTTAATGGGCAATATAATGATCGAGAATCAGTATTCACACATTTCATTGGAGCAAGCGAAACAGTTAGTTTTGCATCTGGAACAGGGAAGTGTTACCAGTGCTAATGAAATAATTGAACGCATTAGTCGGGAGATGCAACAAGAGCTATTTACTGAAGTTGGGCGACTGACGCGTCAACTTCACGATTCTGTGGTTGATTTTAGCCTCGATGATAATTTTTCATCGATGGTTAACTCATCGCTCCCTGATGCGAAAGAACGGTTGTTGTATGTGGTCGATTTAACGGCCAAAGCAGCGAATAAAACGATGGATGCGGTTGATGAATGCCTACCTTTGGCACAGAAACATCATCAAACCGTATCGGAAATACAGCCTTCTTGGGAACGGCTTAAAAATTGTAAAATAAAAGTCGGAGAATTTCGGCTATTGCGGGAACAAATTGATAACTATTTTAGTGAATCAATTAGCGATGCAGAAAAATTAAGCGGTAAACTAAATGATATCTTACTCGCTCAGGATTTTCAGGATCTCACCGGTCAAGTATTATATAAAATATCTGATTTAGTGAATGAAGTAGAAAATAATTTAATTGGTTTACTTAAAGTATTCGGCCAACATCAGGATGATGTCACCGTTGAGAAAATTGATAACTGTATAGAGCCTGATGGTCCCGTGGTTCCTGCTGCAAAGAAACACGATGTTGTTAATGGGCAGGATGAAGTTGACGATCTACTTTCAAGCCTCGGTTTTTAAAAGGACACTAACCTATGTCATTTGATGTTGATGAAGATATACTCCAAGATTTCTTAATTGAAGCTGGCGAGATTTTAGAATTATTACAAGAACAATTAGTTGAGTTAGAAAATAACCCAGATGACTCTGAGTTGCTTAATGCGATATTCCGTGGCTTCCATACCATTAAAGGTGGTGCAGGGTTCATGGCATTGAAGGAACTTGTCGATGTTTGCCATGGCGCCGAAAATATATTTGATCTATTACGGACCGGACAGCGTACTGTTAATGCCGAATTGATGGATGTTATTCTTGAAGGCCTCGACAGCATCAATGATATGTTTACTTTGGTTCAGGCTCGTGAGCCTTTAAATTCAGCCGCTCCAGAGTTACTGGCTGAATTAGAACGTTTGAGTGTGCCCGAAGGAGAAGAAGTTTCAGTTGAGGCGACACCAGAAGCTAAAGAAGTTACCGCCGATGAACAAGCAATTAGTGATGATGAGTTCGATGCTTTATTAGATGAACTACAGGGTTCAAAAAATAAGAGTGTAGTAGCCTCTCCATTGAATAACGATGATATTTCAGATGAAGAGTTCGAAGCGATGCTTGATGAGCTTCAAGGAGTAAAAACAGCCAAGCCTGCACCAAAACCATCTATTGCTAACGGTACTGGAGATATTTCAGACGATGAGTTTGAAGCCTTTCTCGATGAGCTCCATGGTGCGAAAAGCCCAACACCTTCGATCGATAAAGTGGTTGAGAAAGTAACTGCCCCTACCTCCAAAAATAAAGATATAAGCAATGATGAATTCGAAGGATTGCTTGGTGAATTAAGTCAAACTAACAAGCCAGCCAAGCCTAAAAAGGTCGTGCAGTCAACGCCAGAAATAAAGGTAACAGCACCCCCGAAAAATGCTAAAGCAGCCGTTGTTAAGCCCGCAGCTAAGAAAACATCTGCACAATCTCAGGCTGCAACACCTAAACAGGAAACAACGGTTCGCGTTGACACTGCTCGTTTAGATGACATTATGAATATGGTGGGCGAATTAGTATTGGTTCGAAATCGATTGGTTAGTCTTGGTTTGTCTAGCGGCGATGAAGAAATGTCAAAAGCCGTGGCTAATTTAGATATGGTAACTGCTGATTTACAGGGCGCGGTAATGAAAACTCGGATGCAGCCAATCAAAAAAGTATTTGGTCGTTTCCCCCGGGTCGTTCGAGACATGGCACGTACCCTTAAGAAAGAGATCACGTTAACCATGGTTGGCGAAGATACCGATCTTGATAAAAACTTGGTTGAGGCGTTAGCAGATCCTTTAGTTCACTTGGTGAGAAACTCGGTTGATCATGGCATTGAAATGCCTGATGAACGAGAAGCTAGCGGTAAACCTCGTACAGGTACTGTTACCTTATCGGCTTCTCAAGAAGGAGATCATATTTTATTATCCATCGTTGATGATGGTGCTGGTATGGATCCCGAAAAACTAAAAAATATTGCAATCAGTAAAGGTGTACTTGACGAAGAGTCAGCGGTCAGGATGTCAGATGAAGATGCCTTTAGCTTAATTTTTGCCCCTGGATTCTCGACTAAAACTGAAATTTCTGATATTTCAGGCCGTGGTGTTGGGATGGATGTGGTTAAAACCAAGATTACTCAACTCAATGGCACGGTTAAAATAAAATCTGAACTAGGTGTCGGGACGACACTCGAGATTACGGTACCTTTAACACTGGCTATTATGCCGACCTTGATGGTTAAAATAGGAACGCAACCTTTTGCTTTACCTTTAGCCGCGGTGAACGAAATCTTTAATTTAGATCTTTCAAATACTAACATGGTCGATGGTCGACAAACGGTGGTTGTTCGCGGTAAAGCGATTCCATTATTCTATCTCGATAAATGGCTATGCCATAATATAGACCCCAATAAAGTGGATGAAGGTCATGTGGTGATTGTCCAAATTGGTCAGCAAGATGTCGGCTTCGTGGTTGATGGTTTGGTTGGTCAAGAGGAAGTTGTTATTAAACCTTTGGGCGCTTTGTTACACGGTACTCCCGGGATCTCTGGTGCAACAATCACCAGTGATGGCAGCATCGCGTTGATCATTGATATTGGTGGTTTACTAAAGAAATATGCTTAAACACGCTATTTCAGTTCAAATAACAGGTCGGAGGATGACCCATTAATGAGTATTAAGGTGCTAATTGTTGACGACTCGCATTTTTTTAGACGTTGTATTGGTGACATAGTAAAGTCAGCGTCAGATATGGAAGTTATCGATTTTGCAAAAAATGGACGTGAGGGAGTTGATAAAGCGTTAGCGCTTAAGCCCGATGTAGTGATGATGGATATCGAAATGCCGGTACTTGATGGTATTTCGGCTGTTCGTGAAATAATGGCAAAGTGTCCAATGCCTGTGTTGATGTTTTCTTCGTTAACCCATGATGGTGCGAAGGCAACGCTTGATGCGCTTGATGCTGGCGCTGCGGATTTTTTGCCGAAAAAATTCGAAGAAATTGCTGGCTCAGGCAAAGTTGCTGCTGAATTAATTACTAACCGGATTCGAGCGCTGGTGAGACAACGACGTTTTGCTCCTCGAGCACGTGTTGCCGTAGCGCCTAATCGTACTGATACAAAACCAGTAATGGTCAATCGTCCATCGTTAGCGGCGGCGGGCTCAGCAAGACTGAAATCATCGCCAGAAATAGTTAACCGCCATGGCGTAAGAACCAATGAATTAACTACATTTAAGCCCAGTGGTAAACGATATAGTTTATTAGCCATTGCCTCATCAACGGGGGGACCAGTTGCGCTTCAAGAGTTGTTAATTAAATTACCCAGTAATTTTTCTTATCCGATAGTGTTGGTTCAACATATGCCTGCTGCTTTTACGGGAGCTTTTGCTGAGCGTTTAGACCGCTTGTGTCAAATAAACGTCAAAGAAGCACAAGATAATGACATTATGAAACCGGGCTGTGCTTATTTAGCCCCTGGTGGGCAGCAGATGTTGATTGAAAAAAATCATCGCTTAAAAGTCACGCCGGGCCCAGATCACCTCAATTACAAGCCGAGTGCCGACATGAATTTTGCATCAATTGCTAAAAATCATGATGGCAATGTGCTAACCGTGATATTAACGGGTATGGGAGCCGATGGCCGAGATGGCGCACGATTATTAAATAGTCGAGGATCAACCATTTGGGCGCAAGATGAAGCAAGTTGTGTGGTTTATGGCATGCCTCAGGCCGTTACAAAAGCGGGTTTAACCGATAAAATTTTTACCATTAAAGATATCGGTCAAGCCATTGTAAAAGAGATGCAGCGTGGATAGATTAAGTATTGCAGGAATAATTTTAGCCTTAGTGGCTATTCTCGGCGGTCAAATGCTTGAGGGTGGTTCAATTGCAGCGCTTTATAATCTTCCTGCTTTACTCATTGTGGTGTTAGGTACGATCGCTGCAGTGATGATTCAAACACCGTGGCATCAATTTACCCGAAGCTTTGCGATGTTAAAATGGGTGTTTTTTCCGCCTCCGCTTAAGGTTGAACAACGGATAAAAACATTGGTTCGATGGGGGTTTATTGCTCGCACTGAGGGATTTTTACCGTTAGAGAATGAGCTTGAAGGTGAAACCGATCCTATTATTCGTGAATGCTTGATGTTGTTAATTGACGGTTGCGAAGCGGATAATATTAGCAACACCCTCGAAACTCGAATATTTTTTAAGCGCGATGAATTCGGTCATAGTGCCAAAGTATTTGAAGCTATGGGCGGATACAGTCCAACATTAGGCATCTTAGGTGCTGTGTTAGGGTTAATACAATCGATGCAATTTTTAGATCAACCGGAAGCATTAGGTGGCGGAATCGCCACGGCTTTTGTTGCGACGATATACGGTGTCGGATTTGCTAATTTATTATATTTACCGATCCATCATAAATTACGAAATATTGTTTTTCAACAGGCACTCTATTACGAAATGATCTTAGAGGGCGTGCTACTTATTCGCCACGGTGAAAACCCTAAGCTTATTCAACAGCGTTTAGATGCCTACCGAGTCAACTATGGTACTCAATAGCAGACGGCGAAGCTCAATCAGTGATGATACCCATACTGAACGCTGGTTAATTTCCTATGCTGATTATATGACACTACTTTTCGCTGTGTTTGTGGTGCTTTATGCGTTTGCAATTGTTAAAAATGATGACTATAAGATTTTATCACATTCATTAGGGGTTGTTTTTCATCTTGATGGTCATGATAAACAAGGTGGTCAAGGTAGCATCCCGCTTAATTCCAGTGATAGAAAACTCACTTCAGGTGATAAAATTTCGCCATTAGACCAATTTAATCAAGGGCTACTTGAAGAAGCGGGTACTGAGCCTGTTGCTGGCGACAGTGAATTAGTTAATATTGATAAAAAATTACTCGGCACCCCTTTTTCATCAATGACTGAAAAATTACAAACCGATTTGTTAGAGATATTAGAGCAAGGTTACGCAAAAATAGAACAGGACGATAATTGGCTAACGATTGAGTTTAGTAGTGGCTTGTTGTTTGGCAGTGGTAGCGCCACGACACGTCCGGCAACTCGTGATTTACTTGGACAGGTTATTAAGACGATAGCCCCGGCCAATAATTACGTCCATGTCCGCGGCTACACCGACGATCAACCGATCAATAATGAGCAGTTCAAATCGAATTGGCAACTATCATCGGCACGAGCAAGTGCCATCGTTGAGCTACTTCAACAGCTCAATATTGCACCACAGCGTTTAGCGATTGAAGCTTATGGTCAATATAAACCAAAAATCGCTAATGATAGTGTGCAATCACGAGCGGCCAATCGTCGGGTTGTCATCGCGATTAGTCGCTATGCTTGGCAGCCACCTTTACCTGAAAAGGTCATTGTTAATAAAGTGACTAGTAAGGTCGATGTTGTGGTCAATGAGGTTGGTAGCAAGGAAATTAAATTTATTAAATTACCAAACGGTGGCTTAAGAATTACGACAAGGGAAGGGGAATAGAACATGGAAGTGTGGACTATCGCCAATCAAAAAGGCGGAGTCGGTAAAACGACGACAGCATTAACATTAGCTGGCTTGATGGCGAAACGTGGTCTACGGGTATTACTGGTTGATGTCGACCCTCACTCTTCATTGGGTTTTTCGTTAGGGCATGATTGTGATCAACTTGAATATACCCTTTATGATTTATTTACATGCCCAGAAAAATTTACAGCACGGTTACTTGAACGAGTTATATTAACAACCACGGTTGAAAATATTGATCTACTGCCATCATCAATGGCATTAGCGACTTTAGACCGTGAGATGGGTCACCAAGAAGGCATGGGACTTATACTGAAAAGGATTCTATTAGCTGCTGCAAATGATTATGATTATGATTTTGCCATTGTTGATTGCTCTCCGGTATTAGGGGTATTAATGGTTAATGCGTTAGCCGCGAGTAGTCGAATATTAGTACCGGTTCAAACGGAGTATTTGGCCTTTAAGGGCTTAGAGCGGATGATAAAAACCTTACTGATTATGCAGCGCTCTAAAAATAACCATTATCATTACACGATTGTGCCAACGATGTATGATCGTAGAACAAAAGCGGCGAGTGAGTCTTTGGCCAAAATGAAGCATGAGTTTTCTGATCGGGTATGGGACCAGGTGATCCCCATCGACACTAAATTTCGTGATGCCAGTGAGAAACATCTACCATTACCTCAGTTTAAACCTCGAAGTCGAGGGGTTGTTGCTTATGGGCAACTATTAAATTATTTATTAGATCTTGAAAAAAAATCTAAAATCAATATGTTGACTAAATCATGATGGGAAATAGATCATCGAAAGCGCTTAGTGATTTTTTTTCAACCTTATTAGAGGAACCTAGCGATAAGCCACACCAAATGCTAGAGAGTGTCGTCAAGAAACCACTGGAACAATTATTGGCTCGGGTCAGTGAAGCCGCGCCTGACATTGAGTTGACTAATATTGTTGCTGAGAATAACAAAGTATTGGCACCACAAAACGATCCGGTTGTCATCACTGAAACCGTGAGCACGACTGAGACGCAAAGTGCGTTAACGCGTAATACGTTACAACAGCAGTTAACGGGCAGTTTTCCCGTGCTATATTTTAAGTCAATGAATTTGACCTTAGCAGTGCCTTTAATTAAATTAAAAGCCATTTATCCACTGCAAAAAGTGACTAAACTTATTGGCAAGCCATCGTGGTATCTTGGCATTCAGACCGAACGAGGTCAAAATATCAACGTAATCGATACCGCAAAGTATTTAATGGCGGAAAAATATCAGTCAGCGCTAGAACAATCAGTAAATTATAAGTATATTATTGTATTAGAGGACAGTAATTGGGGACTCTTGTGTGAAGAACTGATTGATAGTTCTTCTTTAACGCCAGATGATATCAAATGGCGAACAGGTGTTTTACTAAGTCCATGGTTAGCCGGAACAGTTAAACAACGGATGTGTGGCCTTTTGGCTGTAGATGCACTGACTGAGTTATTAAATAATAATTCTTCAATCAGTGTTTCGACTAAAAACAGAGGAAATGTTCTATGAGTATAGGAAAAGAGTTAGTGAGTAACGAAGTGGACAGTGATGAAGTATTACAATGGGTAACATTTCGTCTAGAGAATGAAACCTATGGTGTTAACGTAATGCAAGTGCAAGAAGTATTACGCTATTCTGAGATTGCACCAGTGCCAGGCGCTCCATCTTATGTATTAGGTATTATTAATTTACGTGGTAGTGTCGTGACGGTTATCGATACCCGTGCCCGCTTTGGTTTATTGCCTGATGAAATTACCGATAATACCCGTGTTGTCATTATCGAGTCAGACAAGCAAGTGATTGGAATTTTAGTCGATAGTGTGGCTGAAGTTGTTTACATGAAAGCATCTGAGATTGAAGCAACACCAAATGTCGGTACCGATGAAAGCGCTAAGTTTATTCGAGGCGTGTGTAATCGTGAAAATGAATTACTAATTTTGGTCGATCTTGATAAATTATTAGGCGATGATGAATGGGATGAATTGTCATCATTCTAGTCACCAATTATGATCACTATTCAATGGGTATTAATAACGTTTTACTAATACTCATTGAACATAATTAAGTCATTATTGATGTTTGAAATGAATCAAATTATTTTAATTAGCATT
>SPKZ01015607.1_pt1 | contig 20313 bp, 23 predicted proteins | sample 2456571 | NCBI WGS metagenome assembly SPKZ01 (sample SAMN11192286, study PRJNA482655) | marine metagenome | biome: ENVO:00000447; feature: ENVO:00000244|ENVO:00000211|ENVO:00000569|ENVO:00002023; material: ENVO:00002151; isolation source: ocean water from marine abyssalpelagic zone ... | reverse complement strand
CAAGAAAGTCGCGCTCATGTTAATTACCTCAATGTATTATATTGAGATCTGATCGTGACTAAAGCAAAAAGTTCAATTTATAATGATCTTGCCGTGGTACTCGTTTACCTTTTCAATAAACTTTTTCTGTTAAGCTAATATTTTATTTTTACCTCAATTATTCCTTTCTATCCTTTATTGGTTGGTTAAAAAATAACCAGTGTAAATTATTTACCCACATCAGAATATCAATTTTCTAAATGATGAAAATAGCACCAGCCTATACCACTCAAGCCTGCGTCTTATCTTAGAGTTGTTACTCTATTGAAATTATTGGTTTTTATTTATTTATAAATAAATAAATTGTTTGACCTAGATCAAATTTTGAGTGATTCTAGAGCTGAAATCGAACAAAAAATGACTGTATACAACAATAAAAAAAGACGTTAAATCGCTCGATATCTGCCTAGTCAGTTAAGGTGTGCCATTTCACGTTGGTTAATTTAATAAAAAAATAATAACTAAATTAACAGATATTCAGTTCAATGAGTTGTGATGTACATTACTGCATTTCTGTTTTCTATTTTTAATAGATAGAGGAGAGGTTGAGTGAGCAGAGGTAACCAAAATTGGTTGGTGGGGGCTTGGCTGTTTTTAGGGTCTATGTTTTCTAGTTCAACATGGGCAGATACCCAGTTAAATATGACTAAAGGGGTAACGGCAGTTAGTAGAGAGGTATATGATCTACATATGCTATCACTCTATATTTGTACTGCTATTGGTGTGATTGTGTTTGGTGCCATGTTCTGGTCTATGGCTTTTCATCGAAAATCTAAAGGCGCGAAAGCTGCTGACTTTCATGAAAGCACTAAAGTAGAAATACTTTGGACCGCCATTCCTATTGTTATTCTTATCGCTATGGCGGTTCCAGCAACTAGCACCTTGATTAACATGGAAAATAATGACAACTCTGATGTCACTATTCAAATTACTGGTTCGCAGTGGAAATGGCACTATAAATATTTTGATGAGAATATTGAATACTATTCAGTGCTTTCGACACCACGAGCACAGTATGAAAATCAAAATGGTAGTTTTGACGGTAACGGTGCTCACAAGGGTGAGAATTATTTACTGGAAGTAGATAAACCCTTAGTTATCCCAGCCAATAAAAAAGTCCGTTTTTTAATTACCTCTGATGATGTTATCCATTCGTGGTGGGTTCCTGCCTTTGCCGTTAAGCAAGATGCTAACCCTGGCTTCATTAATGAAGCGTGGACTAATGTTGATGTACCCGGAACTTATCGAGGTCAGTGTGCTGAGCTTTGTGGAAAAGATCATGGCTTTATGCCCATTGTTGTCGAAGTTAAGTCACCGGAAGATTATGACGTTTGGTTAAATGAACAGTATGTTTTAACGGCAAAAGCTGCGGATGCTGAGAAAGCTTCTTTAAGTACTTCTATGAGTAAAGATGAATTAATGCAGTTAGGTGAAACTACTTACATGGCTCATTGCTCTGCTTGCCATCAACCGACTGGTTTAGGTTTACCACCGACATTTCCTGCGCTTAAAGGTAGTACAGTTGCTACCCAAGAGCCTGTTGAACAACATATTTCTTTAGTACTAAGCGGCAAAGGCATGATGCCTCCATTTGGTAAACAGTTAAGTTTGAACGAAATAGCCGCAGTAGTTACTTATGAGCGAAATGCTTGGGGTAATGAAACTGGTGATCTAGTACAAAGTTCAGATGTTAAAGCGGCAAGCGAGGAGTAAGACATGACAACAGATACAATAAACGAATCGCTTGATGATGCGCATAATGATCATCACGCCCATAAAATGACAGGTATAAAACGTTGGTTATACACAACGAACCATAAGGATATAGGTACGCTATATTTATGGTTTGCTTTTATCATGTTTTTAACTGGTGGTGCACTCGCCATGGTGATCCGTGCTGAGTTATTTCAGCCGGGTTTGCAAATAGTTGAGCCTGACTTTTTCAATCAATTAACTACCGTGCATGGATTAATCATGGTGTTCGGCGCAATTATGCCGGCTTTTACCGGTTTTGCTAACTGGATGATACCTATGATGATTGGTGCGCCAGATATGGCTTTGCCGAGAATGAATAACTGGAGCTTTTGGATATTACCATTCGCTTTTGCTATTTTGTTAGGAACTTTTTTTATGGAAAGTGGCGCACCTAACTTTGGTTGGACATTCTACGCGCCATTATCGACCACATATTCTAATGGCAGTACCGCATTTTTTGTTTTTGCTGTTCATATTATGGGGATCTCTTCAATAATGGGGGCGATTAATATTGTCGTTACTATTATGAATTTACGTGCGCCGGGCATGACATATATGAAAATGCCACTATTTGTTTGGACATTTTTCATCACCGCTTATTTGCTTATTGCCGTAATGCCGGTGTTAGCAGGCGTAGTAACAATGCTGTTAACTGATACCTATTTTGGCACCAGTTTCTTTGATGCTGCCGGTGGTGGTGATCCAGTAATGTTCCAGCATATTTTCTGGTTCTTTGGTCACCCAGAAGTGTACATTATGATTTTGCCTGCTTTTGGTATTGTTTCAACCACCATTCCAGCTTTTTCACGTAAGAAGTTATTCGGTTATAGCTCGATGGTTTATGCAACATCGTCTATTGCTTTGTTATCATTTATTGTTTGGGCGCACCATATGTTTACTACGGGCATGCCGTTATTTGGTGAGTTATTCTTTATGTATTGCACCATGCTAATTGCAGTGCCAACTGGGGTTAAGGTATTTAACTGGGTTGCGACCATGTGGCGCGGCTCACTTACTTTTGAAGTGCCAATGCTGTTTTCTATCGCCTTTGTTATTTTGTTCACTATTGGTGGTTTCTCTGGTTTGATGCTGGCACTGACGCCGGTAGATTTTCAATATCATGATACTTACTTTGTCGTGGCCCATTTTCATTATGTGTTAGTAACAGGCTCGTTATTCTCAATTTATGCAGGTGCTTATTTTTGGCTACCCAAGTGGACTGGGCACATGTTCAATGAATCGTTAGCTAAATGGCATTTCTGGTGTTCGTTAATTTCGGTAAATTTATTGTTCTTTCCTATGCATTTCTTAGGGTTAGCTGGTATGCCTCGCCGTATTCCAGATTATGCATTGCAGTTTGCTGATTTTAATAAATGGGGCAGTATTGGTGGTTTTGCTTTTGGTTTATCACAGTTGATATTCTTAGTTGTGGTTATCAAGTGTATTAAGGGTGGCGAGAAAGCGCCAGCTAAACCATGGGATGGCGCCGAAGGTTTGGAATGGACAGTAGCAAGCCCAGCGCCTTATCATACCTTTAGTACACCACCTAAGGTGGACTAGAAATGAGTGAAGGTACAGAGCAAGACGATAGCAGACAGCAAGAGCGACCAAGTAACAGTAAAGTTATTAAAAAGCTAGTGTTGGTAGTTTTTGCCATGTTTGGTTTTGGCTTTGCGCTGGTGCCTTTATATGATGTGTTTTGTGATATTACGGGTTTGAACGGTAAAACCAACGATGTTGGTGTCGCGTATGCAAATGATGGTATTGATACTTCACGGACAGTAAAAGTACAGTTTATTACTCGAATGGCAAAAGGGATCCCTTGGCAATTTGAGCCAGAAAGTAATGAAATATCGGTACATCCAGGGGAAATTCACTTCGTCAATTTCTATGCGAAAAATGAATCACAGCACGATATTATCGGCCAAGCTGTACCTTCGGTTTCTCCGGGGCTGGCCGCTGGATATTTTCAAAAAATCGAATGCTTTTGCTTTACTCAACAACCATTGAAAGCGGGTGAAGCAGTAGAAATGGGCTTACAGTTTTATGTTGATGTTGATTTACCGGCTGAGATCAACACCCTGACATTGTCATACACCTTGTATGATATCACCAGCAAAGTAGGCTCATAAAGCACTTATAACTCTTATAACGATTATATGTATAGAGAGGAAATAAAAATGACCACAAAAGAATATGAAAGTTATTATGTACCAGCACAAAGCCATTGGCCTATAGTGGGCGCGGTGGCGTTATTTATGATTGCTTTTGGCGCAGGTAATTATGTTAGCGATAATTTTGGTAAAAATCCAACCACCGATGGCTATGGTGGCTACTTACTGTTAGCGGGTATTGCTTTAGTGATTTATATGCTTTTTGGTTGGTTTAAAAATGTTATTGATGAGTCGATGGCGGGAAAATATAGCCATCAAATGGATCACTCTTTTCGACAAGGTATGAGCTGGTTCATTTTCTCAGAAGTAATGTTTTTTGTCGCTTTTTTTGGCGCCTTATTATATGTCCGAACGTTCGCCGTACCTTGGTTAGATGGCGCCGGCAATAACGCGATGACGGGTGAAGTTTTATGGCCTGAATTTAGCGCAACTTGGCCATTATTGAAAACCCCTGACGGTACAGAAACTACCGGTATGGGTTGGTTCGGATTACCCTTAATTAATACTGTTTTATTATTAACTTCATCGATAACCGCCCACTTTTCTCATATTGCTTTAGAGCAAAATAAACGAGCGCACCTAAAAGTTTGGTTAGGGATAACTATTCTATTGGGTTTAGCTTTCTTATTTTTTCAAGTACTCGAATATTCGCATGGTTATTCTGATGAAATGCAGCTGTATTTAACCAGTGGTATTTATGGCAATACCTTCTATATGCTGACAGGCTTTCATGGTATGCATGTAACACTGGGTTGTATTATGTTGATAGTGATGTTTTTTAGGATATTAAAAGGGCATTTTACGCCAGAAAATCATTTTGCTTTTCAAGCGGCTAGTTGGTATTGGCATTTCGTCGACGTTGTATGGGTCATGCTGTTTGTCTTCGTCTACATTCTGTGATGTTAAATGCGTTGATAAATTCGTAATAACTGCATTGAAGGTACTCATTGACTAGCGTCAACTCCGTGCCTTCGCTTTGTTCTAACGAGTTTATCTTGGCATTGAACTACCACAGAGAATAGAAAAGTATAGTTTTTTCAGATAGAAAATTAATAAGGTCGTGGGTTAGGGGTAATTAATCCCGTCAATAAGCCAATAACTAGTAATACTACCATGGCGACGGAGAGCATTAATCTTCGACCAATGTATTTGCTCATAGACGGTTTATTAGGATCATTTTTATTCATCAGCAATAGCGCCGAGAATAAGTTGTAAACCATAAAAGCGAGCATAGCGACAATAACAATTTTAAATAGCAAAATAAACTCCCATGATGCTCTTTAGTTAAGTTGAGTATTTACCCGTTGTAAGGAAGTAACCTTTAAGTGCCAAGTAGTAACAAAATAAATTTTATGTGGTTGATACTTACTGTGCTAGTTTTTTCAGCATTAGTAAAGCTTGGTTTTTGGCAAAGTAGTCGAGCTTTAGAAAAAGAGCAACGCCTATCACGAATTGAGCAGCTTAAGTCACAAGCCCCTCTGTCGTTACAACAAATAAACTTACTTGCTAAGAATGAAAATATTAATGACATGCCAGTAGCAATTACAGGAATATTTGAGCAACAGGTCGTTTTTCTACTAGACAACCAAGTCAATAAAGGCCGCTTAGGTTATCGAGCCTATCAAGTGTTAATTGCTGAGCAATACGCGGTACTGGTGAACCTTGGTTGGCTGCAAGGCTCTATAAATAGGCAAGAGTTACCTAAAATAAAGTTATTGTCAGGTAAACACTTAGTTCATGGCAATGTGCGTTTAATTGAAATAGGTATGCAATTACAAGAACAGGTTTTTAGCGATGTCCACTGGCCATTGAGAGTTCAGCAGGTCGAGTTGGATAAATTTTCGACATTAATTAACCGCCAGCTATTACCCTTTGTTATTTATCTAGATAAAAATGCAGAGATCGGCTTTGAAAAAAATTGGCAGCCTATCGTTATGCCACCTGAAAAACATCGAGCTTATGCTTTTCAATGGTTTAGTTTAGCGATTGCTTGGCTGATGTTAATGGTATGGGCTAAATTCGGCGCTAAAAAAATAACTGATAATAATTTAAAGAAAAATTCACTTTTGAAAAAAGAGGCCTAAGTAGTATGAGTCCCATTGAACTAGCTGAAAATAACAATCACCCAAAAAAAAGTCGCCGTAGTTTATTGTTAATGTTAGCTGCTTTTGCTTTGCCTATTATTTTGGCTAAACTGGCTTTAGAACAGCAATGGCTAGACACGGGCGTTACTAACAACGGGACGTTATTGACCAATGAGTTAACCTTAGAGCAATTAGGTTTAAAGACCACAGATTTTGAGCAACACTGGCTTATTATGTATAGCTTACCTGAGCATTGTGCTACTCGTTGTCAGAAAACCCTTGAAACGGTGCACAATACCTATGTTGCTTTGGGTAAAGATATGCCAAGGGTTTTTCCTGTGGCTTTATATCAACATGAATTGTCTACGGAACAGCAGCAAGTAATTGCTAAAAGTAAATGGCAGTTATTTGCTATGCCTGAACAAGCAAAGCAATATATAGATAAACCACAAGTATTCATTGTTGACCCGCTTGGTAATGTTTTTTTGAGTCATCAATTACCTGAACATAGCGAGCAGCTACCACAATTTGGTAAACAAATATTGGCCGATATGAAAAAGCTACTAAAATACTCTAAGGTGGGCTAGCAAGTGGATGACCACCTTTATAGGCAACATAATCATCTAGTAAAAAAATTAGTTTTTGTCAGTGTGTTACTGGCCTTGGTGGTGGTGATTTTAGGCGCCTATACTCGATTAACCCATGCTGGTTTAGGCTGTCCTGATTGGCCGACCTGTTATGGCTTAATTGATGTGCCTGAAACGGCGGAGCAAATTGCTTTAGCTGAACAAGCCTATCCTGAGCGCCAAGTTGAGCCGGCGAAAGCGTGGAATGAAATGATACATCGTTATTTTGCTGGTACGCTTGGTTTATTGATCCTCGCGATTGCTTTTCTTTCTGTTAAAAACCGCGCTGAAGGTACGCCATTACGTTTACCTTTGCTTATTTTAGTCATTGTTATTTTTCAGGCCGCATTGGGTATGTGGACAGTAACAATGAAGCTTATGCCAATAGTTGTTATGGCGCATTTGTTAGGTGGCTTTACTACTTTATCGTTGCTCTTTCTGCTGTATTTACGGTTGAAACCGCATCGGATAAATCGTACTGATTTTTCAATAAAAAAGTATGGCCGCTTTGCCTTATTTGGTATTGTACTGTTAACAGGACAAATAGCCTTAGGCGGTTGGACATCGTCTAATTATGCCGCGTTGAGTTGTGTTGAGTTACCTATTTGTCAATCAGGCTGGCAACAGCAACTGAATTTTGAAAAGTCATTTGCTTTGATCCCGCCAGCACGTGAAAGCTATGAATTTGGCCATTATCTCATGATGAACGAGTTACTATTCATGTGGTGCATCGATTTGGCGCGATTGCCATTACCATTTACTTAACTTGGCTGTTGTTGATGATTTATCTTAAAGCACAAACCTCAACATTTAGAAGGTCTGCTGTTACCGTCGGTCTAGCGTTGCTCACCCAGCTAAGTTTAGGGGTGAGTAATATTTGGTTTTCATTACCGTTATTGGTTGCAGTAGGGCATAACTTAGTTGCCGCTTGTTTAATGCTGACATTAATCGCGTTAACTTACCGATTACGTCGTAAAATATAGGAAGAACTTATGGCTGATGAAATGATGAGTACAACAAAAGTGGTTCCAGTAATTATGCCTAAATGGCGAGCATATTATGATCTCACTAAGCCTAGAGTCGTTGCGCTATTGGTACTTACTGCAGTGGTTGGCATGAGTTTATCGGTACCTGGAGGCTTGCCTTGGCAATTGTTTATACCTGCTATGTTGGGTATTGGTTTGTTGTCATCAGCAGCAGCGGCAATTAATCATATTGTTGATGAAAAAATAGATGCGATTATGGGGCGAACTCATAATCGTCCATTACCTGAGGGTAGAGTTAGTACTAATCACGCGATTGTCTTTGCTGGTAGTCTAGCCTTGTTAGGTTTTGTGGTACTTATGGTATTAGTGAATCCATTAACCGCTTATTTAACCTTAGCTGGCTTGGTGGGGTACAGTTTTGTGTATACTTTATATTTAAAGCGAGCAACGCCGCAAAATATCACTATTGGTGGTTTGGCAGGAGCCATTCCGCCCTTACTTGGTTGGACTGCAATGACCAATGAAGTGCATCCAAACGCGCTGTTATTAGTGCTATTAATTTTTACTTGGACCCCGCCGCATTTTTGGGCGCTAGCTATTCATCGTAAAGATGATTACGCAAAGGTAAATATTCCGATGCTACCGGTAACCCACGGGGTTAGTTTTACTAAAACACAAATATTACTTTATACAGTATTGTTGTTTGTGGTTGGTTTATTACCCTATTTAGTCGGTATGAGTAATTGGTTGTATTTGATTGGTGCAGTAACGCTAAATTTAATGTTTTTCGCATACGCGTGGAAACTTAAATTTAATGCTGATGAAAATACCGCAATGGATACCTTTAAGTTTTCAATTATTCACCTACTGTTATTGTTTGTGATTTTATTGCTTGATCATTATTTATTACCTATAGGTTGAGGGAACATTGGAATAGATGAATAAAGTTTTTTTTGCTCTTATGGCGGTAGTCGCTACAGTGATTGGTATTTTTAGTTATAAAACCATCACTGAGTTACCTTTACCCGAGTATGCCTTATATTATCAGCAGTCGAGAGCGATTAAGTCTTTTGAATTTACTGATCATAAAGGCCAAGCGTTTACTAAAAAGCAGCTCAATAATAAATGGTCATTGGTGTTTTTTGGTTATACCTCTTGCCCTGATGTTTGCCCTACAACGTTACAAAATTTAAACTTTATCTATGATGAGTTGCAAGCGATTACTGATCATAGCCAAGTGCTGTTAGTTACTGTTGATCCCCAACGAGATAGCCAAGAAAAACTGGCACAATATATTGCTTATTTTAATAGTGAATTTATTGCCTTACGAGCAGGGCATGAGGTGTTATTTCCATTTGCACGTAATATGGGATTAATGTACGCGATAAGTGGGGAAGGTGGAGATGATTACTTGGTAGATCATAGTGCGTCTTTGGTCTTAGTGAATCCTGCTGGTAAAATAGCGGCTATTTTTAAGCCCGAACAAGCCGTCGGCAGAGTACCGAGTATTGATAGTGATAAGCTACTGAGCGATTATCAAAAAATAGTCGCATTGTATTAATAGAAGTGCCTATGTAGATTACCCAGGCTCAAATGTAGGTCGGTATTTATTCCGACAATACTATCAATTGGTACTAATTTGTCACACTAAAGTACGACCTACAACTATTTACTCGCTACTAATGTTGTTATAAGTGATACCACTGACCGTCTGTTTTTAAAATAAACCAGGGTTTTGAATACCAATAATAGCGCCCCGGTTTGCTAATGCTAGCAGCCGTACAGTTACAGCGTATTCGTCCTATAGGTAAGTCACCACTAAAATTAATGGTAAAGCGACTATCTCCCTGCCAAGAGATTTTCTGTTTACCCAAACCTGAAATGTAACAATGTAAACCAGATTTATAAAAATCATCAGTTTCTATATTGAAGGTAATACTTGTAGCTTGTTTGAAGTTAAAAATGGTGTTGGCTTGTTCACCTAGTAATTCAATATTAAATGGCAATGAATTAAGTTTATCTCGTAAGGCTGAAATTTTGTCATAAGGCATAGAAGCTGGAAAACGGGGTATAGTGGTTAAATCTGTAGATAAACCTATGGCGCCTGATTGTTGAGAAAAACCAACAAAGTTGTTCTCTTTAAGCCAATGTTGTATTTCAGGGTCATATTCACCGTAAGGATAGGCAAAGTAATGCCAACTTTGTCCGGTTTTTTCTTTAATTATGCTTTCAGCTTTTAACAGTAAGGTCGTTTGTTGTGCTAGCCATTGTTGTTTAGATAAATTATCAGTGATCCGAGTTAATGAATCATGTTCAAAGCCATGATTGGCAATGATTACGCCTTCATCACCTAAAGCTTTTAATTGTGCCCATGACAGGTAGGGTGATTTTATTCCTTTAAGAAGAGCGCCTTCATTACGGTTGATAATACCGGGGTTTACGTAAATAGTGTAAGGGTAATTATACTCATCAAGTAGGGGGTTAGCATTGGTTAATACATCGATATAAGCATCATCAAAGGTAATTGCCACGGTTTTATTTTTTAATGGTTGCTGATTTTTTATGTTGTTAATTAGTTGTGATAAAGGGACAACATTGAAGCTGTTTTCTTGTAAATATTTTAGGTGCACGGAAAATTGTTCCGGTGTGATACTAGTACTTTTGGGCGTCGTGTCGCTTACATGGTGATATTGTAAAATTACCGCACTAAAACTAGAAAAATGAAACAAAAGTAAAAAAATGACTAAAAGTTTAGTTTTCATGAGGTTTTCTCTTGTAATAGCGACAGTGTAAAATAGCAGTAATATAAAATAGCGCCTTTTGCTTTAATAGGAAACACTTGTTGTTAATAAATACAAATATAGATCAACATAAGCAGTTATTGTTACAGGCATTGCCGATGATTATTACTGCTATCACTTGGTTCCGAGTAAGTGCAATTTTATGCTGGCCAAGGGAGTGACCTTGGCATGGTACGACAGGGTTAAAATAATGTATGCCTTTCAAGTAAAAATTAATCTTGATCAGGCTTTAAGCTAGGAATACTGGTACTTCCTATAGCATGTAATACTACGCCTATAGCAAAGCTGATAAAGGTAATGGCTCCCATGGAAGCTTTGTTGGCTTCGTTGACATCACCCGAATATATAAGTGTTAGTACAATGCCTATGGCGGTACAGGCAAAGCTTACTTTAGCCATAATAGCAGTGATTTTTTGCCATAAACGTTTAGGTAGGTGTTGTACTTCTTGCATGATGAGGCCATTAATTAGTAAATATTATCAGGCTAGTCTAACTTTTTAAAAAAACTGAGTATTGATAGTGGTCAAGTCATGGTTTGTTTTTATTGAATAGCAGTGTTTTTTTAGCATCAAAAAATATCATTATTTTAGCTAATATAAAACCACAGATTAAGCCCCAAGCATTGGCAGCCATGTCTAACCATTCACCATAACGATTTACATAAGGCTGTATTAACTCTATTGCGCCACTAAAAGCGAGCAAAGCTAAGGTGATAATAATCCAGTGTTTTGGCTGTTTTAATGCGGCAGGAAACATTAATGCCGCGTAAGCGATAAAATGATGAGTTTTATCTGTGCCTGGTACGCTCGGTAAGTGAGCGGCAGGCCAAAGAGATAACATCGCGATGGCGGTGAGTAATAGCAGGGTAATAGTGAGCCAATGTTTGCTAATAAACGTAATCATACGGTTTTTAATGTTTTTAAATTTAACAGTTTGACCATGATCGCACTAAATTATGGTAAATACCACTTAAGCGTTTAACTTCATAGTCATCGGCACCACGCTCACTGGTTAACACTTGAATTGATTGGTCAAGTTCAAACAATTGTTCTCGTTGTTGGCTCTCTTTCACTAAGCTTTGAACCCATAAAAAAGCACAAAGTCTACTACCTTGGGTTACGGGTTTTACTTGATGTAAGCTGGTTGATGGGTAAACAATAAGATCGCCGGCATTTAGTTTGACTTCTTGCGCGCCGTATTGTGTTTCTATTGCTAATTCACCACCTTCATAATCGTCAGGCTCGGAGAAAAACAGGGTTGCAGATACGTCAGTACGTAAAGATTGGCCATTAGCGAGTGACATAATGGCATTATCAACATGTAAGCCGTAATGGCCACCATATTGATATTGATTAAACTTAGGCGGAAATATTTTATTAGGTAATACCGCAGAAATAAACGTTGGATGTGTTGCTAATCGAGTCAATAATGTTTGACTTAAATGGCGTGTTAACTCGGCGTTATCATCAAGTTGCTGGTTTGCTTTAACATGAATAGCTTGACTACCCGCGCTGAGTTTACCGTCTTGCCATGGCGCACTAAGCAAGTGTTGCTTAAATTGTTGAACTTCATCTTTACTGAGAATTTCGGGAATAGAAAGTAGCATTATTATCTCCTTAAATTAATAAGATGTAGTTTGAGGGTAAATACAATTACGGTTTATATCTGCAATTGTAGGACAACCCATTAGTGCCATAGTAATCTCAAACTCTTCAATAAATAACCGTAACATATGTGCAACACCTAGTGCACCGGCAACCGCTAAACCATGTAGTTGCGGTCGACCTATCAATACTGCATCTGCACCCAGTGCAATCGCTTTAAAGGCATCAGAGCCGCGACGAATTCCGCTATCTAATAACAGAGTGAACTCTTGACCAACACGTTGGCGTATTTCAGGCAGCACAGTAATAGTTGCGGGCAGTCCGTCAAGTGTACGACCACCATGATTTGATACGACAACACCCGCTAAACCCATATTCTTCGCTTTTTCAGCGTCATCGGCATTAGTGATACCTTTAAGCAAAATAGGTAGGTTAGTTTGGCTTTGTAACCAAGCGATATCATGCCAAGTAGGAGCATTATTCATTATGCCGTTAAGAATAATACTTTGCTCAGGGCTTAATGTTTGCGGTGCTACGCCAGCATAAGGCGCCAAGTTAACCGCCTGTACATTTTTGGGTATTTGAAAATCAGCACGTTGAGCACGATTGCGTAAGCCATTAATAGGTGCATCTATGGTAATCACGAGTGTGCTATAACCCGCTTGTTCTGCACGTTTTACTAATGATAGTGTGGCTTGTTTTGACGCTTGGAAATATAGTTGAAACCATTTGTTGGCGGAAATATTATTTGCCATATCTTCCATAGACACTGAGGATAAGGTGCTAGTAATAAAACCTACTTTCATGACATTAGCCGCTTCAATTGTTGCTAACTCACCATGCGGATGAACTAGCTTTTGATAGGCGACCGGCGCAAGTAAAATTGGATATTTGAATGTTTCTTTGAGCAATTTACATTGAGTTGATGCTTGGCTAAAATCACTTAATATTTTAGGTTTTAACTTTATATTATCAAATGCTTGGCGATTACTCTGTAAGGTTAAGTCATCAGCAACACCGCCTTCAATATATTCAAATATATCGTGAGGGATAAAATCTTTGAATAAGCGCTGATAGTCACTAGGGCTGACGACGTTAGTGGGGATTTGAGTTAATTTTTCTCTTAACTTAATAGTATTGCTCATGTTATTTCGTGTAGTTGTGTATAGTGTTTTATAATATAAAATAGGCACACAAGCCAACATTTTGTCAGCTTGTGCTTGTTTTCATATGATAAAATTAACTGTTAAAAATCATATTCTACTGTTAATTTTGCGTTACGGGCATTACCAATATAAACAAAGCCACCACTGCGGTAACCTGCAAGGTAGTAGTCTTTATCAGTGACGTTACCAATATTTAACCGTACATTAAGTTGCTCATTAATTTTATAGCTAGCAAATAAATCAAGTACGGTGTAGCTTGGTATTTCAAATCTTCCAGCAGCACTATCTGGTTGGCCTACATAGTTTTCACTTGAATAAGTTGCAATACCGCCGATAGAAAACTGAGTAGTTGCTTGATAACGTAATTGTAAATAAGCACTTTCATCGGCAAAGTTTGCTAATGATTTTCCTGCATCATTACTGGTTACTCGTGGGCCACCTCGACCTTCAGTGATATGAATACCATCGTTATATGATTTTATTATTTCAGAATCCATTTTACTAGCGCCGAATAACAGGCTTAAGTTATCAGTAATATTGCCAACGGCAGAAACTTCAATACCTTTAACGCGATTTTCACCAGTATTTAAATTACCTGTTGTGGCGTAATCATCAGCGCCAACACTTTCCATTACATCTTCTTTGGTAATTTGGAACAGCGAGGCAGTTAATAATAACTTATCCTCTAACACATTCCATTTAGTACCTAATTCAATATTAGTGGTTGATTCAGGCTTACTGTCTTGAACTTGTTGAGAATCACCACATAGCCCCCCATAACCACAACTGCCACCTACGTCTGACTCACCACCGTTGATATTGCTTGAGGTACTATAAGTTAGATAAACATTAGCATCGTCATTGATATTATATACGGCGCCAATATGGCCATTAAATAAAGTGTCTGAATATTTATATTTGGTAGGCTCTGTAGCATCTCTGCCTAATATCGCATTTTCATAATCAAAATCATCAATACGTAAACCTAAGAATAGTGACCAGTTATCATTAAAGGTAATAGTATCCATAGCAGTGATAGATATTGTTTGTACTGAATAATCTGAGTCTTGTGCACCTTTAGTTATATCACGCTGAATAAGGCCATTTAAATTGTCAATTTCATTACCGTTAACATCTAAAATACAGTAACTATCTGAAAGATTACCACGACTTTCTGCAATACAGTTGGTTGAGCCATTGGTTACATTATATGCGCCATTAACCACATTAATGTCAGAATATTCAACGCCGAAAACAAACTGATGCTTAGTATTGGCAATATTACTGTCCATAAATACATTGAATCGGTTCACAAAATAATCTACGTCTTGCCAGCCTGTATGGGCACGACCTTCAATGGTAATGGTTGCTTCACCGCTATCACGTGTACTACCTGAAGAGCCTGTAGTTACATAGCCATTTTCAGTAGTACCATAACGTACGGTATTTTCTATTTTAAATGTGTTATTGATATCGTAGCCAGTTTTTAAAGTGAATACTTGCACTTCTGATTCTAAGAAGTCTTCATCTTGTACGTAGCTGGGAACGTTTTTAGCAATAGTGCTATCAGTAAGGTGATAACTACCTAAATCAGGACTGTCTTTGGCATCAAGATAGTATAAATCTGCAGCAAAATTTAATTTTTCAGATGCTTGGTAACTACCAGCAAGTGCCACACCTAAGCGTTCTTTATCGGCAGGTGAACGATCAGGGATATCTTTTTCGCTGTATAATAAATTCGCTCGTATCGCAGTATCATTATTAATTTTAATATTACTGTCTAAAGCAATACGACGGTAATTGTCGGTACCTAAACCGGCTTGTACTTTATTAAAATTATATTCAGTACTTGCTTGCTTGGTTATCGCATTAATTGCGCCACCAGTAGTACCACGACCAGCAAAAGTAGAGCTTGGTCCTTTAGTGATTTCTATTTGTTCAACGGCAAAGCTTTCACGGGTAGTCATGCCAGGGTCGCGTAAACCATCAACAAATACATCACTACGTGCTTCATGGCCACGTATAATATAGCGATCGCCAAAGGCATTACCATTTTCACCCGTACCTAAAGTAATCCCTGGTTGTGCCGCCAATATCTCACTTAAATCAGTTTTTCCTGATTCTTGTATCGCCGTTTGCGTTAGTACGCTAATGGTTTGTGGCGTGTCGGCTAGTGGTTTAACGTGACGGCTATCACCAGAAATTTTTGCTTTGTATGGAGCACCCGCTTCAGCATATGGATTAGTATCACTAGTACGCTCTTCAATGTGCATAGTATCAAGCACAATTGGTTCGTCATTTTGTTGCGCATTAATGGAAGCGCTAACTAATAATGCCGTGGTACTTAATAATAAAGCACTTTTACTGTGTGCAATGATTGGCTTTCGTAAACTTAGTACGGGTTTAAGTGTGCGAGTTTTCATGTTTTTTCCTATATAAAATATTAATTATTGGTGATAAGTGAATAGTCAATTGGTATCACCAAGGTTAAGCGCTCTCTTTTTAGTTGCTCAGGTGGTTCCGGTAAGGGTTCAGCCAGCGCTAACATAGTGAGTGCTGATTGATCTAATAACGAATGTCCTGAACTTTTTCTTATACTTTTACTGAGTATTTTCCCCATGGGGTTCATGGTAAATTGCAGATGAACAATACCCTTTTGTTTTTGTTTTTTAGCTTCAATAGGGTAGCGTTTGTATTGATTAAGCCAAGCCATTAAGTGAGTGTAATAATCTTTATTACTACCTTTAAAGCCACCGGTTGATTTTTGCGTACCGCTACCAGTGGCTTTAACACTAGTGATAGATAAAGATAGTTTTTCAGTGTCTTCTGTTACTGGAACTTTATCTTCACTTTCTTCTTTAGTGATGGTTTCTTCGGGTTTTATCTCTTCTTTTTTAATCGGCTGAAGCGTTTTTTTCGCTACGATATAGTCACCTTTATTTTTAGCGGGCGGCAATTTCTTAGTCGTTAATTGCTTTATAGGTGTATCCTTTTTTTTGATAAGCACTTTTTTTATTACCGGAGCCTTAATCGGTTTTTTCGGTATGATTTTTCTAAGCTTTTCTTTAGACTCTGACTCTTCTTTTAATAGCTGATTAGTCATATCAACATAAGTGCCTATTTGACCTAACCCTATATCAATGCCATTTTTACCTTCACCTGTTGCGCTGCCTACCTGTGTAGGAGTTGCATATGAAAAATAACTGACCGCAATCATGATATGAAATACTATTGAAAGCATTAGCATAACTACCCAGCGAAACCATGGAGGACTAAACATTTAATTTGCCATCGATTGTTGAGTAATCAAATTAATGCCTTGTACTTGATGTTGTCTAATAACATTCAATACGGTATCTAAATCAATTGCAGTTACCTGTTGATCAATATGTAAATTGATGTTATTTGGCACTTGTTGTGTTAATACTTGCTGCAACTCAGTTAATGAAATTTGTTTGTTATTCCAATAAATTTCATTATTTTTGGTAAGTAATATTTGTACAGGTAATGCTTTAATAGGGTTGTCAATATTACTTGCAATGGGATGATCAACGTCAACAGGTACAGAGGGCTGTATTGAGCCTGCAACCATAAAAAATATTAGTAATAAAAACACAATATTAATTAATGGAATAAGTGCATCATCAGCTGACTTCTTCCTTAATGATTTTATTAATAACTGCTCCATCGCTATTGGTTATCCTGCGTATTAAGTACATTACCTAGCGTTACTTGCATCATTCCTGAGCTTTTTAATTGTGTTAAAGTATCAACAATTTGTTGTACTTTTATTTTTGGCTCAGGAATTAATACCGTATGTATGTTGGGATCAAGTTGCGATGTTAATGTCAATAAAGTGCTGAATGTTTTCTTTTTTTTATTGCTTGGGTTAGCCCCATTAACTAACAAAGAAAATTCATTATTTTCATGTAATATTATTAATTGGGTTGTTACTTCATCCGTTGTGGTTGTGTTGCCCGCTGCTGACGTTTGTAAGGTAACGCTATGCCATTTTATGAAAGTTGAAGTCAGCATGAAAAACATCAGGAGAATGAAAACCACATCAATTAACGCGGTTAAGCTGATTGTTTTTTTAACTCTAGACGAGGTAATTAAACTGACATCGTTAGTTAAATTTAATGAGCTATTCATGATGCGTTTTGTAATGTAGCTGCAGGTTGCACTGTTTGTAGATGAGTATTCTTGTGATTAATCGTTGTTTGTAACGTAAATAACCAACCAATATCATCGCTAATCTTACCTGTTTCTACTTCTACCCTACGCTCTAACCAGCTATGAGCAATAGATACCGGAATAGCCACAGCCATACCTACCGCTGTAGTTAATAACGCTTGCCAAATTCCGCCCGATAATATTGCGGGGTTCACCTGCGAGCCTGCGGCTTCCATGGCTTTAAACGCTTCAATCATGCCTAATACTGTGCGAAGCAGTCCGAGTAATGGCGCAATTGTGGCAATGACTTCTAATACCCTAAGGTAACTATTTAATTGGCCAACGAGTAATTGCGCTATACGAATTGATTCTGCTTTAGCGTCACTAAGACTTAACGATGACTTATTGAAAAGTTGTAAGGTGCTGGCAATTATTTTAGCTCGTGGATTACTTTGGCCATCAACCAATGCTAACGCTTTACTGCGTTGGTTATTTTCAAGCAGAGACCTTGCAATATCCCCAAGTGTACTAGACAGTGCTAATGTTGCCCAAAGTTGCCATATTTTATAAAAAAAGAGAGTAACCGCAATGACAGAGCAGAGTGTTAACGCCCAAATCACAGCGCCACCATGGATGATAAATTGAATAAAAGTAAGCATAAGTATAGTTGCTAATCCGTAGATGGTAATATAAAAAGTAATAATAACGAAAATGCAAATGATTTTTATTCACGTTAAAGAATGTAATCAACGAATGATATTATTGGTTTATTTTAGTGTTATATAAATTTAATAAAAGGTTGAATTTAATGCTTAATCCTTAGAGATATCTAGAAAAAAATCTGCTCTTCGGCTCCAAGCCTTATAAACGCGTCTATGTTAAGGGCTTAACATAATGTTTTGTAGTGTGGTTTTTCTTATAACACTATTAAGTTATACTTAATAATTAGCGAGTGATATATCTTAAAGTAGTAGCGAGAGAATAAAATGAATCACAATCCCCTTAATAGACTTAAGTTAATAGCCATTTTCTGTAGAGTTATTGATAGTGGTTCAATGCGCAAAGCAGCAAAAACCTTAGGCATGACTGCTCCTGCGGTGAGTCAATTTATTGGTCAGTTAGAAGCTGAATTAGCTATTACGCTCATTTACCGAACAACACGAAAAATTAGTTTATCGGAAGCTGGTAAACAATATTATAGAGAAGGAAAGTTAATACTGATTGCCGCAGAAAATGCCGATAATGTTATCAACGAATTGAAGCAATCATTACAAGGTGAATTACGTATATCTTTGCCTGTGGGCCTAGCCACTACGCCTATTGCAGAGGCATTGGCTCCTTTATTGAAAGATAAACCCGAACTCAATTTAAGCATTATTGCCAGTGATGAGTACATCGATCCTGTAGAAGAGCGTATTGATATTTCAATGAGAGTAGGAAAACCGGAAGATTCTGGTTTGATTTATCATCACTTTGGCAATCCGGCTAAACACATATTTGCCAGTCCTAGTTATTTAGAAATTTATGGAGTTCCTGTTATTCCTGCAGATCTTGATAAACATACTTGGTTAGGCTTAAGACATAACAGTGGTTTAAATGATATGTATTTTACCCAGCCAGAAAAGATTAAGACGGCTTTTACCCCTAAACTTAGAATGAAATTTAATGATCTTAACTCAATGATCGCTCATGTTAAACAAGGTTTCGGCCTTGCTGTTTTACCTAAATTAGAAATAAAACACTTACTTAAAAGTGGCGAATTAGTGCCTGTGTTGGCTGATTGGTCGATGGAAGGTTATCACCTCTACGCGCTTACCATGGATAAGAATCTGTCTATGAAAGTGAAAGTTGCGCTAGATATGCTAAAAGAGTATTTTACTAAACACCAAGATCACTAACAAACTGACTATAGCTAGCGTTTATTTAAAATAACCAACAAGCGATTAGCAAAAATACCTAGGTAGCCCCAAGCGGCAGTGATACAAGCAAAGGTGAGTATCACCATACCAACAATTTGCCATAAATGATGATAAAAATATCCTAGGGAAATAAATAATATTCCTAAAGCAAAAAGGCCAAGTCCGCGTAAAAAGATAGTTAAACTACGCTGTGGATCTTGACCTAATTTAGCGAGTAAATTATTCATCTATGTTGGCTTGCCCTGAGCCTGTTGAGGGAATGCGGGCTTAATAGTAAGAATGTTCGCCGCGTTCATGTTCAGTGGCATCTTTCACGCCTTTAATTTCATCACCCATTAACTCAAGTAGTTGCGTTTCAATACCATCTTTAACCGTAACATCAATTTGGCTACAACCATTGCAGCCGCCACCAAATTGTAATACCGCATAACCATCATCGGTTATCTCAACTAAAGTACATTCACCACCATGCCCGGCAAGCTGTGGGTTAACTTCTGCTTGCAGAAAGTAATGTACACGCTCAAAAAGCGTAGCGTCATCAGCGACTTTACGTAATTTAGCGTTAGGGGCTTTTAAGGTAAGTTGTGAGCCCATTTGATCGGTAACAAAATCGATTTCGGCCTCTTCTAAGAAACCTTTGCTGTCAGCATCAACCATGGCAGAGAAACCTTCAAAAGGTAAGGTAATATCATCGGGCTCGACTGCATCAGCTGGGCAATATGAAACACCACATTCAGCCTTGGCTGTACCGGGGTTTACAACAAATACACGAATATGTGTGCCTTCTGCTTGTTGAGATAGCAGCTTAACAAAATGTTCTTGGGCGGTAGGTGAAATAGTGATCATAATACAGGACTCTCTTTGCTCTTAAACAGTTATACTTGAGTACTTTACTCAAGTATAGCCATTTTACTCCGCAATGTTGTGATGTGCTAATGATTTTTATGCTTTTATTTGCTATTTTAACAAGGATCAAATAAAGGAAA
>SPKZ01016235.1_pt1 | contig 20434 bp, 13 predicted proteins | sample 2456571 | NCBI WGS metagenome assembly SPKZ01 (sample SAMN11192286, study PRJNA482655) | marine metagenome | biome: ENVO:00000447; feature: ENVO:00000244|ENVO:00000211|ENVO:00000569|ENVO:00002023; material: ENVO:00002151; isolation source: ocean water from marine abyssalpelagic zone ... | reverse complement strand
TCTTCACTGCCGTCCTGGGGGTTGATCATCACCTCGCGGCCGTTAACGAGCCCCGTGCAATCGCTGACATTGATGCACCAGCCGGGGTCGATCTCCTCGGTGGTGGCACAGGTGATTCCTCCGGTGGGATCCGGGTTGACCTCCCCAAACTCACCTTCCGGCAGGTTGATAATCTTCAGGCCTGCAGGGGCCACGTCCATGCCGTGGTTACACGCAGTCAGTATCTGATCGGTGCCGTCGTCACAGGTAGGGATCAGCGTGACGTCATAGGTCAAACAATTGGGATCCATATCGCCGGGATACCACGGGCGACAAATACCGTTGGACGGAGGCGGATCGCCCTCACCACACTCGGCGGAGCAAATGGTATCGACCATGTCGACACAATCGTCGCGCCAAGCCGGGGGCGACGAGCCTGCTGTGTTGGCCAGGGTTCGCGGGCCTTTGCAGAGGTAATCGTAGGTACTGCTACAGCTCGAATCCTCCCAGTGCAGAATTGAGTCCGCAGCGTTGTAGTGAAAACGCCCACAGTCCCGACTGCTGAAGAGACCGTCATCGTCGGGCTCGTCACCCGGGTTCCAGTCGTCCCAGAAGCCGCTCTGAACCGAACCGTTTTCGTCACCCGACCAGAAAGTGAGATCCCCTTCGCTGAGCTCCCACCGCCAGCTGTTCTCGCTGGAACGGTCATTGGCGCCCATCCAGGTGTATTCAGCCTGAACGATCGTCCTGACGAACTCGTTCTCAGCGTCGCTATTGATGTCGACCAGGTCCCAGCCAGCTCCGATGTCGCGGCAGGCGTCTCGGGACCCCGTCCAGCTGGTGTTCGTGGTTCGCAGTTCGTAGCAGGCGGAATCGTACAGCTCCTGGCCACCGGCGCAGCCGCAGCTCACGTTGATCGAGTCGCACTCCTCGTCTACGAGATCAACGCACTCTTGACTCCACGTATCGTCACAGCAATCTTCTTCCTCGTCGCAAACTCGCTGCGCGCAAGTGTCACAGCCGGCGTTCAGGGCCACGCCGATTTCACAGATGTCATGGGAACAGGTGCCCGCAGCGATCCAGACCGGGTCGTTACAGGTATTGTTCGCGACCGGCGTATCTGTCGGCGCAAGGCCGGCGTCCCAGCCCTTCGACTCACAGAAGAAGTTCTGGACGAGGTCTCCGATAGACGTTCCGTAGGTCGCGGTAGCGCCACCGATCAGGTACGCAAAATCTTCATCAACATCTACCCCACCGTCAACCGGGGGGAACTGCTCTGTGACCGTTCCCCAATCAAACCCTGATGCCAGCGTGTTCGGCGCCGGTTTGCCGAACCACAACCACTCCTCCGCGTTGAACGGCTCATCGACGGCTTGGGTGGCACCCAGCCACATCACCGACTCGCCCTGGATGGGCTTAAACGTCAGAGAACCAGGACTGACCGCAACATAACCCGCCGTAAGATCGGCGCCCGCTAGAAAGTCCGCCTCTGCGACCAGGGCGGATTCGTCGCCGTTGCCATCGACGGCGGCCAGGTACATGCCCAAGCTGGTACACACGGCAGCTGCGTCTTCAAAGTTTGCCGCACCGTCATCGCACGCGGGGTTGACCCCCGTCCCTGCAGCACCGCAGTGAAGATAACAGTGAGATTCATCGCTGGCGCTGGCGCAGGATCCCGCCGTGCCCGAGGGGTACATCCATTCGTACTCCGCGCACTCGACGCTGGTATCGCAGTCTTCACTTTCGCCCCGGCTGGGATCTCCCAGCCAAGGAGCGGTGGCACAATCGCAGCTCTCTTCAATGACATCACACTCCGTGGCCACCAGCGCCACACAAGCGTCGTCCCATTCATCTGAGCAGCAGCTCGGATCGGCCGCGCAAATCAAGCCAATGCATGAACCACAGGTAGACGCCAGCTTCGCCCCCGCTGTGCAGGGTGTATGCGAGCAGGGCGAGGTCGGTAGCGAGTCGATATTGCAGCAGGTGTAGTCGAAGTCGCAAATCGCGGACACGCAGTCGTTGCAGCCGTAGTCTAAGGCACCACCCGCCGAACAAGCATGGTGGGAACACGCCCCCATCACCGGGTTCGTGCAGTACGTGCCCATCTGGCAATCCCCGGCGATACTGCAGGGCTCGTTCTGGGCGCCTTCGATAGTATCCGGGGGGTATTCGTTGAATGAACCTTGGGTCCAGTCGTAGTCAACGTAGGTCGCATCTCCTGTCGCGCCGTCAACGATGCCGCCGCCGTCAACGACCACGATCACGCTACCGTCGCCGACCATGATGGGGCGCAGTCCACCATCGGGAATTTCGATGTAGGTTTGGCAGTCTGGGTTACAGGGGTTGGTGAGACAGTTTTGTGGCGTGCTCAGGGCTGTGAGGCGCTGGGACGCACCCGCGCTGAGATCGTGCTGGACGACTTTACCGTTACTGCACTCGCTCCACTTTCCGTGGTCGCAGGAGCGCGTGCCTTCGTAGCAAGTCAACGTGCGGCCCGTGTTGCTCCAGGTCTCCCCACAGGCCTGCACGGCGCCGTGCACTCGGCAGCTGGTGGACTCCAAATCGTCCGGAGCCGAGACACACCCGGAGGCGGCGGCGAGGACGACTAGAGCGAGCACAACTCGCCAGCGTTTATTCAACGCCCGCATTCTTGCCCGAAATGGGCTGGCCGCCTTAACTATTGGAGGCACACCGGAATGCGACGACGCAAAAAGCGGTTCATTAGAGGACTGGCGGTATCGCGACATAAGGATGATCCAGTGGGGTCTGATGCATCGACCCCAGCAAATCGACATCGCGATTCGAGGGAGCCAACCACCAGTCCGGAAGACTGATGGCCCAAGCTCAGTAAGACTGACTGCTCAGCGGTATACACCTCTGAGCAGCGCATAAAATATCAGAGCCGGAATGCCGCAACAAGGCGATTCACCGACGTATCGGATAGGTCTGCCGGGAGTGTGCACTGGCGTCCGTGTCGTATGTTTCGGGACAGGCCCCCGAGTCACCCCAAAGCATGCTGGATGACGCACTGCACTCTACGCACTCCATAACCGACCAGCTAGCCTAGACGGCCCGGCTCTGGCTCGGGTCGGAAGTGCATAAGACCGGGATATATGTCAGCTCAGGGATCGAACATTAATTCTGGACCCATCCGTTCGAAGCGAGGCGCTCCCAAGCTGAAGTTCGCTGCCCTTCAACCAAACCTTCGCTCGCGGCCGAACGCCTGGGGTCGAACAATCGTTCCCATGAACACGGACGGAGATTCTCAGTACAAATCCCGCGCCAGTTTTTTCTCAACTGCCCTCCAAAACACCTCCACAAAATACGACCGCGCCGTCACATTCAGCGTCGAGTGGCATTTGGTAACGGTTCTGCGCCTGCGTCGTCCATGCAGCTCGGCTCCCAATCAGAGCGGTCCTAGCCGAATCGAAGCCGGCGGCTACGGGCCATCGCACTGGCGAGGGCCTGTTTACGAACGGGCTTCGTTAAAAAGTCATCCATGCCGGCATCCGCGCAACATTTCTTATCCTCTGCCTGAGCGTTGGCCGCCAGAGGGACGATGGGCAATCGCGGCAGTGCTGTGATCTGGCATCTAGGCCGTGTAAACTCGCCGCATGTCCAACGATGACGCCCCGCTAAGCCAACCGCCGATGAGCCTGCAGCGAAATGAATTTCCGATGGAAATCGTGAAGTTGCTGCTCCAAATCGCCTGGGCGGATCTGGAGATCGAAGATTCCGAGCGCGAAAAACTCCTCGCCTTCGGCTCCCGCATCGGACTTCATCCGGAACACGTCGAGGAAATCAAAACCTACCTCTCCGGCGATGTTGCCCTACCACCTCCGAACCTGGGCCTGCTCCGGGAACGCAAATACGGCGTACTCAAATCCATCGAGGATTTTCTCGGCGCCGATGGCGATATCTCGGAAGAGGACGCGGAAGTCCTCGACGAAATCCGCATGTTCCTGGGCTAAGCGGCCCACCTCATTGGGCTGGCTCGATGGGCCTAAGCACTGCACGGGGCTCGATGGGCCTGCCAGTTGCGTCGCGCGGCCTCAATCGCTCGATGCCAACCGTCGACAAACCGGCTCACCGAAAACTCGTCTAAGGCCGTTTCTCTAGCCCGCGCGCCCAGTTCTCTAGCCAGCGATTGATTGCTCAACAATTGCTTCAGTCGGGCGTGCAAGACCGCCGGGTCGTCGGAACAGTAGCCGTTTACCCCATCTTCAATCGGTGAACCGTCGCTCTCCGTGCTGACGACGGGCATGCCAGAGGCCATGGCTTCCACGACAGCCATATTGTAGCCATCATCCAGTAGCGGTCCCGCCGTGTGCAACAGCACGCGATAGTCTCGGTAAGTTTGTTTGACCTCCTCCCAGTCCCGAGAGGTGCGAGCTCCGGGCACCTCCGGGTTGTACCCCATCAGCCAACAGGGCAGTTCGCCAACGGCGGCCACATGCACAGGCCACGCGAATCGGTCCGGACGGGCGATGACGCTATTGGCAACACGAAGCACGCTCGACGTGTGCCCTGTGTAGCCGCCGTATTCGCTTGCGTCTGCGGTTGGTCGGATCACATCGCAATCGAGCCCCCAGCTGCGCCGTTTCATCTCGCTCACCGCCACAGCTGAAGCGCCTATCATGTCGAGATAGCTGCCCAGTTGCGCTCGGAGGCGACTGGGTGGCGGAGCATTTTTTTCCTCTTTGATGCGAGCGTGCAAGCTGACGTGCAGGACGAGGATCTTCGGAATGTCCACGGACTTTAGCTCGACCAAGTCCGTAATGTTGTGACAGATCGCGACGTCGTAGCGGCTGTCTGCCTGGATCTCGTCACGACGAATCAGTCTCGCCTTGTCAGGCACCGGGCGCATGCGCGTGTCCCAGTTGGGCGTCGCTCGATTGGGCAAACCGTCGATGACGTCCATCTCGAAGCCCAACTTCCCCAATAGGTGCACGTACCCCTCATGGCAATTGTATGTCAGCAGTCGACTCATGACTTCGATGTGTAGGAACGGCACAATCAACCGGTCCTAAAGCGCATAGTGAGGCTGCCCGGCTCGATCCTCCGGCGAAGCCAACCGTTGACGCGCCGAGACACAGGTAAAGCCCGTAACCGTGCGTTTCTGTCGCCCCCTGGCGACTATGCCAGCGTCAATTTCCTGACGCCGAGTGGCTCTAGCTAGAGCACACCTTGGGGCGGCAAGATCCTCAGCTCGTCGATACGAATGCCGAGGCCCTTGCTCGCGACATCCGCGACAGTGTCGGCCACATCCGCAGGCGATAACATGTCGCTGGCGTCAAACTCTTCCCGCCCTTCCCAGATGTGCGTGTAGGTCGCCCCCACGCTGATCAGCGTGCTACGTACGCCGTGCTCTTTACCATCCTCATTGATCACTCCGCTCAGACCCCGCAAGCCGAATTTGGAAGCGCCATAGGCAGCGCAGCCGCTCAAGTTGACGTGGTCCGCGATGGATCCGATATGAATGATGCGGCCGCCCGCGGCTTTCATTTGGCGGAAGGCCGCCCGAGCACATAGAAACGCGCCGGTGAGATTCGTTCCGATTACCTGATTCCACTCGTCCAGGCTCAGCTCGATAGTCGGCTTGAACACTCCCACACCGGCATTGTTGACCAGCACGTCCAGCGGGCCCAACTTGGATTGCACCTCGGCGAATAGCGCATCGACGGCGGATTCCGAACAGACATCGAGGGTAACGGGGATCACACCTGGCACTCGGCGGTCCGCGAGCACACGGCCCTCTAGACTGCGCGCCGCGGCAATAACCGTCGCGCCCCGGGCCGCAAGCTGTTCGGCGATGGCTTGCCCGATGCCCTTAGAAGCGCCGGTGACCAGCGCTAATTTTCCGTCGAGGGGGGCCGCCATATCGTTTTCAGTGAAAGGCGGGAGCCGCGTTCACCTGCTGGCCAGTGCGCTCATGCTCGTCGATAAGAGCCTGGGAGCCTGCCATGCAAGACGTGCAGGACGGGAAGCGCGAGCCGTGATCGCAAGTGATGTACTGAGCCTTGGGGATTGGCGCGCTGAACTCTGGCGCGTCGATGTGGCGCCCGCAGGAGATACAGTGGATGTGCTGGTGATCGTGACCAGCCGGCGGCTTGGGGCCAGGTTTGAGCGCCTTGCGCTCCCGCTTGGTGAGTTTCTTTTCGCGCTTCATGCGGCGCATGAAAGCTCAAAATCCGCGTCCCACCAAGCACAATCGGCATCTCGGCCCGCGAGATTTGTAGCCCTCGCCGTCTGCCAGCGCGAGGGAGCCACGGGCTGGGCGCCTCGGAAGCTAGGAGAGAATTTCCTTGGTTTTCTTGAAGCGCACGTTCGGAAAATCCTTTTGGGCGCGCTCCAAATGCCAATCGTTGCGCGCCAGAAACACCGGCGCCCCCGTGTGATCGTCCGCCAGCGCCCCCATATTCTCGGCCTGCATCGCGTCGATATCTTTGGCGTTGTCCGCCTCCAGCCAACGAGCGGTTATCAACGAGGTGCCTTCGAAAATAACCGGTACGCTGTATTCCGTACGGATGCGGTCCGCCAGCACGTCAAACTGCAGGGAGCCGACGACGCCCACAATGAAGTCCGAACCGATGCGGGGCCGAAACACGCTCGCTGCCCCCTCCTCTGCCAACTGCTCGAGGGCCTTGCTCAAATGTTTGGCACGCATCGGATCCTCCGGCCTCACTCGCTGCAAGAGCTCAGGAGCGAAACTGGGGATGCCCGTAAAATGCAGAATCTCCCCCTCCGTCAGAGTGTCGCCCACGCGCAATTTTCCGTGGTTGGGCAGACCCATGATGTCCCCTGGCCACGCTTCTTCTGCGAGCTCACGGTCTTGGGCCAAAAACATCACGGGGCTGGCCACCTTGACCATGCCGCCGCTCGGCACATGCTTGAGCTTCATCCCGCGCTTGAAGTGACCCGAGCAAAGCCGCACAAAGGCGATTCGGTCCCGGTGTTTGGGATCCATATTCGCTTGGATCTTGAATACGAAGGCGCTGACCTTCTTTTCCTCTGGGAAGACTTCGCGTTCCACCGCCTGATGGGGCAACGGTGATGGCGCCGTGCTGGCGAGCCCATCGATCAATTCGCGAACCCCGAAATTATTGATCGCACTGCCGAAGAACACCGGCGACAAGTGGCCATCCAGGTAGCTCTGGCGGTCGAAGGGCTTGCACAGCTCCTTCGCCATCTCGACTTCTTCGCGCAAGGTTTCCAGCTCCATCTCCGGCACCAGTTCATCGAGCTTAGGGTCGTCCAAGCCGTCTACCGTGATGCCATCACTCAGCACGTCGCGCTGGGAGCGGTCCATCAGTACCAGCCGATCGTTCCAGATATCGTAGCACCCGGCAAAGCGCTGCCCCATACCGATCGGCCAGGTCGCAGGAGTGGCGTCCAGGGCCAGCTTTTGTTCGATCTCATCCAACAATTCGAAGGGGTCCATGCCCTCCCGGTCGAGCTTGTTGATGAAGGTCATCACCGGCATGTCTCGCAGTCGACACACCCCAAACAATTTTCTCGTCTGCCCCTCGATGCCGCGCGCCACATCGAGAACCATGACGGCCGAATCCACCGCCGTCAGCGTCCGGTAGGTGTCTTCGCTGAAGTCCTGATGGCCTGGAGTGTCCAACAGATTGAAGGTACAATCCTTGTACTCGAAATTCATCGCCGCGGAACTGACCGAGATGCCCCGCTCGCGCTCCACTTTCATCCAGTCCGATGTGGCCCGACGCTGGTTACCGCGAGCCTTGACCGCCCCCGCCATTTGGATCGCGCCGCCGAAAAGCAGAAGCTTCTCCGTCAGCGTGGTTTTGCCGGCGTCCGGGTGAGAGATGATGGCGAAAGTTCGCCGGGAAGTGATGGGATCAGTCATGGGGTCGGGGGCTCGGGCCTGTGCCCACCGGCGGTGTAGTCCCTACATCGCCCTAGGGAAAGCGCCATCGGGGGCCAAATTACGGCTCGCCGAGGATGTGTGGCGCGCGCGCCGGTCCACAAGCTAGATTTGGCCCCCCGCGCCCGCGTTAAAGTTCGCGTCAGCCGAGCTGTACGGTCATGGATTCCCGCGCAACAAAGACATTGGGCCAGATCGCCTGGGCGTCCTTTTCCAGCTGCTCCATGAAGGGGTCTTCATGATCGGGATCGTGATGAAAGATAGCCAGTCGCTTCACATTGGCTGCCTGGCACAGGCGCACGCCTTCTTGCCAGGTAGAGTGACCCCAGCCGATTTTCGCGGGGAATTCATCGTCCGTGTAGGTGCTATCGTAAATCACCAAATCAGCACCCTCGATCAACTTCAACACCGTCTCATCGGGCTTGCCGATGACGTGTTCGGTGTCCGTCACGTAGCAAAGGGACTTCCCTTGGTACTCGATGCGGTAACCGGTGGCTCCACTCGGGTGGTTGAGGGGGGCAGTCACAACTTTCACGCCGGGATTTAGTTCAAATTCTTCCCCTGCACGAAAATCTTCGAATTCCAAGTTGCCACTCATCGCTTCGAGAGGAACAGGGAAAGTGGGTTGCGCCATTTGTCCGGCGAACACCGCCTCGACCCCGCCGTTGTCGCTTAGATGGCCCGCCATGATCTTGAAGGTGCGGTCCTTGACGAAGGCGGGAGCGAAAAAAGGAAAGCCGTTGATGTGGTCCCAGTGCGTGTGCGTGAGGAGCAAATGCGCAAAGTGAACGCCGTTCTTTTCGAACTCGTTGCCCAATCCGCGAATTCCCGTTCCGGCGTCGAGCACGATGTGCTGATCACCGACCACCACCTCGATGCAGCTGGTGTTGCCACCGAATCCAACGTGACGCGCAGACGGGCAAGCAATGCTTCCCCTAACACCCCAAAATTTCACGTCGAATCTCATGCTTACCTTGACTACTCAGCGCTTCGTCGATGCCGTTTGGCTCCGCATCGCTCCCGGCGATGCAGCACCCCTCAGCGCGTGACGCAGATATCACCTAGCTAATCGGATTCCGAATCTCGACGCAACCCGGATAGCCACCGTCCAGACGGCAATTCTGCCCGGCCCCCGAGCCTATCCTGGACTGCTATCGAATTTGGTCCCTGTTCTCGATGGCTAATGTGGCTTCTTCGAAGAAGCCAACCACGGCCGAATCAGTGAGGTACAAACCGCGGAGGGCCTGGCCTGCCAGGGTGCTGTTCCCTTCGCCACCAGCTGACGCCCTCGCTTGGCTCGCTAAATCGTCGGCCGAACAGACCACAGCCGCCAAGGGATGCGCTCGTCCGTTGATAACGAAATGGTGGTGATGCTCCAAAACCAGGGAGACATCCGGAGGGGGGGGAGTCGAAACGGCGCGGGCGCCGAGCAGGATAAAGCCTGCACGAAGCCCCGCAGTCCCGGCTAGGCGAAACGCGGGTCGCCCCAAGTCGGGCGTCACTCCAATTGAGAACTGCCGTCAGGGTTTGAGGCTTCCGGTACAGTCCAATGCACCAAGAAAACTAACCAGATTCTGCACTTCTTCATCAGACAACTTCTTGTCGTCTAGCTTCGAGTCCAGATTCTTGTTCTTGAAGCCGCCGCCGGCCATGAAGCGCACTGCCGCCTCCAGCGTGACGACCGAACCATCGTGAAAATACGGGGCAGTCTTCGACACATTTCGCAGGCTCGGGGTCTTGAATGCTGCCCACTCGGATGGGTTCTCGCTGACCTTCTCGCGGCCCGGATCGATATCGGCTGCTGCCAAGCCTTCGATGCCGATGCCTACATTGTGATACGCCCCGGCAGCCGCGCGAACCGCGTCAGAGAAAAAAGGCGGAGTGTGGCAATTCTTGCAGGCCGCCTTGTTTTGGAACAGATCCCAACCCCGTTTCTGAGATTCATTCAGGGCCGACTCGTCGCCAGCGTCAAAGCGATCGAAGGCAGTGTCGCCACACAATAGCGTGCGCTCAAATGCCGCGATGGCCTGGGTGATCGTCTCTGGGGTGGCACCATCACCAGGGAACACGGCGTCGAATTCCGCCTTGTATTCCGGCAGCGCTCCTATCTCGTCAGCCTTGGCCAGTAGGTTGTCTTTGCCTACCCCCATATTGCCGCCAGCCCAGGCTCCCTTAGCCTGCGCCTCCAGAGAGTCGGCTCGACCGTCCCAATAAAGGCGAGGCAGGTAAGCCACGTTCCACATGGACGGAGCGTGACGGCTCAGCTGTTTTTCTTTGGCACCGATGGCTTTCGGTAAGGCCCCACCGCTGCCACTTTTGTCTTCGTGGCAGCTGTAACAGGCGCGACTTCCATCGGCACTCAGCCGCTTGTCGAAGAACAGCTTCCGGCCCAATACTACTTTCGCCGGCGTCGTCGGATTGTTCTTCGGCGTGCTGAACCCTCCCAGACTCTTGGGCGGAGCCGGCAGCGACGCCGCTTCGGCTGGAGCCGTCGACGCCCCCGACCCGCTCGACGGCGCCGATGATGGCGCCGCTGCGGTCTTGGTTTCGGAATGGGCGGGCTTGTCTTTGGAACATGCCAAGGGGCCCAACAGGAGCGTCACGCTGAGAGCGGAAATGATTCGCGAGCCCGAGCCGGGAATCATTAATGAGTTGTTGAAGTACGACATCGGAATTCCCTGTTCGCTATCAGGCCGGAATGGGCGGGCTGCGGATCCACCTGGAGCCGCGCACTAGGCATATACTGATTCGCGCGCGATACAACTCGACTAGGCGTCCGGACTGACGGCCCAACCGCGAAGGCGTAGGGCGTCCCGGCCAAAAATATCGTCCCAGTCCCCGCATCGTCTGCAGGATGGCCGCGTGCCGAAAAGTCGTCGCGAGGCGTCATTGCTTCCGTAAAGCTCACCTCGTCCGTTCTAGTTCGTTCCGACCGCCGTCCGCTCAAACCGTCCGCTCAATAGGTGTCGCACCTTTCCGCATCGGTCCGGCGTGCACACACAGCGGAAGATCCCTTGGCGAGGTGCCAAAAAAATCCCCAGTCAGCTGCGAGAAATCCCTGGCCTGGGGCCCCCTGGGATGGTGACCTAAGGGGTCAATGAGTACTCTCGGGAAATCCGCGCCCGTTCCACCAGCGGATCGATTGTTCGGGCAGATTGCCGTGCGCATGGGGCTCATGACCGTTGCTCAGCTGAACGAGTGCGTCGCCCTGCAGCGGCGCGAGGAGACCCCTGCTCGCATTGGGGAAGTCGCTCAAGAACTTGGTTTCCTTGATGAAGAGCAGCTCACGAGCATTCTTGATCAACAGAAACGTGTGCACAACCAACGGCAAGCAACTGCCGTTCCCGGCCAAGATGCCGCGCCCCCCTCAAGCCTGGAAGCCCCCGCTGCCTTCGCTCGCATCGCGACGCAAAAACAAGTCGCCGCGGGCGGCTTGGTCGAGGAGGTAAATCTCAAGAGCGGTGGCCGCCAGATCCCCGATCGACAGATCCGCCAAAGCGAGCACCGTGCTCACGCCGTTCCCCCACCGAGCAACGGTCTGCCGCCGGTGGCCGAGGCACTCGAACTTGAACCACCGACTTCAGGAGTCGCCAGCGCGCCCCATCCCGGCATCCAATTGCAGCCACCGACTGTGGGTGACCCCGACCCCTTTGCGCCGATTTCAGAAACCGGCGGCGGTGCACCGCCGGTCGCCAGGAGCCCCCGTGCGGGGGCCGCCACCCGCGTCGCCCCGGCAGAATTGGATACCATCGACCTCGTCGACGGTCCGCCCAGTGCCGGACTGCTAGAGCCAATACAGGAATCACCCAATCCGCCGACGTCTAGCGCCTTCACCAGTAACCAGGTAGCCGCCCCCGCGGCGGTCGCTCCAGCCGTGCCCGAAGCCCCGGACTTCGGCAATGTGAACTTGGAGTCCCCTCCAGCCCCGAGCGTTTCGGTGAACGCTCGCACCATTGCGGGCATGCCAGCTCCTCTCGTCGCGCAAATTCCGGCGGACGCACCGACCCGCACGTCGGCACCGCCGCCGGCACCCGCCCCGAAAAAGAATGAAGCGGCAGGTCACTCCGTCACGCTGCCCAATCGGGCGCAGACCGCCCGACTAGCTCTCGGTGACAAGCCCCTACTCGCCCGAGCGCTCGCCTTCTCCATGAAACACGGCGCCAGCGACGTTCACGTGCACTGTGGCGTTCCGATCATGGCTCGAATTCATGGCCGTCTCTTCCCCATGAAGGGAGGAAAGGTCGTGCATGCAAAAGATGCCATGCGCATGGTTGCGCAAATTTTAACGGACGAACAATGGGAAGTGCTGGGAACCAACGGGCAGCTCGACTTCGCCTACGCCCTCGATGGCTTGGGGCGCTTTCGAGTGAACGCCTTCCGCCAACTGCGGGGCATGGACATTGTGTTCCGCATCATTCCGCCGGGCACCCCCACCCTGGCGCGGCTCAATCTGCCCGCGTCACTCGAACAGCTAACCGAGCACCGCACCGGGCTCGTACTGTGCACCGGCCCCGCCGGCTGCGGAAAGTCCGCCACTATGTCCGCGTTGATCAACGCGCTTCATGCCAGCCGCGCCGAACACATCCTCACGGTGGAGAACCCCATCGAAAACGTGTTCGGCAAGGGTCGTTGCATGATCAATCAGCGCGAAGTGGGCATGCATACCACGAGTTTTTCCCGAGCTCTGCGGGCAGCTCTACGCGAAGACCCCGACGTCATCGTCATCACCGAATTGAGAGATCGCGAGACCATTCAACTCGCGTTGACCGCAGCGGAAACCGGCCACCTGGTGCTCGGTACTCTCCACACTGGAAGTGCCGCCTCCACCATCAGTCGCCTGGTAAACACCTTCCCCGCCGAAGAGCAAGGACACATTCGAACCATGGTGTCCGACTCACTACGCGCAGTGGTCAGTCAAGTACTGGTGCCCAAAGCGGACGGCAAGGGGCGCATTCCCGCCATCGAGCTACTTATCGTGACCAACGCAGTCTCCAACTTGATTCGGGATGACAAGCCTCACCAACTGCCAAGTCTGATGGTGACGGGTCGTTCCCTCGGCATGGTGACCTTGGACGATTCCCTAGAGCGTCTCGTATCCGAGGGAGAGATCCGCAACGAAGATGCTCTGAAGGTTTGTACTCAAAAAGACCGATTCGGCGGAAAAGGCTAGTCGGCAATGATTGCGATGGAGCGCTACTTTCGGATGTTGGCGAAGCTCAATGCCTCGGACTTGCACCTAGCCGCAGGACGAGTCGCGTCCTATCGAGCGAGTGGCAAAGTCCAAGAAGTCGAGGGGGAAGCCCCGTTGGAAGATGCGACACTCAGAGAAATGCTCGCCGAGGTGGTGGACAAAAAAGACTGGAACGCCTTCTCTCACGAGCATGACTTGGACTTTGCCTACCAACTCGAAGGGGTGGGTCGTTTTCGAGGTAACTACTACGAGCAAGGAAACGGCGTCGGGTGCGTGTTCCGACTGATCCCCGAAGAAATCATTCCTTACGAAAAATTGGGGCTGCCCGATATCGTCAGCACCCTCTCGGATTTGGACTCTGGACTGGTGCTCGTCACAGGCCCCACGGGTAGTGGCAAGTCGACGACGCTCGCCTCCATCGTCGATCTGATCAACCGCAAACATGCGCGGCATATCGTCACCATCGAAGATCCAGTCGAGTTCGTTCACCAAAACAAGAAGAGCGTGCTGTCCCACCGCGAAGTCGGCAAACACACGGACTCATTCGCATCGGCGCTCAAGGCGGCTATCCGCGAGGACGCCGATGTGGTTCTGGTCGGCGAGATGCGCGACCACGAAACCATTTCGCTAGCGATCGAAGCCGCGGGTATGGGCATCCTGGTCTTTGGCACCCTGCACACCAGCAGCGCGGCCAAAACCATCGATCGCATCATCGATGCCTTCCCTGCGGATCAACAGGACCAAGTGCGCGGCACCTTGAGTGAAAGCTTGTATGCAGTCGTCGCCCAGGTCCTCTGCCGGAGAATTGGCGGCGGAAGAATCGGCATTCACGAGATATTGATTCGAGAAAAGGGGCTCGCCGGGGCGATCCGAGAAGCGGCACCCGGCTCCATCGCCTCCATTATCGGTGCCGGCCGCGGCCGGGGAATGCAGACCCTGGATGACGCCCTGGGCGACGCCCTGAAGGCCGGCCACATCGAAGGCCGCGAGGCCTATATGAAAGCCAACGACAAAAAGCGCTTCCAGGAGTTCGCTGAGGCTGATTCCGACTAATTTTCGAACCGGATTTATCAGCCCCCACTCGACTTTCCCCTCGGTTCTCAGCATCATGCGGTGGCTCCCGCCTGGGGGGCCGGGATAAGCGCGTGAGCAATCAGGACGGTCCTTGGCGCTACGCCGCAGAAGACGGCGTTGAATACGCAGTGGAAGAGTACGTGCTGCTCTCTTTGCTCGCTGAAGCCCAACTCCCCCCCTACACCCTGGTGTGGACCGTCGGCTGGGGAGAATGGCTGCCGGCGATGCAGGTCGCGGAGCTTGAGGGAGCCCTCGCGCCTCAGCAGCGAGACAGACCCGTCACACCACGGCCCGGCAGCGGTGGTAACCCGCCCTCTCCTCCCCTGTACCGCTACCCCGTGTTCAAGCGTCGGGCTTCGATGATCGAACGCGGGCTCAAGCCGACTGACGACAGCGATCCGCTCTCGAGCGCACAGATCCCCCGGTCAGACCCTACCGCTTCCGGGCAAACGTTCTCCAGAGATGCGACTCCCGCCACCGACACGGGCCCGCCAGCAGATGCCTATGAGTCGGGCGCATTTGACCGGCTCGCCTACAACGATGGCGACGACGACCAGACCATCGTCGACCCGCCCAGCCTCGACCCATCCACGTCGGACGATCCCGAAGCCGGCTACACAACTGACGGCTCGGGCAACGGCCGACCGCCGACGCCCTCTGTGCCGCCACCGATGGACCGCCGCACATCAGACAAGCTCGTGGCAGCCCGCCAGTCCGTGTCGCCGGGTCTCCCCCATTTCCCTGCGCCTCCGCCACCTCCGCCAGAAGATCTCACTCGCCTGCTCAAACCCGGCGAGCGTAGCTCCGACCGAAAATACTGGCTGATAGCTGCCGCTCTGGTCGCTCTCATCAGCGTCATGCTCATCGCCATCACTTGGAGTCAGCCGAGTGGCGGAGAATTAGCCGCGCCCGCCGTCGACGAAAATTTGAGCGCGACCGCAGTACCCGTCCCGGCATCCAACGGGGTGCCCCAGTGCCGGGTTTCACAATCCGCGAAACGCATCGGGGAGTGGGCCCATCAGCGCGTCGCACCCGTGGCCGTGCAAATCCCGAGCTCCAATCGAATCGCCCTCGGCTTCGCTCAAACTCCTGAATACGCCATCGGGCTCGCCGTCGACGTCCCGCGACTGACGGTCGACAGCGTGTTTCAGGCCTACAAGAAATCTCACGTCACCAGCGTGGTTCCCACAGCGGCCTCGGGTTCTCTAAGGTTCGCGGTGGCGCGCGGCGCCACCCTGAAGAACGAGCGCTACATTGATGCGACCCCGAAATACTCCATCGGACTCGGGGAGGCGGGGTACATCACATCGGTCGCGGCCGCAGGGACTCGACGGCAGTTGTGGAAGGCTGACGCGCCAATCACCACGCCTCGTGTCGTGACGTTGGCCGACGGACGCTCCGCGGTCACCTATCGTCAGGGGGGAAAGACCGGAAAGATCGTCGCCGCCTGGCTCAATGCTGACGGCTCACCCGCCGGCAATCCTCAAAATATCGGCGACGGCAGTCTCCACCTCGGAACCCCGAGCATTGCCGGCAGCGACACCCACGTGCTTGTCGGCTTTGCCGCCAAGTCTAGTTCGAGCGACGGTTGGGGGGTCCGACTCGCCACGGCACCGCACGGCACCCTCCCGGTCACCAGCCGAGCCTTCCAGACACCACCCGGGGGTCCCGGGGAGCGCTCCATGTCTCCGGTAGCGACCCCCTTGAGCATTGGCTACTGGTTGCTGCAATGGACCGAAGGCCGCGGCACTCACGTAGTTCGCGCCCAGGTGCTCTCCCCCGATCTTCAAGCCAGCGGGCCCCCGTTACAACTATCGGCAGGCGACAGCAACGCGGGACAGGGCTCGATCTGGTCCAGCGGCTCGACCGTGCTCTCCGTGTTTTTCGTGAAGCTAGAAGACCACAGCGAACTGTGGGCTACCTCCGTCAGCTGCCAACCCTGATTTCTCAGCGCATCCGACGGACGACCTCAGCCAGCTTCTAGACTCACGTCGAGGTTTTCGTCGTCGCAGTAGTCCTGCAAAGCCCGCCTCAGAGTGCCGAGGGCGATCTGCGAGGGCAGCTGCAACTCGGCTTTCAAACTGAACATCGGAGTGCCACTGTGCGGGGCGCAGACCACTCGCGATTCGAGGGCAGCAACGTTGATCTCCCGGGCCGCCAGGACCGCGGTGACCCCAGAAACGATGCCGGGTCGGTCCACACCGTCCACCCGTAACTGGTACGGCAAGAATTCCTTCGATACCGCGCTCTGGGTGGGACGAAGAGTCATCGTCAGCCCGAGGGGGTCTCCGCTGCCTTCCACTTCCTTTTGGACTGCTGCAATCGCCGTGTCATCACCGGAGAAAAGCAGGATCAGCGCAAACTCGCCGCCGAGGATCGCCATCCGGCTGTCCTCAAGATTGCCTCCCCCTTGTTGGATCAGCGCGCTGATCTTCTGGACTAGCCCGGGCCGGTCCGCGCCCACCGCACTCAACACCATATATTTTCGAGCAGTCATCGCTCCCCAGCCTAGCAAACCCTTCCGCTCTCGGCGTCCGAGCTTGTCGTGCTGGCGCCGCCCCAAGCCATCCCGAGCTCAAATCGGTCCCTGGATAGCCCCCACACGCAAGCAGCTGACCGAATTGGCTTCGGTCAGCTGGTCAAAATCGATGATTTGACCCAATAATTCATCCCAGCGCACGCTGGCGGGCCAGTTGGCGCCACGCCCCCCTAGATTGCGGGCTAATATTGCAGCATGTCATTTGGCGGGAACCAACCGGACTGGCCGGACTCCCTGCCCTACCCCGAGTCCTGTGGATAAGCCCAACACCAATAGCCACCTCGATGCGCTCAACGCAGCCCTCCGCCGTGCCTTGGACGGCGATCTCAGCTGTCGCATTGGCGTACCCGACTCAAGACATCAAGCCGCAATCACGATCGACTTGTTCAATGATCTGATCAGCAAGCTGTCAACAAGCGTTGACGAGGTGGGAGCCCAGCAGCGCAAGTTCAAGGACTTGCACATCCGGCTGCAAAATTCTGAGATCCGCTACCGCGCGCTGGTCGAGGCATCGACGGATGCGATCTTAATTTCCGACCACGATACGGGCGCCTTCCTGGACGCCAACCGCACCGCCTGCCAGCTCTTCGGCTACCGCCCGTCCGACCTGCGGCGGATGAGCTTCGACGATCTATTTACAGATCCAGCGAGTCCCGAAATTCAAAATCTCAAAGGCGAACTAAAACGCGACGGCCTGGGCGTCGGCCAAGTGTCCTTGAACCGACAAGGCGGACAGCCCTTTCTTGGAGAAATCCGCGTGATGATTTACGGCCCGCCCGGGCGGGAGCTGCGCGCCGCAACCGTGCGGGATTTAACCGAACGGGTCGAACGCGAGCAGGAGATTCAAAACTCCTACGACGCGGTCCAGGAAACTCAAACCGAGCTCGAACGCTCCGAAGAAAAGTACCGCACTCTGGTCGAAGCGGCCGGCGATGCCATCGTGATCCTGGACAAGTCCACGGCACGCATCGCAGAGGCGAACGGTGCCGCCTGTCAGCTGCTCGGGCACAATGTGCAGGAGCTGCGGAAGCTCACCATTGAAGACTTTTACCTAGAGCCAGACCTCGGGGAGCCGGACGAATTTCTAACGGAGGCTGTCGGGGCCGGAAGAGCTTGGAAGCCGAATGTGCAGATGCGCAGAGCTAACGGCTCCTCCTTCTGGGCTGAAGTGAGAACCGGCGATTTTATCACCAACGAGGGGACCCGATCGATCGGCGTGATTCGCGACGTGACGTGGCGCATAGAACGCGAACAGGAGGTGGCGGACTCCTACCGTCAGCTCGAAGAGACCCAAGCCAAGCTGGTGCAAGCCAGTAAATTGAGCGCCATGGGCGAACTCGGAGCGGGCATCGCCCATGAACTGAATCAGCCCATCACGATCATTCAAGGCTTCGCCCAGAGGGTGAGGCGGGACGAATCGGGGCGAGTCGAGGAACATATCGACGAGCTGGACATCATCGTCGACGAGACCGTTCGCATGGCGCGAATCGTCGACAACATCCGCACCTTCGCGCGGCAGAGCGACTATCGGCCGGAGCCCACGAACCCCATCACACCTGTCGAAAACGCACTATTGCTGCTGCACGCCCAGCTCCGGGTCCGCGGAATTCAGATCATTCGTGATGTCAGCGAAAACTTGCCCCAGATTAATGCCGACACCGCGCGTATGCAGCAGGTGTTTCTCAACCTGATCGTCAATGCGCGGGATGCCCTGAGCGAGCTGCCGGCAGGCACCGCCCGACAGATTCGCGTCGCCATCAGAGCCGAGGACGACCACGTTCTGTACGAAATCGAGGACAACGGGCCGGGCATCTCTCCCGCCCTTGAGCAACGCATCTTTGAACCTTTCTTCACGAGCAAACCGCCAGGCGAAGGCACCGGCCTGGGTCTCTCCATCGCCTACGGCATCATCCAAGATCACGGCGGCGACATTCGATTGGAACGACCCCAGACCACTGGGGCCCGATTTGTCGTCTCTCTGCCCGTGCTTCAGGGCAACCCGGAGCCGCTGTTCGAGGGGACCCCCTTATGAGCGGAGACGGCATCGCTCGGAAGGTACTCGTCATTGACGACGAACCCAGCGTCCGTCTGTTGCTCGAGCGAGAGCTAACAGAACGAGGATACATCGTCACCGCCAGCGGTGATCCGGAGAAAGCGACGGAGATTGCAGCCCGCGAAGGCTTCGACGTGGTGATCACGGACATTCGAATGCCCGGCATTGATGGCCTCGAAGTCACGCGCCGCATCAAAGCGTCGAATCCGCGCACAGAGATCATCCTGATGACCGGCTACGCATCTCTCGAAACTGCGGCGGAGGGCATGCACCTCGGAGCCTACGACTATATTGCCAAGCCCTTTGGCAACCTCGACCTAGTCGTGGCGAGCCTGGAACGAGCCTTGGAGCGCAGTCAGCTCTCTAGCCTGGCGACCGAACTGCAGCGACAACTCGCCCACTCCGACCGGCTCGCCGCCATCGGGCAGCTGGCTGCGGGCGTCGCCCACGAGATCAACAATCCCGCCGGTTTCGTGATGGCGAACCTGACAGTCATGAAACAGAGCATCAAAGAGCTCGGCGCGTTGATGACCCAACTGCGAAGCGCTGGCGAGGCGCCCCCCACGCCCGAGAAGGTCGCCGCCTTACAGCGTTGGCTGGAGGAGAACGACGCCGAGAACCTCACACGCGACTTCGAGGAGATGATCGAAGACAATCTCGAAGGTGTGCGTCGCGTCAGTTCCATAGTCAAAGACCTGCGAACTTTTGCTCGGATTGACCGCGAAGAGGTTGAGCTCGTTCGCCTCGGCGACATTGCCGATGTGGCGGTGCGCATCGTGCGGAATGAGGTACGCCATCGAGCGCGATTGATTCGGGAAATCGGTGACGTCCGGCCCATTCCCGTCCACCGCGGCAAGCTGGCACAGGTGGTGGTCAACCTATTGGTCAATGCCTCCCACGCGATGCCGGACCAACATGAAACCGAAAACATCATCACGCTGACCGTCGCCCAAGAGGCTAAGGGGGTAGCGCTGACGGTTCGCGACACCGGCTGCGGTATGCCAGACGACGTGAAGGCACGTATCTTTGAGCCCTTCTTCACCACGAAGCCCCGAGGCACCGGAACGGGCCTCGGTCTCTCCTTGTCAGCTGAAATCGTGCGCCAACATCGAGGCGAGATCAGCGTCGAGAGCGAAATCGGCGTCGGCACCTCTTTTCACATCCGAATTCCATTCGATACCGGTCTCAGTCCAGGCTCGGCGACTCAACCGCCCCCCAAGCGCGCCCCGCGAAAACGGGGGCGAATTCTCATTGTCGACGACGAACCGCTGTTGCTCTCGGCATGTCGGCGGATGCTAGAGCCTCACCACGACGTTCATCTCGCCCACGACGGCAAAGAAGCCCTCGCACTGCTGCAGCGAGACCAAAATTTCGACGTGATTATCTGCGACCTCATGATGCCAGGCGTCGATGGCGCCCGCGTGCACAACGAGCTAAAGTCCACTGCCCCCAAACTAGCCGAACGCCTGCTTTTCACGAGTGGGGGCGCGGTCACCCCTAGAATCACCGCCTTTGCGGCATCCCTCGGACAAGCACTGCTCGAAAAACCCTTCACCGCCGAACAGCTCATGGCCGCTGTAGACCGCACCCTCGCTTACGCCGCCTAGATCTACTCCGACCTCCCGTCTGGCCTCGACGAAGCCGGCCCCCCTCGCGGAGCCCCCAGGCCCCCTCGACGCGCGTGGCGTGCGCTGAACAGGCCATCCCCCC
>SPKZ01002722.1_pt1 | contig 20435 bp, 21 predicted proteins | sample 2456571 | NCBI WGS metagenome assembly SPKZ01 (sample SAMN11192286, study PRJNA482655) | marine metagenome | biome: ENVO:00000447; feature: ENVO:00000244|ENVO:00000211|ENVO:00000569|ENVO:00002023; material: ENVO:00002151; isolation source: ocean water from marine abyssalpelagic zone ... | reverse complement strand
GCGCGACGCCGACCTCGCCGGGGTGGAAATCCCGAAGGGCTCGATGGTTCACCTGCGCTTCGGTGCTGCGAACCGGGACCCCGCCCAATTCCCCGACCCCGACGTTCTCGATCTGCACCGAAAGAACGCCGGATCCCACATGGCATTCAGTCAGGGCGAACACCACTGCCTCGGCGCCCCGCTCGCCCGACTCGAGCTGCAGACGGCCTTTGGGACCCTGCTCCGTCGCTTCGACCCCTTCGCACTCACGCCGGGAAAGAACAGCCTCGAGCACCTCCCCGGACTGTCCCTGCGGTCGCTACGCGACCTCACCCTCACCGTCACGCCTGCCGGCCAGAAAAGGCCGGCTGGCAGAGGAACCCGATGAAGCACGGCAGCCCCCGCGCGACCCTGACCACCGCCGCGACCTTCAGCCTGCTCGACGCCGCCCTGGCCCGGGCCCGCGATCTCGACGTGCTCGTTCACGTCGCGGTGATGGATTCCGCGGCCGACCTCGTCGGCTTCGTGAGCTGCGACGGCGCGCCGCGGATTGCCGCCACCACCGCACGCCACAAGGCGTTCACCGCCGTCAACACGGGCATGCCGACCCGAGAGTGGGCTCGCTACCTCGAGAGCATTCCAGCGTCCGAGCTGCGGATCATCGACAAGATCGACGGCTACATCGGCGCCGACGGCGGCTTTCCGATCGTGGAAGACGGACTCCTGCTCGGCGGCATCGGAGTGTCGGGCGCAGACCAGGAGCGCGACGCAGCCTGCGCGCTCGCAGCCCTCGACGCCCTCGGCCTCACGCCGACCCGCTGACCCCGCCCGGCTGAGCGACGGGAGACCGCGCGGCTACTCGAGCGCCCGGTCTCGGAACGCCACGAGCTGCGCGTCGCTCACGCCGAGGGCCTCGCGTCGGAACGCGTCGAAGGATCCCCATTGCGTGCCGATCTCCTCGAAGCCGGCCTCGAGATACTCGCGCTTCGCGATCATGACCGGTCGCACCAGCTCCGGGTCCGTGCGGAAGAAGGACGTCAACCGAATGAACATCAGCGTGCGCTCGACGCGCTCGGCCGTGTAGTGGTTGGTGAGGAGGTAATCCTCGAAAACGGTCTCCTCGGGAACGCCGAGGCTCCGCAGGATCAGCGCCGAGGCCATGCCCGCGCGGTCCTTGCCTCCCGTGCAGTGGACGAGAACGGGGAGCGCCTCCTCGCGCAGCAGACGCTGGAACATTGCGCGGTACTGGTGGACGAAGTCGGTGATGAAGGAGCGGTTTCCGTCGACCAGCATCTGCGAGAGGTCGAGCCCCGCGATGTCGCCGGAGGTCAGCCGCTCCTGCAGCTCGGTGGCCTGCGAGCCCTCGACGCCGATGGGGAGTTCCGCAACGTCGGGCGCCGGATCGGCGGGGAGTCGATCCGGAGCCTCCCTCCTCTCCTCCTCGGAGCGGAAGTCGCACACGAGGCGGACCCCGAGCGCGGAGAGCTTCTCGAGATCGCCGTCGGTCAACTCGGCCAGTGAGTCCGAGCGGTAGAAGGTGCCCCAGCGCACGCTGCGTCCGTCCTCCGTGGCATAGCCACCGAGATCTCGGAAATTGCGCGCACCCTCGAGCACCACATGACGGCGCTTCACATGCCCTGGCATGCCCTCGTAGAGATTGCCCCCGCGGCAACCGACCACGACCAGCGCCGCCACGGCCAGAGCCATCCCCAGTGTTCTTTCGCGCATTCCATCAACCTCCCGTGAACTCGGGTTCGCGCTTCTCCGCGAAGGCGCGCATCGCCTCCCGGAAATCGAGCGTCGAGGTGCACACCCCCTGGGCCACGGCCTCCTGGTCGAGCGCTTCGGCCATGGTCAGGTTCATCGAACGATCGAGCGACTGTTTGATGATCGAGACGGCCACCGGAGCCTGGCGGGCCAGGCGCGCCGCCCATTCGCCGACCCGGTCTGCCAGCTCCGCCGCCGGCCAGACGCGCGTGACGAGGCCCAGCGCGAGCGCCTCGGGCGCCGACAGCCAGTCGCCGTAGAACGCCAACTCCTTCGCCTTCTGCAGCCCGACCAGTCGCGGCAGCAGCCACGTGCCCCCGCAGTCGAGGGAGAGACCCCGCTTGACGAAGATCTGACTGAAACGCGCGTCTTCCGCAGCGAACACGAGATCGCAGCCAAAGGCAACGTTCGCGCCGGCACCCGCCGCGATGCCTTCGACACACGCGATCGTCGGTTTCGCGAGGCGATGGAGGGCGAGAATCGCCGTGTTCACCTCGACGCCGATGAGCGCGGTCGAGGTCGCCGCAGGCGACACGTCCGGGCGACCGCGCGTCTCGCTCGCTTCGCTCGGGGTGAGATCGGCGCCCGACGAGAAGCTGCCATCCGCACCGCGAAGCACCACCACGCGAGCATCGGGATCGCGCGCGATGTCTTCGACGGCACTCTTGAGCGCGGCGAACATCGACATCGTGATGGCGTTGCGGCGCTCCGGCCGGTTGAATGTCAGCGTCACCACGTGACCTTCACGCTCGACGAGCAATTTGTTCTTCGATGCCTGCGCCATGGGCTGCTCCTCCAGAGGAATCGTCGTCCGATGTGGGGTCGTCCGGGGGGGGCCGGGCATGCGCGTTCGCGCTCCCCGCTGATCGCGCTGCCGCCCAAATACCACTCAACGGCTCCCCGCTACAAGTGGGTTGACGCGGACGGGAGCCTGTCCGATTCTCTGCGCCCCTCCCGGTAGCGCCCCTTCGAGCGACGCTACGGCGTCGTGCGAGGGAGTGACGTGAGCGACCATCGACGTCCCCGGATCCCCTTCAGTGACGCCAAACGCGGAACCTGCCGCTGGTGCGGCGAGGCGACCCTCCACGAGAAGGGCCCGAAGAAGGGCGAGGTGAATCGCCGGAGGCGTTGGCACGACGCGTGTGTCGACTCCTACAACGAGAGCGACCCGCGTGAGGCGCGACGGCGCGTGAGACGCCGCGACCGCGGTCGCTGCGCGGCGTGCAATCTCGACACCTACGCGCTGCGCCGCCAGCAGAAGGGCCGCGGCTCCCACCGGCGCCTGCGCGATCTCGGCTTCGTGCCGCGGCGATCGCTGTGGGAGCTCGATCACATCGTTCCGCTGGTCGACGGCGGCAGTCACGACCTCGACAACCTCCAGACGCTGTGCACGCCCTGCCACAAGGCAAAGACCGTCAGCGAGGCGAGCGAACGCCGCGAGCGTTGCAGCCGGTCGGCCGAGGACGACGTCATCGCGCGCGCCGACGCGGCCCTGCGAAAGTCGGAAGAAATGCTCGCCCAGCTGGAAGCGCAGCACTAGCTTCGAATCGGAATCCGGCGGCTGGTCGCAGTCACTCGAACCTGCGAGGATGCGGGTCCATGATGAACGCGCCCATGCGATCCGCTCCGCCCGCAGTGGGCTCCGGCTGGCGTTCCGCGGTCGAGTCGCTCTCGAACAACGAGTTCCGCTGGATCTTCGCCAGCAATCTGAGCTTCTTTCTCGCGATGGGCTCGATGCAGATCGCCCGCGTCTGGCTCGTCTTCCAGCTGACCGACAGCCCCCTGGCACTCGGCATCGTCAGTGCCGCGGTCGCGATCCCGATGCTGTTGTTCTCACCCTTCGGTGGGGTGCTCGCCGACCGCGTCGAGCGCCGTGGGTTGATCATCACGGCACAGACCGTGGCGATCATGAGCGAGCTCATCGTCCTGGTCCTGCTTCTCAACGGCGTTGTCGCCTACTGGCACCTGGTGTGCCTCGCGGCCGTCAACGGCTGCATCTTTCCGCTGATCATGCCGGCGCGGCAGGCCATCGTGGTCAACATCGTCGGCAAGAAGCACCTCGGCAATGCCATGGCACTGAACATGGCCGGCATGAATCTCACCCGTGTCGTGGGACCGGCCGCCGCCGGCTTCATGATTCCGATCATCGGCCTCGAGGGCGTGTACATCGCGAATATCGCGCTGTACATCACGGCGGTGCTGGCGATGTTTCGGATCTCGAAGCTCCCCGCGCTGGCCGCGCTGCGGGAAGTTTCCATCGCGTCGAACCTCGCCGACGGCATCCGTTATGTGAGGGACGACAAGCTCATCCTCACGCTGCTCCTCTACGGGCTGGTCCCGATGTTCCTCGCCATGCCCTTCCAGACGCTGCTCGTCGTCTTCGCCGAAGACGTGTGGAATCAGGGCTCGACGGGGCTCGGCATCCTCAACGCAGCCGCGGGGATCGGTGGCGTGGCGGGCTCCGTCTACGTCGCCAGCCGCGGCGGTCGCGAAGAGCGACTCCGCGCCATGATGATCAGCATCGTGGGTTTTGGGGGACTGCTCGCCCTCTTCTCCTTCAGCCCCTGGTTCCCCCCGGCGGTGCTGCTCATTTTTGCCGCGAACATCTTTGCGAGCATATTCGGAACGTTGAACAATACTTCCATCCAGCTGCTCATCCCCGATGAGGTGCGTGGTCGGATCTCGAGCTTTCTCATGATGTCCTTCTCCCTGCCGTTGCTCGGAACGCTCCCCATTTCGAGCCTCGCCGAGCGTTTCGGTGCGCCGATCGCCGTGGGCACCGCGTCGCTTCTCGCCGTGCTCGTCGCATTCATCTTCTACGCGGTCAGCCCCGCGCTGCGCGGGCTCGACCGACAAATCCGCCGCGCCTCGGCGGAAGAGTGACCCCGTTGATCCGCCCCCCGAGGAGATCGCAATGATCATCACCATCTCGCGCCAATACGCCGCCGGAGGCTCCGATGTCGCCCAGCGCGTCGCCAACGCCCTGGGCTGGACGGTCGTCGACGACGCGCTCATCGATCAAGTGGCGGAGCGGTCGGGAATCACCCCTGAAGAGGTAGCGAGCCTCGAGGAGCGCGTACCGAGCTTCCTCGAACGCCTCGCGCAGTCGTCGGCGCTCTCCTTTCCGGAGTTTCTCGTGTCGACTCCGGAAGTCCTCGAGGAGCCCCAGGAGCTGAAGCTCGCCCGGATCACGCGTGACGTCGTGGCGGAACTCGGCCGCCGCGACCGGCTGATCTTCGTCGGCCGCGCAGTGGCGGCCATGCTCGCCCACGACACCACCTCGCTACACGTGCGACTCGTCGCGTCGAAGGAGCACCGCACCCGCCTGGCGACCGAGCGGCTCGGCGTTCCGGAAGAAGATGCGCCGCAGGTGCTCGAAGACACGGACCGCAACCGCGAGCGCTATCACGACGAATTCTACGCGCGCGATTGGAACGATCCGGTCAACTACCACATGGTGCTCAACACGGAGTTGCTCGGCGTCGCGGGAGCCGCCGATCTGGTGGTTACCTACGCGCGTTCACTCGGCTGGTAGCAAAGCGCACTCCGCCTGTACCCGACGCGCATCCCACCTGCCGGCATCCGAAAAAAGGTCCCGACCCGGGCATGGCCCGGATCGACCCGGTTGCGCTCGCTGCGCGCTTGCACTTCGCGGCGGGCGAACGACGCCGTCGCCTCTGCGGGTGTATCCTGGCGACCTGACCAGCACCTCGAGTTTCGGGAGCAGACCCATGACCCACGACCTGGTGATTCGCGGGGGAACCATCGTCGACGGCAGCGGCCTCGACAGCTTCACCGGAGACGTCGCCATCGATGGAGACCGCCTCGCGCAGGTGGGCGGGCGCGCGGGAGCGGGCCGCCGCGAGATCGACGCGAGCGGTCTCGTGATCGCTCCCGGCTTCATCGACCCCCACACCCACTACGACGCACAGATCTGGTGGGACGAAGCGCTCACACCATCGTGCTACCACGGCATCACCACCGTCGTGATGGGAAACTGCGGCTTCACCATCGCGCCGTGCAAGCCCGACGATCGCCGGCGCATCGCGAAGATGCTCGAGCGGGTCGAGGGCATGAGCCTCGCCGCCCTCGAGCAGGGGATCGACTGGCAGTGGGAGAGCTTCCCGGAATTCCTCGACGCCATCGAGAAGCGCCGGCCTGCTCTCAACGCGGGATCGCTGATCGGGCACTCGGCGCTCCGCTACTACGTGCTGAGCGCTGAGGCGACCGAGCGCGAGGCCACCAGCGATGAACTGGACCAGATGCGCGCCCTCACGCGCGAGGCCATGGCCGCCGGAGCCCTGGGCTTCTCGACCTCGCAGGCCCCCACTCACTTCGGCGGCGACGGCAAGCCCGTGCCCAGCCGCTTCGCCAGCGACGAAGAGGTACTCGCCCTCGCCGCGGTGATGGCGGAGTTCGAGCACGGGGCGATGGAGATCGTGGTCAAGAACCTGAGCGACGTCAGCGTGAGCATCGAGGCCGCTCGGCGGAGCGGCAAGCCCGTGACGTTCCTCGGCGTCGTCACGAAAGAAGGCGCGGAGGACCTGGCGAAGGCGCGCGCCAACGGTCTGTCGCTCGTACCGCAGACCACCTGCCGACCGACGCTCATGGACTTCACCCTCGAGGGCGGCGTGATCTTCGACCAGCTCTCGTGCTGGGGCGAGGTCATGCAGGCGAGCCGTGACGAGTACCCGCGCATCTTCCGCGACCCGGCGTTTCGCGAGCGCTTCCGCCGCGACATCAGCGGCGATTCCGGCCAGTACACGGTCTTCCGCCCGGCCTGGGACGATATCAAGGTGATCATGACCGGGAGCGAGGGCCTGCGCGATCAGATCGGGAAGTCGATGACGGAAATCGCGGCGGCCCGTGGCGCCGATCCCCTCGACGCCTTCTTCGACCTGCCCCTCGAAGACGACCTCGCGACCGAGTTCAGCTACTGCGTCTCGACGGACACCGACAAGACCGCGAGCGTCCTGGGCGACGAGCACCTGCTCGGATTGTCCGACGCCGGCGCCCACCTGACCTTGCTCTCCGACGCCGCCTACACGACATACCTGCTCGGCCGCTGGGTTCGCGAGCGCGGCGAGCTCAGCATCGAGCGCGCGGTGTCGAAGATGACGAAGGACCCCGCCGAGTTCTGGGGCATTCGCGAACGCGGAATGCTCACCGAGGGCTGGCACGCCGACGTCGTGCTCTTCGACCCGACCCGCGTCGACGCGCGCGAGGCCGAGATCGTATTCGACCTGCCGGGCGGCGACGGTCGTCTGCTCCCCGAAGCCGAGGGCATCGAGGCAGTCATCGTGAACGGTGCCGTCACCGTCGAGCGCGGCTCGCTCACCGGCGAGCGAGCCGGACAAGTGGTGCGCGGCGGAACGGCCGCATGAGCGGCGGAGACCCCATTCCATGGACCCTTCGAAGATCCTGCTGACCGATCAGGTCGCCATCGTCACCGGCGGCGGCCAGGGCATCGGCGAGGGCATCGCCCTCGCCTTCGCGCGCTTCGGTGCGGACGTCGTCATCGCCGACAAGAACGCCGAGGCGGGTGAACGCGTTGCGGCCGCCGTGACCGAAATCGGCCGACGCGGCCTCGCGATCACCACCGACATCCGCGAGTTCGACCAGGTGCAAGCGCTCGTGGATCAGACGATGTCCGACTTCGGACGCCTCGATATCCTCGTCAACAACGCCGGCGGCGTGCGCTACTCACCCTTCCTCGACCTCGGGCAGCGGGGCTGGCACAAGCACACGGCGCTCAACTTCGACGGCCTCTTCGGCCCCACCGACGCCGCCGTGCGCGCGATGATCAAGGGCGGCCGCGGCGGCTCGGTGATCAACGTGGCGAGCATCGAGGCCCTGCGCGCGGCGCCCAACTACTCCGTCTACGCCGCCTGCAAGGCCGGCATGTTGAACTTCACTCGCACGCTCGCCCTCGAGCTCTCGGAGCACAGCATCCGGGTCAACGGCATCGCACCCGACGTCGTCATGACTCCCCACCTCCTCGAGTACGAGCAGCAGCGCTCCGACCAGTCCGGCGGTGCCGAGTCTCGCAGTCGGGGCATCCCCCTGGGCCGCGACGGCACCCCCGAAGACTGCGCGGGCGCCTGCGTCTTCCTCGCATCGGCGATGGCCGCCTACATCACCGGCATCACCCTCTCCGTCGATGGCGGAACCTTCGCCAGCAGCGGCTGGTCGCGCCGTCCCGACGGCACCTGGACCCTCCACCACTGACCCCACAAGAACTGCGTGCGACCTGGGGACGTCGGTACGCACTCGGAACTTGGGGACACGCCTGCGGATCTGAAGCGCGCTATTCCGCGGCCAGCATCGCCCCGAGCTTGAGGAGCTGGCGGGTACCGCCCCCGAGCGTGAGCTCGAGCTGCTTTGCGTAGAGGAAGTAGCGGTGCACGGGGTAGTCGCGATCGACACCCACACCGCCGTGCAGGTGTTGTGCGGTGTGGACGACGCGCTGGCCTCCTTCCGCGGCCCACACCTTCGCTGCGGCGGTGGCGTTGGCGGCCGGAAGCCCTTCGGAGATCCGCCACGCCGCTTGCAGCGCGGTGAGACGCACGGCTTCGGCATCGATGTAGGCGTCGGCGGCTCGCTGACCCACGGCCTGGAACGAGGCGATCGGCACGTCGAACTGCTTGCGCGTCTTCGTGTACTCGGCGGTGATCGAAAGCGCCTCGTCGCAAACTCCCGCCGCGAGAGAGCAGAGCGCCGCGTTCGTGCGCTCCATGATCCACTCGATGATCGCGCGCCCACCACGCGGATCGCCGAGCACATCGGCGACACCCACCGCGACGTCATCGAGCTTCAACCGCGCTTCGGGCTGGCCGCTCGTCGTGATGAGTGGCGTCAGCGAAACGCCTTCCGACCGCGGATCCACCAGGAACACGCTGGCCGCCCCCTCCCCCGTCGACGCGGACAGGAGGATGCAGTCGGCCAGCTGGCCGGCCGGCACGCACAGCTTCGTTCCGGTGAGACGGAAGCCGTCGCCGTCGGGGCGCGCCAGCGTCGTGGGCCGCTCCGGATCCGCCTCTCCCTCGACGAGCGCAGCCGTGAGGATTGCCGCGCCGCTCGCAAGCTTCGGGAGCCAAGCCGCCTTCTGTGCGTCGCTGCCGAATTCGTTCAGCGGAAGCCCGGCCATCACCGTCGACTCCAGGAACGGAATCGGGGCGGCGCGCCGACCAATCTGCTCGATGATCAACGCGAGCTCGAGGAAGCCGAGACCTCCCCCGCCGAACTCTTCCGGCACCGCGATCCCGACGAGGCCCGCCTCCCCGAGCGCCCGCCACAGCTCGCTGTCGAAGCGGTCGCCACCGCTCTTCTCGATCTCGCTGACGCGTTCGTGTGACGCTTTGTCGCTCAGGATCTGACGCGCGAGGTCGCCAATCGCCTGCTGATCTTCCGAATACGCGAAATCCACTGCGATCTCCTCAGAACCGGGGTGCGCGCGGGAGCCCGAGCCCGAACATCCCGATGAGGTCGCGTTGGACCTCGTTGGTGCCACCGCCGAACGTCAGGATCAGCAGGCTGCGATACATGTTCTCGAGGCTCCCGGAGACCACGGCTTCCGGAGAATCCGGGGTCAGATAGGCACGCGGTCCGAGAATCTCCATGAGAAGTCGGAACGACTCGAGGTAGAACTCGGTGCCGAACACCTTGATGCTGGACGCGTCGGCGACGTCGAGCTTCCCCTGAGTCCCCGTCCACGCCACCTTCCAATTGATGAGCCGCAGGAATTCGAGACCGGTATAGACGCGCGCCAGGTTGACCTGCGCCCACTCCTGGTCGATCACACGCATCCCGTTGGCGAGCTTCGTGTTGCGCGCCCAGGCGAGCACCTCCTTGTAGGAACTCTCGAGCATGCCCGCCGAGCAGAGTGTCACGCGCTCGTGGTTGAGCTGGTTCGTGATGAGGCGCCAGCCCTTGTTCTCGCCGCCCACCAGGTTGCTCGCGGGGACGCGGACATCATCGAAGAAGGTGTTGTTGATGTCGTGGGACGAGAGAAGATCCATCGGGTCGACACGAATGCCCGGCGACTTCATGTCCACGACGAACATCGAAAGGCCGTCGTGCTTCTTCACGTTCGGGTCGGTGCGCGTGGCGATCCAGATATAGTCGGCGTCGCTCGCGAGGCTCGTGAACGTCTTCTCGCCGTTGATCACGTACTCGTCGCCGTCGCGCTCGGCGCGTGTGGTCAGCGACGCGAGGTCGGTGCCGGCGCCCGGCTCGGTGTAGCCGATACAGAAGTGGATCTCGCCCTTCAGGATCTTCGGCAGGAAGAACTTCTTCTGCTCGTCGGTACCGAAGTTCATGAGTGTCGGCCCGACGGTGTTGATCGTGAGCATCGGCACCGGCGCACCGGAGCGCATCGACTCGTCGAAGAAGATGAACTGCTCGATCTGGGAGCGGCCCTGACCGCCGTACTCGACGGGCCAGCCGATCCCGAGCCAGCCGTCGGCGCCCATCTGGCGGACGACCCCGCGCATGGCCTCGCCCACTCCGCGCCCCTTGTGGAGCTCCTCGCGCACCTCGGTCGTCAGCAGCCGCTCGTAGTAGGCGCGCAGCTCTTGACGCAGCTCTTCCTGCTCTTCGTTGTAGCCGATGTACATGGACATCCTCGTCGATCGCCAGGGGAGAGCGCGCATGGGAACCGAAGCGCGCGGTAGAACGCGTTCCAATACTCGCTCGTCTGCGGTCTCGTGTCGAGAAACGGCGCTGCCGAGACTGCCGCTAGGAGCCGCGAGGACCGACAAAGAACCCGATCGCGAGACCGAGTACCGGAAGCAAGAAGAGGACGAGGGCCCAGACCCAATGGGTGGCCGTCGACTCATTGCTCCTTACGCTGTTGAGAACCGCCCAGATGTCGGCGGCGAGGATCAGGAGTCCGAAGAGTCAGGAAAGCATGCTCACTGCCAGTTCGGGGAAGCGCGTTCGGGCGCCGCGACCGGCGGCGAGTCTATCATGACTCCGGCTTCGGACCGGCGTTCGCGGCGCCTTCGAGCCACTGGGAAAAGCATCAGCGGAGCGGAATTGCGAATCTCTCGAAAATCGATGACATCCGCTGCATGGGCTGTGAGCCTCCTGCTCGCCACCGCGTGCGACCGGGGAGGCGAAGCCGGCGTCCCTGCGCACAGACCCGACGTCCTCCTCGTCACCATCGACACCGCGCGCGCCGATCATTTTTCCTACGCGGGCGATTCCCCGGTCGCTACGCCGAATATCGACGCGTTGGCCGCGGCCGGCGCCGCCTTCACGAACGCGACCAGCCAGGCTCCTCTCACGCTGCCCGCCCACGCATCGCTCTTCACGGGGCTCGAGCCGCCGACCCACGGCGTGCGCAGCAACGGGACCTACCACCTCCCCGATGAGAGTCGCACCCTCGCGGAGTTGCTTCGCGAATCCGGCTATCAGACCGGTGCGTTCGTGGCGTCGGCCGTTCTCGACGCGCGCTACGGCCTCGCACAGGGCTTCGATGTCTACGATGACGACCTGTCGGGCGGGCGACACTTCGAAGCGTTTGCGTATTCCTACCGGCGCGCGGAACGGGTGGTCGAACCGGCCCTCGCTTGGGTCGAGACCGCGAGTGACGCACCGCTGTTTGCCTGGGTGCATCTGTTCGACCCCCACAAGCCTCACGACCCCCCGGAGCCCGAGCGTTCGCAGTATCCGGGGTCGATGTACGCAGCGGAGATCGCCTACGCGGACCGCGTCGTCGGTGTTCTGCTCGACGGGCATCGAAGGCTGCGGCCCGGGTCGCCCGCAATTGCGATCGTGACGTCGGACCACGGCGAGAGCCTCGACGAACACGGCGAGAAGACACACGGCATCTTCGTCTACGACGCCACGCTCCGCGTTCCCCTGGTGATCCGCGCGCCCGGCTTCGGGCCCACACGCAGCGACGCTCCGGTGTCGCTCGTGGACATCGTTCCCACCGTACTCGACCTGCTCGGCCTGCCCGCGCAGGACGCGCTCGCTGGCGAGAGCCTCGTGCCGCTGTTGCGCAGCGAGCCCGGCGTCGCGTCGGACCGGTTGATCTACGCAGAGAGTCTGTTTCCCAGGCTCTCCTACGGCTGGTCCGAGCTGCGCGCGCTGCGCGTGGGGCGTTTCAAGCTGATCGTCGGCGTCGACGCCGAACTCTACGATCTCGAGACCGATCCGGACGAGTTGCGCGACGTCGCGGGGACCGAGCCGGATCGCATCGAGCGCATGCTCGGGCTGCTCGCGGCGCGGCACGCCGACAGCGAGACGCCCGACGCGCGCGCGAGCCTCGACGCCGCCGAGCGCGCTCGGCTAGCGGCGCTCGGCTACGTGATGGGCCCGATCGCCAGAGCCCCGGGCACCGGCGAACTCGCCGATCCCCGGGAGCGGGTCCACATCCTGCAGGGGATCCAGGAGAGCGTGCAGCTCTTCCAATCGCATCGTCTCGCCGACGCGCTGGCCCTCGCCGACGCGCTGGCGACCGAGGATCCCGACAACCCGATGCTGCTCAGCCAGCTCGGATTCCTCCGCGAGCGCGCTGGCGCGCGATCCCTGGCCCTCGCCGCGTACGAACGCGCAAGCGCGCAGGTCCCCTCGGATCCCGATCTGTGGAAGAAGCGCGCACGCCTGCTTCAGCAGCTCCTTCGACCGCGCGACGCCGCCGAGGCATGGGCTCGCGCCGCTGCACTCGACGCCGACGACGCCACGTCGCGGCGCGCACGCTGGAGCCTGCTTCTCGCTGTCGAAGAGCCTCGGATCGTCGTCAGCGAAACGACCGCATGGCTCGCGGAACACCCGAGCGACGGTCGCGCGCTCGCGTTGCGGATCGTTGCAGAACGCTACGGTTCGCCAACCGCCGCGCTCCGCGCGGACTTCGAGGCGGCCGTCGCGGCGCACCCCGAGGACGCTCACCTGCACGGTTCACTCGCCGGTGTTCTCGAACAGCTCGGTGACTCGTCCGGCGCCATCCGCCACCTGCGCCGCGCGCTCTCCCTCGACCCGGGCCAGCCGATGGCCGCGACCTCGCTCGGGCGGATCCTGCTCGAGCGCGACGCGCCGGACGAAGCGCTCGACGTGCTCTCTTCCGCGGAGCGTGCACACACGGCCGACCCCGTCTTCTGGATCCTCCTCGCCGAGGCGCGCTACGCGGGCGGCGACGCGCGCGGCGCTGCCGCCGCGGCCCGCACGTCGCTCGAGCACGCACCGACGCGCGCCGACCTCTGGGCTCGACTCGGACGCTTCGAGTGGGAGAGCGGCGACGACCTGCGCGCCTCCTCGAGTCTCGAGCGTGCGCGCAGTCTCGGGCTCGACGACTTCGCCACCTCGGGTCTGCTCGCCGACATCTACGAGGCCGACGGAAAGCTCACCCAGGCACGCGCCGCCCGCGAGCGACAACGCGCGCTCGGGGCTCGGCGGGAGCCGAACCGCTAGGCGCCCGATGACGCCTATGCGGGCAGGCCGACTGTCTTCGTCTCGAGGACCTCGGAGAAGCCCTCGACACCCATCTCGCGACCGACTCCGCTCTGCTTGTAGCCGCCGGATCGCGCGTCGGAGAATTCTCCGTCGATGTACAGCCGGGTCTCGGAGGTGAATTCGGCCAATGGGTTCTCCTCGGCATCGCGGTCGCTGCGTTGGTGCCGTTCTGGGCGCCTCGTTGTAGGCGCTCCGGAACGAATGGGTGCCGCTGGGTCCTTGCCCTACCCGTCGCTACGCGCTTTCTCGCGCAGCGCATCGAGGGCTCGTTGCGCGTCACGGCCACGCGGGTGATCCGTCGCGAGCGTGTCGATGACCCGCAGGAGCCACGTCTCGCACACGACCCGATCGGCGCGTTGGCAGTGGTGAGCGGCCAGCCACTCGACCGCCCGACCGTAGTCGGGCGCGAGCCGCTCGAGCGCTTTCACTTCGCGCAGTGCATCGTCGCTTCGACCCATCTCCTCATACACCAGTGCGAGAGCGAAGCGATCCTCCACTCCGAAGGGATGCGCCTTCACGACTTCCTCGAGCAAAGCGGCGGCCGCGCCGAAATCGCCGCGCATCCGCTCGATCCGCGACAGCCGGCGCGCTACGGCCGGCGAGTGCGGATTGCGGGCTCGCACCGGCGCCAGGAGCTCGGCCGCGCGCTGCAGGACGCCGGCTACCTGCGCATCGCGTTGCTCGCGCCCGACGGCCGACGCGACAGGATCGTCACCCCGATCGACGGCGTGCTCGATCAACGCCTTCGCCTCGCGCAGGACCTCGAGATCGGCCATGCGCTCTCGGACATCGGGGAGTTCGTCGGAGAACGGATCCGCTCCGCGGCTCGATTCGAGATAGCCCAGCGATTCGAGGAGGGCACGCTCACCGGCGTCGACGTCGCGGCCCACTGCCCACCCGAGCGACGCAGAGGCGGCCAGCACCTCGTCGAGCCGACGCTCGAGCACACCGCTGCGCAGAGGGTCGCTCGCCGCGAGATCGCGCGCTTCGTCGGGATCGTCGCGCAGCGCATAGAGCTCGGGCGTCCCACCCGCGATGAGCTTGAAACCGCCATCCACGATGCCGCGCGCGGCGCGCCACCGATGCGCGTGGTACGGGAGGTGATTCTCGAAGTACACGGCGCGGGGTGGTGCGGACGCGGTCCGCTCGGGAGCCGCCGAGAGCAGAGACGGCCAGCTCGTCTCGTGAAGCCCCGCACCCTCGCCGCCTTCCCAGATACCGGCCGCGTCGAGCAGCGTCGCCGCGACGGCCGCCGTGGAGACGTCTTCCATGATGCGGCGACCGGGCGACGTCGTTACGCCGGGCCCCGCAATCACCAGCGGAACCCGCAGCGTCGGCTGGTAGAGGAGCAGGCCGTGGGTGCGCTCCCCGTGGTCGCCGAGTCCCTCACCGTGATCCGACGTCACGAGGACGACGGGCTCGCGTCCCGGTCGGATCTCGCGAAGCAGCTTCAGGATGCGGCCGAGATGTGCGTCGCAGCGCGCGAGTTCTCCATCGTAGGGGTCGAGCTTCGGGTACCGGACCGACGGTGTGTAGGGAAAGTGGGGGTCGTAGAAATGGACCCAGGCAAAGAACGGCTCGTCGGCTTCGAGGCTGGCGAGCCACTCGAGGACGTCGGCAGTCACCTCCGGCGCGGTTCGCTCGGAGTACGGCTCTTGCTGCCGGCGATCGGGCGTCGGCCCGCGGTAGAGCTCGAAGCCCTGATCGAGACCGAAGCGCGCATCGAGCACGTAGGCGCCGACGAAAGCGCCTGTGCGCCAGCCGCGCTCGCGAAATACCTCCGAAACCAGTCTGGCCTGCGGGCCGAGCGCGAACAGACCGTTGTCGTGTACGCCGTGCGCCGGCGGTAGCACGCCCGTGAGGATCGATGCGTGGGAGGGCAACGTGATCGGCGTGGGTGCGACGGCCTGCGCGAACAGGAGACCGCGCTCGGCCAGCGCGTCGATGTGCCTCGTCCGCGCGCCCGTGTACCCGTAGGCGCCGATTCGGTCGGCCCGCGCGGTGTCGAGGGTGACGAGCAGCACATCGGGCCGCTCCGATCCGACCGCTGCGGGCGGCGCGGGGGTCGCCGTGGATTCTCCAGCGGCTGCCGCGGGAGCGTCGAAGCACGCGACGAGAACACAGCTGAGCATCGCGGCGAGCGATTGCGCGATTCTCCTGCCGCGCGCCGTGTCTTGCAAGTCGTCCCCCTGCGTCACTCCGCTCGTATACTGCTGAATCGCGGGAACTCGTTCCACACGGACTTCGAGAGTTGCTGTGCCCGCGTCGCGCGGCGCGTTGCGACGAACCGGCCAGGGGAGAGAGCATGTCACTCGTAAAGAAGGTAGGGATGGTCATCCATCCGGTAGAAGACCTCGACGCTGCTGCGGCGTTCTACGCCGACGCCCTCGGCCTCGAGGAGAAGTTTCGCGACGGCGATCGCTTTGCCGCATTCGACGCGGGCGGTGTCACCGTCGCGCTCGCAGCCGGCGACGAGGCCGTCGCGGAGTCGACGGCCATCTCCTTCAAGGTCGACGACGTGGCGGCGGCCACCGAGCGACTGCAGGCCGCCGGCGCGAAGCTCCTGCGAGGACCCGAGGAGGGCCCTCACGAAATGCGCGCCGTCCTCGCCGACCTCTCGGGCAACGCCTTCATCGTCTACGCCGAGCGCTGACCCGCAACAAGCGACGCCGCCCGATCGCAGCGGGTCGGCGCCGCGCTGGAGACCCCATGCGATTTGGCATCCACCTCCCGCAGTACGGACGCGCAAGCGGCGCCGAGGCCCTGGAACGCGGCGCCCGACAGGCCGAGGCGCTCGGCTTCGACGATGTCTGGGTGAGCGATCACCAGGTCGTCCCCGCCGACGCCACCTACCCTCCCCCCTTTCTCTTCGACCCGCTCACGTCGCTCACCTGGGCTGCCGCGTGCACCGAACGGATCGGTCTCGGAACGAGCATCCTCGTCCTTCCGCAGCACGACGCCGTATCGCTCGCGAATACCCTCGCGTCCCTCGATCAGCTTGCGGGTGGACGCGTCGTGATCGGCGCGGGCGTGGGCTGGCTCGCGGGAGAATTCGAGGCCCTGGGGCGCGGCTTCAAGGATCGCGGCCGCCGGATGGACGAGATCCTCGAAGTTCTGCAGGCCTGCTTTCGCGACGATCCCGTGAACTACGAAGGACGCTGGCACACGGTGCGCAACGTGCGCCTGCTCCCGAAGCCCGCCCGAAAGATCCCACTCTGGATCGGTGGCATGAGCGACGCCGCGTTCCGTCGCGCCGTCCAATACGGTGACGGCTTTCACGCGATCGGCTCCAACCCCGAGGAGGCCGCGGCTGCGGTGAAGCGCCTGCGCGCCGAGCGCCCCGAGCCGGAGTTCACCTTCTCCCTGCGACGCGGCTGGGACGGACTGAAGGTGGATGCCTCGGAGGTCAGCGAGGAGATCGCCCGCTACGCGGAAGCGGGCGTCGACCACCTCATGGCCGCCCCCACGCAGCCGACGCTCGGAGGCTGGCTCGATTCCGTGGAGGCCCTGGCCGCCATCTTCGAGCCGTTCCGCTGAGCGCACGCGCGCAACGACTCCGACTCGACAAGTCCGCCACCGCTACACTACCGCGGTCGCGCGTCGGCGGTCGCTGAGCCTTCGAGCGCAGCCATCTTCAATGATCATCCTTCCGGGGGGACGGACCATGATTTTGATCCGCACAGTGCTCCGCACGAGCCTCGCGCTCGCCACGCTTGTCCTTGCGACAGCCGCGCCACACAGCGTTCTCGCGCTTCAGGAGACCGCTCCGCCGAGCGCCACGTCGGTGACGAGCCGGACGAACGCGGCGGAGGAGATCCCGATGCTGGGCCTCCAGGAGGCACTCGTCCTGGAGGACCGCGAGGGCTACAACGGCTCGTACCTGTTCGGCATGACCCGGGCCATCGTGAACTCGACGCTCCACCCGGCGGTCAAGCCGCTCGTCTTCGTCGTGACGCTGCCGGTCGATCTCGCCCTCTTGCCGTTCGCGGCGATCGCCGGCTTCTTCTGACGGCAGCCGCGTCAACGGTCTGCTAGCGCGGTACCGTCCAAACGACCGCGGCGAACCCGTTCTCCGGGACGTCCACCTCGAACCGCCGTTGAAGGCGGCTTCCCCCGTCGATGCGCACATCCACCGTATGCGTGCCCGGCGCGACGACCGTGCGCGAGACGAAGACGCGGTCGGGCAGCATCGTCCAGGAGCGCGTGTCCGGCTTGTCCGCGGCGAGGAGGGCCCCCTCGGTGAGAAGCGCTGCGAGTGTGCCGAGCCATTCGCTGTCCTCCCGACCCGCGGCGCGCGCACCCTCCGCTGCCGCGGCGCGGACGATCATGCGCGAGATCGCGGCGCCGAGGATACGCGGCTTGATCGCCTCGTACTCCCGACGGATCTCGTTGCCGAGGCGACTGACGAGGTCCACGCGCGCGGGTCGCCCATCGACCCGGACCGACGCGCCGTCGAACAGCGTTGGCGACGGCGCCAGTTCCGGGTAACTCACCACCTTGAGAGCTCCGTACTTCAGGACCTCGAGATCCCCCGTGACCCAGATGCCCGCGATACCCACCGCCCGACCGATGGGAATCCGCGCCGGAACCTTGAACGGCACCCGCCCGACGCCGACCACGGTCAGGATCTCGGAGACCGGCTTCGAAGTCGCAACCGCGCCGTCCTCCTCGAGTTCGGTGATGCGCTGCTTCACGCGTGTGCCGCGGTGGGAAGTCACGGGCGCGAGACGGACGAGCGTCGGATCGAGGCCCTCCAGCTGCCCGCCGACGAGCGCCTCGTCGTAGTAGCGCAACGCGCGGTCGGGCTCGCCGAGCTTTTCGAAGACGAAGCCCGCGAGGTAGGAGCCGAACGCGCAGTACGCGTGGTCGGAGTCGTAGTCCATCAGGTAGTTGCGCATCACGGTGAAGCGACGCGCCTCGACGGCCGCCCCGCGCAGGTCTCCCTGTGCGAGGTAGTTGAGCAGGTTGATGCCGTTGAGCGAGAGCTTCTCGGTGGGGGTTGCGCGGTAGATCTTCGCGCTGTCGCTGTAGGTGAACTGACCGACGTCGCCGGTGACGTCGGTGCTGATGTCCAGGAACTCGAGCGCCTCGTCGGCGGCGCCGAGGTCGCGTGCGCTCTCGGAATACAGAGCCTGCGCCTGGAAGAGCGTGCCGCGCTCGAGCAGAGCGAGTGCGCCATCGCTGCCGAGATCCTCGGGCACTTCGTCGCTGCCCGATACACCGAGGAAATCGTTCAGCAGCCCGACGCCGGCCGCGTAGTCGCCGACGTCGGCGGCCTGCCGCGCCGCGAGGGTCTTGTCGCTGTACGTCGCGCACGCGCTCGAAAGAAGCGCGATGGCGATCGACGCGAGCACGCGGCGTGCGGCCGGTGACTCACCGACTGTGGGATTGACGCGCATCATCGGTCCCATCGGTCCGGCCCGGAAAGATCGCCCAGCTCGGGTTCAGCCCTTCAGCGCCTTGCTCCGCTGCGACTCGTTCTGGAACTTGATCAGGCCCGTCTCGATTTCGAGCACCTGGATGAACAGCGTGTACTGCACGCGGCGCGTGTTCTGGATCTTCTCCTCGACCGACGTGATCTTGCCGGTCACGAAGTACTGCGCGCCCATCTGCCGGCCGATCTCGCGGGCCGTCCAGCGGTCGTAGTTCTCACTTTGTTGAATGCGGATCTCGCGCGAGAGCGCCTCCTGTCGCGCTCGATCGACCACGCGAACGTCACCACTGTTGACCAGGGTGGTTTCGATGGACGACAGCAGCGTCTGGAGCTGGTCGTCGAGGTGGTAGCTCGTGTTGTTCTCGATCGGCCAGATCGCCACGAGCGGCGCCTCGTAGGCGGCGCGAACGTCGCGCGTCCAGAAGCGCGACTCGAGCATCGGATCGAGGGTCTGCTCGACGAGGTAGTTGATGTCCGAGCGGTCGAGGGTGGTGCTCATCGCGGGCGCGTCGAGGTTTGGGTTCGCGGTGCCATCGCCGCCGCGCATGGCGCGCGGCGCACAGCCGGTCAGTGCCAGGAGTGCGACGAGCACCACGAGCGTTCGGCCCGCGGACAGCGATGCCCAGCGGTCGTGAATCCCGATCATCTTCGCCTCCTCTCCGGCAGGGTCGACCCGCTTTCCTTCGACGTCATCGGCGACCGTTCGATTCACGAGACGGTACCCACAAGCGCGAAACGGCGCGAGAGCAGCGCTCCAATGCGCTACGGCTATCATGGGCGCCCATCGGAGACCGCGTCATGCCTCGCGATACGAGCCCTCCCGGCGAAGTGGTTGGAAGCATCGTGCCCGATCCGCCGGCGCACGGCGCTGGCGACGTCGAGAGCGAGAGCATCTGGGGCTTCCCGATACGGCGTTTCGAGTGAGCGTGACCTTTCCGCCCCCGCAGCACTTCTTCCGCGACCTCCGCTACACGATGGTGGTCGAGGGCGAGCGCGAGATCGGCAGCCTGCCCATCCAGCCGGCGATGCGTCGCGCCGATGGAGCACTGCCGGTGGGCGCGCTCGTGACCCTCGTCGACATGGTGGCAGGTCGCACCGGCATGCGCGCGGCGCCGCCCCAGTATCCCATCACCTCCGACATCGACCTGCGGGTCCTCGCCACCGGCGACTTCGAGCGCCTCAGTGTAACCGCCGACCTGTTGCGCTGCGGCAGTCGCAGCGTGGTGCTTTCCTCGGACGTCTATGGCGAGGGCGGCGAGCAGCGCGTGCGGGTGGCCTTCGCCCTCGCCAACTTCGCGCTGTTTCCGCCCGTCGACGAGTACCCGATGGGCGACATCGCGAAGAAGGAAGACTCGATTCATTTTCCCGACGACACTTCGGCGCTGCGCGCTCCCCTGGCCGAGCAGCTCGGCGTGCGCACCGTGGACGCGGCGACCGGCGTACTCGAGGTGGACGTCGTCCCCTACGTGATGAACCCGCTGGCTGTCCTCCAGGGCGGTGTGCACGCCGTGCTCGCCGAGGCGGCAGGCGAGACCTTCGTGCGGTCCCAGCGCGGCGGGACCCCGCGCGTCAGCGGCCTATCGATCCGCTATCTCGCCTCGGGCCGCACGGGCCCGGTGCGGACGACGACGCGTCCGCTGCGCACCACCGACGCCACGACGCTGCTCGACATCGAGCTCCGCGACCTGGGTCAGGACGATCGCGTGATCACGGCGGCGCTGATCGAAGTGGCGCACTGAGGCCTTGCGTTGACAATGCTCGCTCCCCTGCGCGCGCATCCGAACGGCCTGCCCGTCCG
>SPKZ01008261.1_pt1 | contig 20511 bp, 16 predicted proteins | sample 2456571 | NCBI WGS metagenome assembly SPKZ01 (sample SAMN11192286, study PRJNA482655) | marine metagenome | biome: ENVO:00000447; feature: ENVO:00000244|ENVO:00000211|ENVO:00000569|ENVO:00002023; material: ENVO:00002151; isolation source: ocean water from marine abyssalpelagic zone ... | reverse complement strand
TCCATGGAATTTAGTAATGGAAGAAGGCTCTTGTATTGCAAATGATACGGTTATATACAATCAAGGCATGGTTTATATAAGAAAACATGCTTTGATATCTCAAGCGGCCCATATTTGTACAGGTACTCACAATTATGAAACTCAATGCTTTGATTTAGTGATAAAAGCAATTGAAATTGGTGAGCACTCTTGGGTTGCTGCGGAGGCATTTGTCGGGCCCGGTGTTAAGGTTGGTGAAGGAGCTGTTTTGGGAGCAAGAGCTGTTGCATTTAAAGAATTAGAGGCTTGGGGAGTTTATACTGGTAACCCTGCAATAAAAGTTAAAATAAGAAAAAAACAGGAACTATGGACTTGACTTCAATTACCAACAAGAAAGAATTTTTAAGTGTTATTATTTTAACCTTTAATGAAGAAATACATATTTCTCGTTGTATTAAATCTTTGCAGTCGACCACAGAAAACATTTTTATCATTGATAGTTTTTCAACTGATGATACTGTAAAAATTTGTGAAAGCTTTGGAGCTAAGGTTTATCAACGTAATTGGAAAAATTATGCCGATCAGTTTCAGTGGGCATTGGACAATTGTCCAATAAATACTGAATGGGTTATGAGAATGGATGCTGATGAGTATATTCAGATAGATCTTCAAAATGAACTCCCTCTGGCTCTTTTAGATGCAGGTACAGATACTATCGGTTTTTATATTCGTCGAAAATATTTTTTTCTTGGGCGATGGATTAAAAAAGGTGCTGTGTACCCCTTAAATTTATTACGAATATGGCGAGTTGGAAAGGGTCGTATAGAAAATCGCTGGATGGATGAGCATATTGTACTTGATGGAACAGGAAATACGGACAAATTAAATGGACATATTGTCGATGATAATCTAAATAACACACGCTGGTGGACTGATAAACATAATAAGTATGCTGACCGAGAGATGATAGATATTCTTGATAAAAAGTATGGTCTATTTACGTTTGACAATGCACTAAAACTAGAAAAAGAAAGTTCCCAGGCAAAAATTAAACGAGCAGTTAAAGAAAGTATTTATAATAAACTTCCCCTATTTATTCGACCTTTATTGTATTTTTTATACCGTTACTTTATTCGATTGGGTTTTCTTGATGGTGTCCAGGGATTTGTTTTTCATTTTTTTCAAGGGTATTGGTATCGTTCTTTGGTTGATTTGCGTGTTTATGAAGCTGAAAATTTAATGGAAGGGGTAGCTAATAACGAGGAGCGAATAGAAATATTAGAAGTTTTTACAGGGTTGAGTCTTCGTTGAAAATATTAATTTATAGTTTGAATTATAGCCCTGAACTTACCGGTATTGGTAAATATAATGGGGAATTGGCACCAGCTTTAGTAAAAAGAGGCATTGAGGCTCATGTAGTGACAGCAATACCTTATTACCCTGAGTGGCAATGCCATAAAGGTTTTAAAAATAAATGGTCTAAAAAATATAGTGTCGATGGTGTTTATATTTATCGCTGCCCTTTATATATTCCAAAAAAAGTAACCACGTTTAGCCGGTTAATACATCTCTTCAGTTTTTCTTTCAGTTCATTACTGCGTTTGATAACCTTGCTAAGGTTAAAACCTGATGCTTTATTTCTAGTACAACCTACTTTATTTTGTGCACCTGCCGCACTGTTGTACTGTAAAATTACAGGTGCAAAAGCAATTATGCATATTCAAGATTTTGAAATTGACGCTATGTTTGGTTTAGGCATGGGAAATACAGGGCGATTAAAAACTGTTATCTATGCTATGGAAAAGTGGTTACTTAAACGTTTTGATGTTGTTTCATCTATTTCTTATAGCATGCTTGAAAAGGCTCATGCTAAAGGTGTTAAAAAGGAAGATTTGCTGTTTTTTCCAAATTGGGCAGATACTGACTTTATAACCCCGAATATATCGGGAACTAAATTACGTACTGAATGGGGATTTGAACAACAGGATAAGATTATCCTTTATTCTGGCAATTTAGGTAAGAAACAAGGATTGGAAATAGTTATAAGTGCTGCAGAGGCTTTAATCCACCGGTCGGAACTTAAATTTGTAATCATCGGAAATGGGGCATATAGCGACACTCTTCAACAAATGGCGAAAGATAAGAATCTGATTAATGTATATTTTAAACCATTGCAGCCATGGCGTTTAATGCCGGAAATATTAGCAGCTGCTGACGTGCATCTAGTAGTGCAGAGAGCAGGGGCAGCTGATGCTGTGTTACCTTCGAAATTAACTAATATATTGTCTGCAGGTGGGCATGCTCTGGTAACGACTGAGCCAGATACCGAATTAGGGAAAATTGCTGAAAAATATCCTTTGATTTATAATTGTGTTGAGCCTGAAAATCTTGAAGCATTCATCAATAAATTGATTGAATGTACAGAAAGAAATACAAGGCTAATAAATAAGGAAGCTCGAAAATATGCAGTCGAAAACCTTAATTTAGATAGAGTAATTGATCGTTTTGTTGATGATTTGAAAATAAAAGTATTTAAATCATTACCAAGGGGGATATTCTGATAGAATTGTTATATAAGTTTGACGTTTGTTCGTGCGTTTGGAAAGCTAGGTGTAGATAAATGTGCAATCTAGTGTCAGTTTTTTTTACAAATATATAGTTAAATAACGTTAAATGTTTATAGGTTGTTTGTAAGCCTTTGTAATTTCAGACTTTTTGTATATGGCATGATTTGTGCTCTGAAGTTGTTATAAATGGAATGACTCAAGTGTTTTACGAAAGTTTAAGTTTAATTATAAGGAATGGAAGTTGTGAAGTTAATTATTCGAAGTTTAATTTTAGTCGGTGTTTTTCTATCACTTTCTGCTAATGCAGGTTTGTTAGTTAATGGTGATTTTGATGTAGTTGATCATTCTCAAAGTGCCGAAATTTATGATGCTTATGCACAACCATATTTAGATGAGCTAGATGAGAATACCTTTAATAATTGGGGGCTTTTTACCTCGATACCTGGATGGACAACACTTCCTTTAATGGGTGATAGTTATGTTGAAGTCTTGCATACTGGTGCTAATACTGGTGGTGTAGAGGCTCATTCTGGCGGTTTATTTGTCGAATTAGATCTTGATGTTGGAGGTGCAACATATAATAGTGCTATTGGTCAAACATTAAATGATTTAATTGAAGGCATGTTTTATGAGTTATCTTTTTACTATCAACCTAGAACAGACGCTGACGATGATAATGGTATAAATGCTTATTGGTTTGAAGGTGACCTGTCTGGATTTGATTTAATGCAAAATATCGTTATTACAGCCGATTCTAATACAAATGAATGGGTTAATGTTGTAGGAACAGATGATGACGGTTGGAAACAGTATACCGGCGTGTTTGAAGCTACAAGCAGCACTATGACATTTGCTTTTTCTGGTTTTGGTACTGTAAATGGCAATGGTGGCTTTATTGATACAGCCAGCGTGACACAAGTTCCAGAGCCAAGTGTTTTCGCTCTTATGCTAATGGGTTTGTTTGGGCTTGTTGTACGAAAAGTAAAATAATATTTTATATTGAAAAATAAAAAGTCAACACTGTAAAGTGTTGACTTTTTTTGTGTGGTAAATTAATTAATCTTTCATCAAGTCATGTGGTTATGAAGAAATAATCTACTATTTTATTTATTGATGCTAGGTTTGTTACCGCTATAAACTACAGCTAATCCGTTGTTTCAGGGAAAAATAGAATGACAAAAAAAGTGGCGTTAATTACGGGTGTAACTGGCCAAGATGGTTCGTACCTGGCAGAGTTTTTATTAGGCAAGGGCTATGAAGTTCATGGCATAAAACGTCGATCATCTTCTTTAAATACCGAACGTATTGATCATATTTATCAAGATTTACATTCAGGTAGTCCAAGTTTTTTCCTTCATTACGGTGATTTAACCGATACTTCAAATTTGACGCGCTTGCTATCAAAAATCCAACCGGATGAAGTTTATAATTTAGGTGCCCAAAGTCATGTTGCCGTTTCATTTGAATGTCCGGAATACACCGCTGATGTCGATGGTCTTGGTACCTTAAGGCTACTTGAAGCTATTCGATTCTTAGGCTTGGAAAAGAAAACACGATTTTATCAAGCTTCTACTTCTGAACTTTATGGTGACGTTAGAGAATCACCGCAAACTGAAACTACACCTTTTTATCCTCGTTCACCTTATGGTGTTGCCAAGTTGTATGCTTATTGGATGGTGGTAAACTATCGTGAAGCATACGGTTTACATGCCAGTAATGGTATTTTATTTAATCATGAATCCCCTCGGCGTGGTGAAACTTTTGTTACCCGTAAAATAACCCGGGCAATTGCTAATATTGCTCAAGGTTTAGATAAGTGTTTATATCTTGGCAATATGGATGCCCTGCGTGATTGGGGACATGCGCGAGATTATGTGAAAATGCAATGGTTAATGCTGCAACAGGAACAACCTGATGATTTTGTTATTGCCACAGGCAAGCAATATTCGGTTCGTCAGTTTGTTGAGTTTTCAGCGCAAGAGCTTGGTATTTCCATTGAATGGCACGGCAAAGGTGTTGAAGAAAATGGTGTGGTATCAGCGCTAAGCGGCAGCGAATCGCCAGGCATAAAAGTTGGCGATGTAATTGTTAAGGTTGATCCTAAATATTTTAGACCTGCTGAGGTGGAAACTTTACTTGGTGATCCAACAAAAGCCAAAGAAAAGTTAGGTTGGGAGCCAGAAACGAGTTTTGAAAGTATGGTGGCCGAAATGGTTCAGCATGATCTTGAAATAGCAAAACAGCATGCTTTACTTAAGTCTCATGGTTATAGCGTCAGTCTGAGCAGCGAGAGTTAACATGCCGCTAAAGTCAAGTAAGAAAGAGCAGCAGCAAAGCATCAATAAAATACGTGTGTTTGTGGCAGGGCACAATGGCATGGTGGGATCTGCAATTGTCAGGCAGTTGCAGTGTAGAGATAATATAGAGTTGGTCTTAAGATCTAGACAAGAGCTTGATTTAATGAACCAGCAAGCGGTTGTTGATTTTTTTGTTAAAGAAAATATTGACCAAATTTATCTTGCTGCGGCTAAAGTAGGCGGAATCGTCGCTAATAATACCTACCCAGCAGAGTTCATTTATCAAAATTTAATGATCCAATGTCATGTTATTCATGCGGCACATCTTGCTGATATATCTCAATTGCTATTTTTAGGTTCATCCTGTATTTATCCTAAGCTTGCACAGCAGCCGATGATAGAGTCTGCATTGTTAACAGGAACATTAGAGCCAACCAATGAACCTTATGCTATTGCTAAAATTGCAGGCATAAAGTTATGTGAATCTTATAATCGACAATACGGCAGAAATTACCGTAGTGTAATGCCTACAAACTTGTATGGCGAAAATGATAATTTTCATCCGCAAAACTCACATGTAATTCCTGCATTGATTCGTCGATTTCATCAAGCTAAGTTAGATGATTTAGCTGAGGTTGTTGCTTGGGGTACAGGAACTCCAAAAAGAGAGTTTTTACACGTTGATGACATGGCAGCAGCTGCTGTTTTTGTGATGGAATTATCATCAGATAAATACCAAGCAAATACCGAAGAAATGTTGAGTCATATTAATGTTGGCACGGGTGAAGATTGTAGCATTCGTGAGTTAGTTGAAACGATTGCTAAGGTTGTTGGTTATAAAGGTAAAATTCGTTTTGATAGCACTAAACCTGATGGAGCACCGAGAAAGTTGATGGACGTTTCTCGGCTAAAGTCATTGGGATGGCAGTATTCTACAGCTTTGACTGAAGGTTTGAGTAAGACTTATCAGTGGTTTTTGTCTTCTGAGGGCGATATAAGAAGGTAATTGTTCGGCCTTTGGTCTCTATCCTACTATGCTTATTTACTCGCTTTTTGCTTGACCAGAATATCAGTAAGCATTTTTATCAATAAAACCTTTAAAGATAGTCAACAAAATAATTTTCAGATCAAATAATAATGACCATCGTTGAATGTATGTCAGGTCAAATTCAATTCTTTTTTCCATTTTTAATAAGGTGTCGGTTTCACCACGCCAACCATTAATTTGCGCCCAGCCAGTAATGCCGGGTTTAGCTTTATGTCTTAACATATAACCATCAATTAATTGGCGGTATTCTTCATTGTGGACTACGGCATGTGGTCTAGGGCCGACGATAGACATATTTCCTTGTAATACGTTAATAAACTGGGGAAGTTCATCTAAGGAAGTGCGTCGTAAAATGGCGCCTATGGGGGTTATTCTGGCATCAAACTTAGTTGCTTGAACTACATCGTTTATTCTTTTATGAACCAATGCCATTGAGCGAAATTTATAAATTTGTATTTCTTTACCGTCTAACCCGTAGCGTTTTTGTTTAAATATTATCGGGCCTTTTGAAGTAAGTTTTATAGCAAGTGCAATAAAACACATAGGTATTGCTATTAAGCAGAGGATCATTGAGCCTAAAATTAAGTCCTCGGCTCTTTTAATGGTTAAGTTAAAACCATCAAAAGGAGAATCATAAATACTAAGTGTTTGCATATTTCCTATGTGTTGCCATCTAGCATGTAATAAATTATAAATGAAAAAATCAGGAATTATATGAACAGTGGCGGTGGTGTCGCTACAGCGGTTAAGTATATCGGTAATTCTTGCTTCCGCTTTCATTGGCATGGCAATGAACACTTGGCTAATATCTGGGTTTGATTTAACCAGATTAATACCTTCTTCTATTGTGCCAATAATTGAATGCTCACCTATATCAGGTAAACGATTTTTAGGTCGGTCATCGTAAAAGCCTAATAGTTTCAATCCTTGTTGTGGGTTTTCTGTTATTTGAGCGGCCAGCCGTACGCCAGATGCTGTAGCACCAATAATGATGACAGATTTTAAATTTTTACCGGATCGACGAAAAATAAAAAGTAATTTTCTAAAAATAAGTCGCCATAAAATTAAAGTGAATAACGTAGCAACAAACCAAATACCCATGGTTAAGCGTGAATAGTCACTGCCCGTTTTGCTGAAATAGGCCAGTGTGATCAATATAGTACAACATGTGATCCATGTTAGTGTGGTGTAACCCATCATGGTTAATGAAGAAGAAGTTCGCCAGGAACGGTAGAGATTAAATGTTTGAGAAAAAAACAGAAAACAGGTTAAGCAAATTACCAATACCAGTTGATATTGGGTGTTTAATGAGACATCACGGCTATATAAAGCAAGTAAATAGACGATAGAAATAATAATCAAATCAACTGAGCGATATAGTGCCGAAAAGCTGCTTTGAATTGAATTAATTAGTCCGTTTGACATAGGGTTTTCCTGTAATGTAGCTAGTATTCTACTAGCTAACGTCAATTCTACGCTAATTTGGCTGAGAAAAAAAAGCTTAATATTCTAATGGTGATAAAATAGCCATTAAAGCGAACATTTATATTTATATTAAGAATCAATGTGATAATGTAGGGGCATTGTAATTTATCTACGGATAGAATATTTACGTAGTATCGTTTTAATAGTTTCTGCTGCTTAATTGCACAGTGGTTAAGGTACTTCTATAAATAATAAAAAGGGAAATAGTATGTCATTTATTAAACGAGCGATTTTATGTAGTTTGTTGTTGCCTGTTTGTGGCATAGCTGCAAATTTTGATGAAGATGATTTTGACGATCAAAGTATTCCAGTCGGTGGTTATCTTATAACCCCAATACTAAAACTTCAACAACGTTATGATACTAATGTAATTAGTGCTAGCACAGATGAAATCGAGTCATGGGTGACAATATTTCAGCCTGCCGTTAAAGTAACCAGAGAATTCGGTGAGTTCGGCAAACATAATTTTGAATTAGATTGGATCTTTACTCATGGTGCTTATCATGCCAGTGGTGAAGACAGCTACAATGATCATGATATTTCCGGTAAAGTTAATTATGAAATTAATCAACGTCATTATCTAATGTTTCAGGGGGGATATATTGATACCCATGATGAACGTGGCAGTCGTTTCTCTATCGGAAATGGTAGTAACTTAGTAGAGCCTGATAGATTTAAAGAGATTTTTGGTGCTGTTCAGTATACTTTTGGCTCTGAAACCTCTGATGCTCGCCTAGAGTTAGACGCCGGTATACTTGATAATGACTATGACAGTGTGTTACCTGAAAATGGTTTTGAAACCGATACCCGCGATCGTAAAACCAGAGAATTTGGTGCTACCTTTTATTATAAAATTGGTGATGCAACTGACTTAACGATTGAAGCATGGAAAACTGATTATAATTATGATTTTACCAGCGAGCCAACGGAAGAGTTGTCGAGTGATGAAAATAGAATTTTTATTGGTGTTGCATGGGAAGCTACGGCGCTGACCACAGGTTTTGCGAAACTAGGTTACAAGAATAAAGATTTTGATTTAGCTGAAAAAGATTCTTTTAATGATTTGGAATGGGCAGTAGAAGTAGCATGGGAACCCAAAACCTATTCACGATTCACCTTAACAACTGTTCGTGAAGCTCAAGAAACTAATGGTGAAGGGTATTTCAACATTGAAACGCTTGAAGTAACCGACAAAGCCCATTTAATCTACAATACTCAGTATTCTATTCAATGGCAACATCAATGGCGTGACCGTATTAGAACTGAATTTATTTACGCAATAAGTGAAGATATATACAAAGGTGATATCGGCGATATTCGTGAAGATAACAATACTGGTATCAATGCCACAATTTTCTATGAGATGAACTATTGGTTAAGTTTTTCACTTGACTACAACTACAATGACCGCGACAGTAAATACTTTGATTCAGCTCGTGAAAGTATTAGTGATGGTTTTATCTACGACAGGGAGTTAATTACGCTGGGTGTTCGTATATCACTTTTTTAGGAATGAATATTAAGAGTGAACAGTTACCTTAGTCTGTAAATGAATAGTTAAGAGGAGTTTTATGACTATTAAATCAAAATGTTACCAGAGTCTTTTTTTACTGATGTTCTTCGCTGTAACGTTTAGTTCAATAGCGCAATCGTCAACTGATTATCAGTTAGGCTCGGGTGATGAAATTAAAATAACTGTTTTTGGGCAGCAAGATTTATCTATTGAAACTTTACTTAATGACAGTGGAAAAATTAACTATCCTTTTTTAGGACAAATTCAAGCGACAGGTAAAACCTTGGAAGAGCTGCAGCAGCAAATTTATAATGGCTTGAAAGGTGATTATTTAGTTAATCCTAATATTTCAGTCAGTATTGTTAAATATCGTCCCTTTTTTATTGATGGGGAAGTTGAGAAGCCTGGCGGATACCCTTTTCAGCCAGGTTTAACAATTAATAAAGCAGCAGCTTTGGCCGGTGGATATACAGAGCGTGCATCATTATCAAAGATATTTATTATCCGTAGTAATGATGTTAAACAAAAATCAAATAATGTTGATGCAAATACTCGGGTGCAGCCGGGAGATATAATCACAGTCAAACAGAGTTACTTCTAAGAGTTTATTCAATGAGTCTTACTTTATTACAAGCAAATGAAAATCAGCCAGATGATAACGATACTATAGATATTCATTACTATCTTCGTGTTATCCAGCGTTTCAAGTGGCGAATACTCAGCTTGGCATTTATCATTACTTTATTTACTGCGGTTGTTGTTTTTTCTTTAACACCAAAATATAAAGCCAGTGCTACTTTGTTAATACAAGCTGAGCAGGCTAATGTAGTTTCAATTGAAGAAGTTTACGGATTAGATTCGGGACGTAAAGAGTATTTTTTTACTCAGTTTGAAATTTTGAAATCACAACAAATTGCCCAGCGGGTGGTTACTAAACTCAATTTGATTAATCATCCTGAATTTGATCCTGATCAGCAACCGAAAAACTTTAATTTTGTCAGTGAGCTAAAAGCATTGTTACCCTTTTTACCGCAACAAATTTCTAATTATTCAGATGAAGAAAAATTGATGATAAAGAGGCGTTTAGTTGTTGCAGATTTTGTTTCAAGACTAACTATATCGCCTATTCGTAAAACCCAATTAGTGAAGATCTCTTTTATTTCTGAATCGCCAAAACTAGCTGCAGAGATCGTAAATACCCTTACCGATGTTTATATTGAAAGTCATTTAGAGTCCAAATTATTGATGACCGAAAAAGCATCATCTTGGCTTAATGAACGTTTAAGTGCTTTGAAAACTAAATTAGATATATCTGAAAATACCTTACAAGCTTATCAAAATAAAGAACGATTGGTAGATATAGATGGTGTTAAAGGTATAGAAGCAGCGGAGTTACAAGAACTTAATCGACAGTTATCAGCAGCAAAGCAAAGGTTAAAGCAAAGTGAACACATTTATAATTTAATCCAAAAAAAGAATGCAGATGTAAACTCTTTAATTGCTTTGCCTGAAATATTAAACCATCAATTGATCCAAATAGTTAATGAAGCATTGCAAAAAGTTAAAACCAAAGTCTCTGAACTTCAAGGCGTATACGGCCCTAAACATCCTATTATGATTGCCGCCCAATCCGAATTAAAATCTGTTAATGAAAACTTTAATAATCAAGTGAAATTATTGGTTTCGGGTATCAGTAATGAATATCAATCAGCTAAAGCCAATGAATTGAATTTGCAAATTGCTGTTACAGCAAAAGGCCAACGCTTTAGAGAGTTGTCTACTTTAGATACCAAGCAGAAGGAACTCAAAAGAGAAGTAGAAAGTAACCAACAGCTATACAATGCCTTTTTTACCCGTTTAAAAGAAACCAAAGAAGTAGGAGAATTTCAATCGGCTAATGCCCGCTTGATAGACCCGGCACAGCCACCATTATTACCCGCTAAACCTAAAAAGAAACTGATTATAGGTTTAGCCTTGGTGGTAAGCATAGGTTTAGGGGGTATTTTAGCTTTTCTTTTTGAAATGTTAAACGACGGTATTCGCTCAGTTGAAGACGTAGAAAAAAAACTAAAACAACGGATGTTGGGTTTGTTGCCTTTACAAAATGTAAAGCGTAATCAAAAGCTGCCTCTAAGGCATTTTTTTGATGGTAATGAACATGCTTTTGGTGAAGCTATTAGAACAATCAGAACCAGTTTGTTGTTATTAAATATTGAGCATGATGCCAAAGTTATTGCCATAACATCTTCAATACCAGGTGAAGGTAAATCAACCGTTTCAACAAATCTATCTTTTGCCTTAGCCCAAATTGAAAAAGTATTGTTGATAGATGCAGATATGCGTCGACCGTCAATCGCTAAAAACTTTGAATTCCCAAGTTATCAATCTGGTTTATCAAATATACTCTCAGGTACCCATTCACTGGAAGAATGCATCATACATGATGAAGACTCAGATATTGATATTATTACTGCAGGTACATTACCACCTAACCCGCAAGAATTATTGGCTTCAAAAGCATTTACTGAATTGTTAAGTACAGTAAAAGGAAAATATGACCGTATTGTAATAGATACAGCGCCAACACAAGCGGTAAGTGATGCAATATTGGTATCTAAACAAAGTGATTCTCTTATCTATATTGTTAAAGCCGATAGCACCAGAGAAAAAGTGATTAAAGCTGGTTTAAGTCGTTTAATGGAAGTGGGTGCACGTATTGATGGTGTCGTTCTTAATCGCGTTGATTTAAAACAAGCAGCTAAATACGGTGAGTACACCGGGTATTATGATCAATATGGGTATAACACTCAAGTTGGCAACGGCACAACTGAAAAGCTACAAGATAATTCATGATAGATTTACATTGTCATATTTTACCTGGCATTGATGATGGGGCAAAAGACTTAGACGATAGTTTGGCGTTAATATCGGCCGCTATTAACAATGGTATTACCCATATGGTGTGTACACCTCATATTCAGTTAGGCCGCTTTGATAACACCATCGATACAATTTCAACGGCTTTTGAGTTACTACAGCAAGCAGTAATTGCGAAAGATCTTAATATTAAATTAGCCTTTGCTGCTGAAGTTCGTATTTGTCCTGAAATAATGGTTTTAGCAAAACAAGCTAAGTTACCCTTTATTGGTCAATGGCAAGGGAAGAATGTCTTATTGCTTGAGCTTCCCCACAGTCATATACCCCCAGGCACTGAGTTGTTAATTAAATGGCTACATAAAAATAATATCATAGCTATGATTGCTCACCCTGAACGTAACCGTGACATTTTGGCTGATTATAGTAAGTTAAAAATGTTAAGCAGAGTAAATTGTTTATTTCAGCTAACAGCTTCTTCGCTAATTGGGGATTTCGGTGAGGGTCCTTTGCAGGTGGCTGAAAAAATGTTATCAGAAAATTTAGTGACTATTATTGCCACCGATACCCACAGTGTAAAACGTCGGCCACCTAAATTAGCCCAAGGGAGAGTAGCGGTGGTAAATTTAGTTGGTGAAGAAAAAGCACAGCAGTTAGTCTTCGATAATCCCCATTTGATCAGTGCTAGTAAATTTATCTGATCTACATCATGGAGGCTATAGTAAAAAATGAGCACTTTCAGCAATAATTCATATAACCAAAAAACTAATCAAATAAACAGTCAGATAGATAGTAATCAAGTTAGTAAATCAAGCGGTAAGTCAACCAGTAAACAAAGTAGTAATGAACTTAGTCGATTGAATAAACTGCTAATGCTAATAATGTCGCTGCTGTTATTATCTTTGGCTTGGCAGTCGATGAAAATGGGTAAAGCAAATTTAAGTTTTTATGCTGCCAATCATTATCTTGAAACTTGGCTGGATATGAATAAACTCACTGATGTTGAGGAGTACCAAAAAGCATTACGGTCAATTAATGATGCCAATGACTTTCACCCTGATAATTCACACTATTTGATCACTCAGGGTCTTGTCTATGAATGGGCCGGAACGGGTAACCTTTTTAGTGACGATAAAGAAAGAAAGCAACAGTTACTTAAAGCAAAAGCATACTACCTTGACGCGGTAAAACTAAGGCCAACATGGCCGGTAACTTGGGCAACATTAGCCATATTAAAATGGCGCCTTGGAGAAATTGATCAACAATTAATTGATTACTTATTTCAAGCTGATAAATTCGGTCAACATAGCCCAGAAGTAAATCAAGCATGGCTTGAAGTGGGTTTTTATTTGTATCAAAACAAAAGCACGTTTACCGCTAAAATTGTCAAAGGTTTACGAAAGCACCTGGTAATTACCTTTAATGATCCAAGGCCTTATTCAAGAAAGTTGGCAATCGCTATAATTAAACGCCACCAAGCAGAAAGGCTTGCTTGTAGTTGGTTATATAACAATAAAAAATTTATTAGTCACTATAAATCTAAAATTTGTAAACCTTTGCCAACTAGCAATAATCAGGTATAGATTAAGCATATAAGATTTTAAAGATTGTTATACGCTACTTAAAGGTCTGATTCATTAGTTCGATATTTGTTTTATGTGGTTATGTCTCTGCTAAGTCGTTTATGGTTCACGTGTTAGATATCATTCCTAATGTTGATAGTAACGAAGAACAGTTAACTTTTACTAAAGATTTTAAAAAGGTTAAAACAAACTCAATGGTAAGTAAAAATAACCAAGTTGCAATTAAAAAAAATTGTAACCAACAGAAGCATATTCCACTTATCATAATAGGAAATGAAACTATTGGATGAGTGGCTTGGAGCAACTATAAGGAAGTCTAGGTTTCAATCATAGGTGAATTTTTGTAATCTTGTATGCTTCGTTTTTTAGTTTTAATATTCTGCAAGCGGAAACCATCCGATGATTTTAGTGTCAACGGGTGCATCATCAATGTTAATTTTTGCTATTCCACATAGTCCTGTTTCTCAACCTTGGCCGTTGGTGGGTGGACATATTATTTCTGCTTTTATTGGTATAAGTGCCTATAACTTAATTCCGAATCCTATTTTAGCTTCTTCGACTGTTATCGGTGGTAGTACCGTACATGAATTGGGTTATCATTTTGTTATTGTACTGGTATTTTTTAATTCAATTATTTTGTTATCTATCGCGATGGCAGTAGCAACTTTCAGAGTAAAAAAACCGTTTACGGAATAATGGTAGTTACGAGATATTAGTTGATAGTAGTGTGGTGCAGTTTTATCGTCTAGCACCACACATATCATTGAGTGTTTTCGTTACTCGCTGCTCGAAACTCCTCTTTTTTAAGCTGCTTTAGTTTACATAAGGCAATAAACTATAGTTTGCTGAGTATTCTAACATCTGCTTAGAGAAATCACTTGGGTAGCTAATGCTGACATCAATGATTTTTCCTGCCTGGTAAATAGGTGTTAATTTAGGATTAATAAAGCCAGAGAAAGGCGCTAAGTTAAGTTTCTCGTAACGGGCTAATACTTCTTGATGTAGCGCATTATCAACTTTTACCGCATAACCTTCAATTAGCGCTTGGCCAGCGGTAAAATCACCTTCTGATTTAATCCGCTGTAATTCGCGCAATAACTCGCCAAACAAACGACGTAGTTTTTGATAATCGTTTACAACAAAGTAAGTTTTACCGTCGCGAAGTCGTTTTTCAATGACATTATCTTTAGCGCCTTGCTCAAATGCCCAACTGGCAATAAGCTGACGGTTACGCATATGAGCTTCTTCGATGTTTTCACCTACTTTTAAACGCTGTAACTGTTGCATCATGCCATTGCGAATATAGCTATCATAGCTCGCTTTACCTACTTCCAGACTAGGCATAATGCCCATATCAATAAGTTTTTGATCCATGAGATAATACAAGGCAACTAAATCAGCACGGCCTTCTTCTAATGCCGAAGAATATTGTTTTAAGGTTTCTTTTGGTGTGCCAACACCGTTGTTTATTTGCCCTGAAGCATGGCCGATAACTTCATGCAAGTGTGTGTGTAAATGCGAAGCCAAGGGACCAAATTCTTTAGCGCGTTTCATTTCTGCGTCATCCCAAGCAAACTCAGCTAAAGAGCCACCTTTGACGTGATCATACGCTTCAACAATATTGGTTAAGCTCACTGATTTTGAACCATGCTCGGCGCGGATCCAATTAGCATTAGGTAAGTTAATACCAATAGGCGTTGATGGCGAGGCATCGCCTGATTCAACGACAACAGTGATGGCTTTACCGGTAATGCCTTTGACTTCTTTTTTCTTATGTGACTCAATCAGTGGTGAGTTATCTTCAAACCATTGTGCTTCGGCGGCAATAGCAGCGATTACCTTAGTGGCGTGATGATCTTTAACGGAAACTACTGATTCAAATGAACCACGATATGCCAGTGGATCGTCGTAAACTTCAATAAAGCCATTAACCACATCAACATCAGAATTTACATCTTTTACCCAAGCAATGTTATAGGCATCAAAGTCAGCTAAATCACCACTACGGTAATATTTCACTAACAACTCAAGTGTTTTTTGCTGTTGCTTATTTTCAGCAACGCTCGCGGCTTTCTCTAGCCAATGGGCTATTTGCGTAATAGCTTTGCCGTACATGCCATCTGCTTTGTAAGTTTGCTCAACTAGTTTGCCATCAATTTTTATTAATTTAGAGTTTAAACACCAAGACACTGGACGCTTGTCGTCTTTATTGATTTTTGCTTGGTAATAGGCTTCAACTTCAGCTTCTGTTACGCCTTCATAGTAGTTAACAGCAGAAGCGACTACATTGTCGATATTTGCTGATTGATCAACCATTTTAGGGGCAATTTTTTTATCAAAGATGATTGGTGTTAATTGAGTTATTAACTGCTCAACAGTTTGGCCATTAGTTAGTGGTAACTTATTATTTTGTGCAACTGAATTTATATAATTTGCAAAACTTTCTTGGCTAAACTCGGGCTGTATTTTTGCCGACATATAGTGATGATGAATGCCGTTTGAAAACCACACACGCTTGGTATACTCAATAAATTTAGTAAATTCTTTAGTGCTTTTATCACCTGAGTAACCAGTCAGTATTGCTTCTAACGTGTGACGGATAGTAAGGTTGTACTTATAGTTTTGATCCCAAGTAATATCACGCCCGGATAGCGCTGCTTCATATAAATAATAAAGTAACTCTTTGGTTGCAAGGGGAAGTTCATTAAAACCAGGCACTTGATAACGTAAAACACGGATATCGGCGAAACGCTCGGCGACCCAATTAAATTCACTTAGCTGTTTTTCATTCTTTGTTGGATGGTTAGTCGCTTCAGTGATGTTTTGTTTTATTTGTGTAGTGATATTTTGTTGTTCAGAACAAGCAGAAAGTGCTAAGGCAAAGCTTACTGCTAAAGCAATTTTGTTAGGTTGTTTATTGAATTTCATTTTAGCTTTCCTATTTTATATCAGGTTTTTAATTATTGTTGGCAATAATTTTTATCACAAAAATGTTAACAGCTTGTTATCGAAACGTATACAAGTGAAATCAAAGAAGGTTAAAATTGGAATGTATACCCAAACTCATTCAAGGTGCATTTTTGTATGTTTTTGGGTATATATGGGGTAAATGTTTTTAAAAACTACCGTCGGAATGAAATTCTTCAACCACATAGCGGCCTTGATTTATTGCTAATTCAGATTCTGGGGCTAAGCTGCCTAACTTGTATAAAGCAGGGCCTGTTGGCTCAGCTAATAGGTAATTAATGTCTTGGTGTTCAATACTTATCTCATCAACTTTTGCGGGAATAGCAATGCCAATAAAAGCATGTTGATCAATATAAATCATCACCATATCAATTCTTGGCATTAGCGCACGTAAAATGGTTGCTGTTAATGCCATCTTGCTATCGCAATCTCCCTGATTCTCCCATAATAGTTTAGCTGGGGGGTTAAAGCCAGCACCAGAGGAGGTAAGGCGAGACTCTAAAGTTGAATAAGGAATACTCTGGACAAAGCTGAGAACAAAATTAGTGACTTTACGAATATTTTTAATTGATATTTTATCTAAAATTATTGGTTTAAGTACTTTGAAGTCAGCAACAGATTTTTGTGCAATATTCACATGATCCACTTTTATACCAGTTTGTTGATCATGGGTGGTAAAACGTTGATAGTAATTCTTTTTAAAATACTCCTCAGTAACTTTTTGCTCTAGCGCTTTTATTTTTTTATAGGCGGCGGCAACTTTTTCATCATCTAGTCCTTTTACTTCAATAACAGTTTTACCTTGTTGTTGCTTAAAAACAGCATGAGCGCCTGTTAATGGCTGTTGCCTAAGTTGTTTTTTTATTGATCGTAAAATTGTTTTTTGGGCAAATTCACCTTGATAAGGTTTAAGCATTCTAAAACGTTCAAATAAAGCGGGTTTAGTTAAGCTAAAGTTGATTGATTGACGAACTTTGTCATGATCAAGCCACTGATAATTAAAAAGGTAACTATTGTCTTGTGCTTGTTTAGTGAAAATTAACTGTTTGGCGTGCACAGACGATATAAGTAAGAAGGCCAATGAGAGTGCATTTATGAGGGTTTTCACTGCGGGTTTGTACAAGTTATCTATACTTCGTTTTAAGGTTTTATTAACACTAACGCAAGTTTTGATAAAACATCAAGTTAAACACAGCTAATTTGCGCGAATACTTTACTTTTACTGTGATTAAGGTATATTCAAACAACTGTTTTAATTGCTTGTTTGTCAATGAAGTAAAATAAGCCAATTACAATTTAATAAATAAATAAGGGGTTGTTGTGGCTGAGTATAAAGTTCCGTTAAAAGAGATGAGTTTTTTGCTTTATGAAGTGTTTAAAGCGGATAAAATGTGGCAAAAGTTACCTAAATTAGCGGAGCAAGTTGATAAAGAAACAGCTCAAGCAATTTTACAAGAATGTGCCAAAATAGCAGAGCAAGAACTTGACCCTATTGCTCGTCAAGGTGATGAAATTGGCGTGAGCTTTAAAGACGGCGTAGTCACTACCGCCCCTGGTTATAAAGAAGCCTTTAATACCTATGCTGAAGGAGGTTGGACTGCACTTGGCGGTGATGTTAACTATGGCGGCATGGGTATGCCAAAAATGTTAACTGCAATGCATGAAGAAATGTTATGTAGCGCTGATATATCTTTTGCGCTTTATCCAGTACTTACCGCAGGCGCTGCACTATCATTAGCAAAACACGGTAGTGAAGAATTAAAGCAACGCTATTTAACGCGTATGTATGCGGGTGATTGGGCTGCATCTATGTGTTTAACTGAATCACATTCTGGCTCTGATTTGGGTATTATTCGTACCAAGGCTATTCCACAAGACGATGGTAGTTACAGTGTTACTGGTAATAAAATATTTATTACTGGTGGCGAGCACGATCTTACTGAAAATATTGTTCATTTAGTGTTAGCTAAATTACCTGATGCGCCCGCAGGCCCTCGTGGTATTTCTCTATTTTTAGTGCCTAAATTTAATGTGAATGATGATGAAACACTTGGTGAGCATAACAATGTTAGCTGTGGCTCTATCGAACATAAAATGGGTATTCATGCCTCGGCAACCTGTGTAATGAATTTTGATGATTCAAAAGGTTTCTTAATTGGTGAATTAAATAAAGGCTTAACTTGTATGTTCACCATGATGAACTTTGAACGTATTGGTGTAGGTATTCAAGGTTTGAGTGCTGCTGTTCGCTCTTATCAAAATGCGTTAGAGTACGCTAAAGATAGATTACAAGGTCGAGCGCTTGATAGTAAAACCAATGGCGTTAAAAATCCTACTCAAGAAGCCGACTCTATCATGGTACATGGTGATGTTCGTCGCATGCTTTTAAATATGAAAGCATTGAATGAAGGCTCGCGTGCACTTTCTAGTTATATTTCTATGCAACTTGATTATGCGACTTATGGTGAAGGCGAAGAGCAGGCTAAAGGTGAAACTTTAGCGGCATTGATGACACCTATCGCCAAAGCCTTTTTTACTGATTTAGGCTTTGAAAATACCGTTGCGGGTCAACAAGTTCTTGGTGGTCATGGTTACATTCGGGAATGGGGTCAAGAGCAATTAGTGCGTGATGCACGAATTACCCAAATATATGAAGGCACCAATGGTATTCAAGCCATGGATTTATTGATGCGCAAAGTAGCAGGTTCAAAAGGTGCTATGTTAAAAGTGTTTACTGATGAAGTGAATACCTTCATCGAAGGCACTAAAGATAATCAAGCCATGAATGAATTTATTACTCCTTTAGCTGAAGCAGTAACTGACTTAACTGAATTAACCACTGATCTATTAGCTAAGTCACAAAGTAATATAAATGAGTTAGGTGCATCGGCAAATGACTATTTACATGTGTTTGGTTATACGGCAATGGCATTTGTTTGGGCGAAAATGGCACAGGTTTCTTTGTCACAGCAAGATAATAATGGTGAAAGTGGTACCGATTTTTATCAAAGTAAATTGCATACGGCTCGTTATTTCTTTGCCCGCTTATTACCGCGTCGATTGTCGTTAATTGCGTCAGCAAAATCTGGCAGCGATTGTTTGTTTGCTATTGATGATGAGTTATTTTAGATAACACTATTGTTTATTTATCAAAGTTTACATAGCTAAATAAGCTTATGTGTGAAAATAAAGGGCGCTTTAATAGCGCCCTTTATTCGTTTACATTACAGAATTCAATTATAGTGGCAATCCAATAAGCTGGGGAATGGTACTTATTCCAATAACGTCGTTGCTTTTAATCCCAATAGCCAGCTATTGCTCAATCAATATCTTGCAAACGGAGTGGGTTCATATATGTAGGTACTTAGGTTTTGTCTGGAACTAAAAACCTGTGTCCTTGAAAATTTATCCTCATTAATATTTGATCACTAACTTACTGGTATTGGTATTACGATAGAAATTCAGAAGTGGGATGGTTATATCAGCCACTAAAGCTCCTTTAACATTGTTATTGGTTCTTACTATAGGGTTGACTTTGTTATATTGAGCGAAAATTATTTTATTTTTAATGGCGAAAAATAGTGCTTTGATAGGTTTTATTGCAAAGGGTTAGATAAAATCAATTTAAATATAGCTATAGAGACCTATTCATCATGGATAATATTTTCATTGAAAAGGTACTTTCATTTATTCAACTTGTTTAGAATTCACTCAATCGATGGTTTATACGCCAGTACTACCCTAGTCTGTACGAAAAAGTATCGGTTGAGTGATTGATTTAAAATAAGTGTTGACCTCAAGTGAAAAACGTCTAAAATGCGCAACCAGTTCCAAGGGGTAACCCAAAGAGCTGTTTTGATAAGTTATCTCATCGTTTTTGAAGCGAATCAGCTAACTTAACGTTTTAAAGTTCAGGTTTTAAGAGTTTGAAAAAACTTTAAAAAAAAGATTCAAAAAAACGTTGACATCAAAACTTGGGAGCGTATGATACGCATCCTGCTTCGGGGCAACGGCAACGTTAACCAAGAAGCGCAAAGCGAGTAACGAATGCGATTACTGCTTATTTCTTTAACAATTAGTTATCATGCAATTTGTGTGAATACTCACATTAACTTGTTTTTACATAGTTTGACTTCCTTAGGGAATGAAGACAACAAAAACGCTTAATGAAGATGTTCACATGAATAACAAAATCTTA
>SPKZ01007806.1_pt1 | contig 20540 bp, 13 predicted proteins | sample 2456571 | NCBI WGS metagenome assembly SPKZ01 (sample SAMN11192286, study PRJNA482655) | marine metagenome | biome: ENVO:00000447; feature: ENVO:00000244|ENVO:00000211|ENVO:00000569|ENVO:00002023; material: ENVO:00002151; isolation source: ocean water from marine abyssalpelagic zone ... | reverse complement strand
CTGAACGTCTTCAAGGCATGGGTCACGGTGCGCGCCTTCTGGTTGCTGCTCGCCCACCCCGTCACCCTCGAAGACGGCAGCAAGGTGGCCGCCGGACGCCTGGTGCTCGACACCCTGGCCAACATCGACGCCGGCACCTTCTGGACTTTCTGCGGGCTCGCCGCCGGCATCAAGTTCGTGGGAATCCTCTCGTCGATGTACCGCTGGACCCTGCTGCTGCGCGGTCAGTCGATCGAGTTGCCCTTCCGCCACATCTTCGGATCGTTCCTGATCGGTCGTTTCATCGGCACGTTCCTGCCGAGCACGGCGGGTCTCGACGGCTACAAGCTCTACGACGCCGCGCGTTTCAGCGGGAAGTCGGTGGAGGTGACCGCCACAACGCTGCTCGAGAAGGTGATGGGCTTCTCGGGCATCTTCCTGTCTTTCCTCGTCGCTCTGCCCTTCGGAATCAAGATCTTCGGCGAGAACGCGGGACTGATCGCGAGCATCACCGTGCCCGTCTGCATCGGGCTGATCACCGGCCTGATGCTCATACTCTGGTATCCGGGAATCATCCAGTGGCTCCTCGAGAAGCTGCCGATCCCCGGCAAGGCCCGACTCGCGGGGATCATCCTGCGCATCTCGAGCTCGGCGGCGGCGTACCGCGACAAGCGGGGCCTCGTCGTCACCGCGTTCGCGCTCTCGTTCGTCGTCCACTTTACGACGGCGGCAATGTACTACTTCACCGCGCTCGCCATCGGCGCCAGCCGGGCCGAGTTCTGGCCCGTCGCGTTCGGCTCGTCGATCCAGATCCTCGCCACGGTGCTCTCGCCCTTCACCATCGCCGGGGAGGGCATCCGCGAAGCCGCCCAGTACGTGCTGCTCGGCAACCAGATCGGCCCCGCCAACGCGATCGTCTCGGCCGCGCTCGGCTTCTGGGCCGCCGAGGCGCTGACCCTCGCCGGCGGCGTCTTCTGGTGGATCCGACCCGCGAACTACAAACCCAGCTATTGCCTCGTCGACGGTGCGCAGGTCGATTACGACGAGGCCGCCAAGGCCGCCGCAACGCTGGTCGATCACGAAGACGACGTCGCGGAGGGGCGGCCCGACCTGCCGCCGCTGTTCGCGCGCGTGCGGCTCTCCGCGGGCCTCGGGCTCGGGGCCGGTGTGATCTCCGGCATCGCCATCGCCGTGGCCGAGGCCCTGGTGATCGCCGCCGGCGGCTTCGGCGAAGAGGCCCAGGTGCTCTGGTTCGGTCCGTTCGTCTATGCGGCACTGCTCGGCAGTCTCGGCATGCTCGGTGGCGCGCTGCTCGCCGTGCTGCCCATGGATCTCGAAGAGATCCGTGGCTGGGCGCCGTCGCTCGCCACGCTGGCGACGTTCGTACCGGTCTCCCTCGCCATCACCCTGTTCCGCCTGCGGCGCGACGTCTACCTCGAGCAGATGCCACCGGCACCGGTGCTGGTGGGCGTGCTCGGCGTGGCCGTGGTGATCGCGGTCGCGCTCTTCTTCGCGGGGCCGAAGGCGTTCCGCAACACGTTCCTCGGCGCTCTCGTTCGACCCGGCCGCGCCTTGTCGACGCTGCTCGTCAGCGTCGGCATCGGGATCTTTGCCTCCGCCGCGGTACTCGGCGGCAACCGCCCCGAGGGCATCGCCCCGCCGGTCTCGACCGAGCTCGCGAACTCGCCGAACGTCATCCTCGTGATGGTCGACACGCTGCGCGCCGATCACCTCTCCTGCTACGGCGCGAAGAACGTCGAGACGCCCGCACTCTGCAGCCTCGTCCACGACGGAGGCACGATCTTCAACGCTTTCTCCCACGCGTCGTGGACGAAGCCCGCCACGGCCTCGATCCTGACGTCGCTGGTGCCGTCGAGCCACGGCGCCATGGCGAAGCCGTCGGTGCTTCCGGGCGATGTCGACCTGCTCTCCGAAGTCCTGAAACGGCGCGGCTACTCGACGGGCGGCATCGTCTCGAACATCAACCTCGCGCCGAGCTTCGGCTTCGGCCAGGGCTACGACGAGTACCACTACCTCGCGCCCGACTATCTGATCGGCGCCGAGGAGTCGTCGTCGAAGCTGATCCTCTACAACATCTGGCGCTCGGTCTGGTTCAAGGTAAAGAGCGGCTACAGCGTCGGCGACTTCTACCAGAACGCCGAGAGCGTCAACGAGGTGGCCATGGAGTTCCTCGGGCGCCACCGCATCTCCCGCTTCTTCCTGTTCCTCCACTACATGGATCCCCACGACCCGTACTTCGAGCAGCCGTACGACGGGCGCGCGGTAGCGCGCGTCGCGAATCAGCATCCCGACGCCGAGGGCGCCGAGGAGATGAAGCGCCTCTACCGCGGCGAGATCGAGTACCTCGACGCCCAGTTCCAGCTGCTCATCGACAAGCTGAAGAGCTACAAGCTCTACGACGACACCCTCATCGCGCTCGTCTCCGACCACGGCGAGGAGTTCCAGGAACACGGCGGTTGGTGGCACGGCTTGACCCTCTACGACGAGCAGATCCGCGTACCGCTGCTCGTGAAGTGGGCGAAGAACATGGGCGGCGTGCCCGAAATCGGCAGCGACGCACGCGCCCACGTGGCCCGCACGATCGACGTGGCGCCAACCCTCGCCGCGGCCGCCGGTGCGAGGATCCCCGAGGCCATGCAGGGCACGGACCTCGCGCTGGGCTTCGACCGGCGCGCCGAGAAGGACCGCATGGCGTTCTCGGAAGAGGACCACGAGGGCAACGTGCTGCGCTCGATCCGCACCGCGGAATGGAAGCTCATCGAGGCGAACGCCGGCAACCCGCGCGGACTGCCGGAAGTCGAGCTCTTCCACATGGCGAGCGATCCGACGGAGCACGCCGATCAGATGACCCGCCAGCCGATCGTCGCCGATGACCTGCGCTCTCACGCTGCCGCCCAGGAGCAGTTCGCAAAGAGCAATGCCGCGAGCAGCGGCGAAGCCGCGCAGCTCTCGAGCGCCGACGAGGACGCCCTGCGGGCGCTGGGCTACATCGAGTAGGACGAAGTGCGCGCGGTAGAAGCCGTCCGGCCCCTGCCGCGTGCTCGCGTAGAAGCGTAGCCTCGCCTAGCGGCGTCGGCGGGCGAGGCTGGCGAGGCTGGCGAGGCCGAGGCCCAGCAGGGCGAGGCTGCCCGGCTCCGGGACGACGGCGAACACCGCGTTGACGACGTAGAACTGGCTCGTCGGCGTGAGATTCGGCAGCTGCTCGTCGATCACCATGTCGAAGCTGAACGTGTGGTCGACGAATGACGTGCCGACGAACTGGACCGCCCCGAACGGGACGTCCTGGCCGTTCACCGTGTCCTCGAGATTGCAGATCGAGCCCGGGTCCTTGGGATCCGTGACGAACAGACCGCTTCCGCCTACGACACTCAGCGAGTCGAATGTGACCGGATAGCGGTCCGAGAAGCCACCGGGAGAGCACTGGGCGTTGGGCCCGACGCGCACGCTGGTGATCGCCATCAACGCGCCCTGAAAGTCCGCTTCGGTGCCCGCCGGCGCCTCGAGATCGAGCGTCGACTGGAACGTCAGAATCTGGCCGGGGGCGCCCGTGAATTCGCCGGTGGCCGTGACCGTGAACGTCGCGAGGACGAAGTCCTCCGGGTCGAGTCGAAGGAATTGGGCGTCCCCGAGATCCTGCATGGCCGAGTCGGAGGGCAGGGCGCTCGCGGGGCTGGTTGCGAGAGCTGCCAGCGCCCACGCCAAGGCGAGCCACCTCCAGCGTCCCGCGCGGAAACGAGTCCATCCACCGATTGCCCGCCTGTCGATACCTCGCACCCGAGTCTCCTGCCGCATTCCATTCAGCTGCTCGACGAAACCGCGCGCCCCGATGCGCACGAATCGCCTGTGTTGGGTGGTGTTGTGCGTGCGGAAGTCGCACCCCTCCGGTTCTTTTCCGACACGGAGCGTTGACGTGCCGCGCCCCGGGGGACGGGCCGCCCGCGGGGTGAGTTCGCGATAGTCTGTGGGGGACGCTGGGGCGCAGCCGCAGGTTTCTCAGACGGAGTTCCATTGGAGCGGATCTACTTCTTTCGACAGCCCCGGGAGTCGCACGGGTCGGCTGGCGGGCCGTACCGCTGGCTGCGGATTGCCGTGCTGGGGGCACTGCTCCTCGCTGGCGGACCCGCGTCGGCGGATCGGCCGGAGGTCGCCGGGCCGGCCGATCCCCACTACGAGCGCGGCGCCCACCTGCTGCGCCAGGGGGACATCGATGCCGCCGTCGCGGAGCTCGCCCGCGCCGCGGAGCTGGCGCCCGACGAGCCCCGCGTCCTCGCTCTCTACGCCCAGGCGCTTCTCGTCTCGGGCGACGCCGCTGCGTCGCTCAGCGTTCTCGAAAGGCTCCGGGCCGTCGACCCCACGGCGCCCGGACTCGAGTACTTCCTCGGACTCGCGAGCTATCGCCAGGGCGACTGGGCGGCCACCCGCGAGCACCTGAAAGAATCGTTGGAAGGCTCGCCCGACGCTGCTCTCAACCACCTCTTCCTGGCGGTCGCCCACCAGGAGCTCGGCGAGCTCGACCTCGCGGATGCCGAACTCGAGAAGGCCGTCGCCGCCGACCCGACGCTCGCCGGACAGGTCGCGTACCGGCGCGGCATCATCGCGATCGCCAGGCGGGATCCCGACGCCGCCAAGGCCCACTTCGAGGTCGCGGAGGCGACGCTCCCGGGGTCACCCCTCGCGCGTTCGGCGGCCACCTACGCGACCCGCCTCGACGCCCTCTTCGAGAAACCCTGGGAAGTCCACGCCAGCGCGGGCTTGGGCTACGACTCGAACCTCAACCTCGCCAACGACAGCGACCCGTTCGTCTCGTCGGGCCTGCAGGCCGGGCGCGGCATCGCCGAGGTGGGCGGCAGCTACGCGTTCGGGGATCGCGACGCGAGCCTGCGCATCGGTCAGACGCTCTACAGTCACTTCTACACCGATCACGGCATCTTCGATCAGCTGGTGAACCGCACCTGGGCGCAGGCGCGCAAACAGATCTCCAGCGCCATCAGTGCCGACCTCCGGTACACCTTCGAGTTCGCCTGGGCGGACTGGTCGCAGTTTCGTCAGACGCACGCCGTCGAGCCGGGCCTGTCGTTCCAGATCTCGAACGAAATGTTCGTACGCGCGTTCTTCCGCTACGAGTCGCGCGAGTTCTTCATCCCCGTCACCCTGGCGGCGTTCGATCGAGATGGCGAGATCAACCGGGGCGGTGCGGACCTCTTCTACTCGCTTCCTGCCGATTGGCTGTGGGGGTCGAGCTGGGTGCGCGCCGGCTACCGGTTCCGCGAAGAGAACTCGGACGGCAGCCAGTTCCGCTCGGGCGGCCACGTGCCGGTGCTGACGATCTCACTCGCGCTGCCGGCGCGCCTGATCCTCAACCTCGACGGGCGCATCGAATGGCGCAAGTACGACGTCGCCAGCCTCGTCGACCCGTCGGTCGGAATCCGCGAGGACCACATCGGAAGGCTGCGCACGGCGGTCCTGCGCCCCCTGACCGATCACCTCACCCTGGAGCTGAGCCACGTCTGGACGGATCGCACGTCGAACGTGAATTCCTTCGACTATCAGCGACACGAGCTGAGCCTGCTCGCCACCTATCAGTACTAGCAGTGGCAGGCGTCACCGGAGAATCGACATGAAGGCACCCCAATTCTCGGCACTCGAACGCGGCGCGGTGGCGCTCGTCACCACCGCGTTCCTCGCGCTGTCCGGGTCCGCGGAGCCGGTCGGCTTCGTGGCGGGCGTCGAGGGGCACGTCGAGACCCTGCGCGCGGGTCAGCTGTCCTGGCAGGCCGCGCAAATCGACCAGGACATCGAGATCGGCGACACGGTGCGCACCGGCCTCGACTCCGCGATCAAGGTCGTCCTCGTCGACGACACCACGCTGTCCCTCGGCGAGGACACGGAGCTCGTGATCGACAGCTTCGTCGTGGGCGCCGATGCCACGCGCGAACCCTCGGTCCTTCGTCAGCTCAAGGGGCAGATCCGCACGCGGGTCGGCGAGGCCTTTGGCGGAACCACACGCGTAGAAATGCACACCCCGACGGCCGTCATGGGCGTGAAGGGCACGGCGTTCACGAGCCGCGTCGGCCGCGAGAAGGGTGAGGCCGTCACTCTCGGGTGCAACTGGGAGGGCGGCGTCTTCATGCAGCTGATCGGCATGAGGGGCAGCAAATCGGATATCCCGCAGGATTTCTGTCGGCAGGCCTTCGTCGATCGCATCGAGGCGGTGATCCCCGTGCCGAGCAACTTCAGACCCGTGAAGCAGCCCGCGCCGCCGAGCATGAAGGGCACCGTGCAGGCGATGCTGTTCGGCTCCGGCGACTCACCGGGGATCGCGGACTGGCTCGTCGAGCCTCCGCCGGTCGCGGCGGGCCCGGGGGGCAATCCGATTTCGATCCCGCCGGGGCTGGAGCCGGTGATCGAAGGTCCGGTCGACGCCGCCCAGATCGATCCGTCGTCGATACCGCCCCCGCCTTTCATTTTCGAGGGTCCCCCGATCGAAGCGCCGCTCGAACCTTTCGTTTTCGAAGGTCCCTCGGTCGACGCGCCGAGCCAACCATGAGAGGTTGCTGATGGGGAATCGGCGGGCTTCCACCGCTCCAGATCTCGGGGCGCCGTGAGAACGGATGAGCGCTTCCGCCCGCATCGCTCTCACGGGCCTCGTCGCCCTCCTCCTCATGGTGGGCGTGTTCTCGGCGCGACCCTGGCTCCTGGACCGCACCGAGTACGCGCTGCTCGACTGGCGCTTCCGGGTGCGCGGTGCGACGCCGCCGGTGAACAAGGTCGTCATCGTGGCCGTCGACGCCAAGAGCATCGACGAGATCGGCCGTTGGCCGTGGTCGCGCGGCGTCGTCGCACAGCTGATCGACGAGCTCGGCAACGCTGGCGCCGTGGCCATCGGCCTCGACTTCATCTTCAGCGAACCCGAGACGTCGGCTGACTTCGAGGCGATCCGCCTCGCCAGAGAGACGCTCGTGGCGCGCTCGGCCGAGGAGCCGGAGCTCGCCGCGCAGATCGCCACCCTCGACCGCACGCTCGATGGCGCCAACACCGATCAGCGTCTCGCGGATGCGATCCGCAACTCGCGCAAGACCGTGCTCGGGTACTTCTTCCGCACCGGCCGCGGCGAGGACGACAGCCCTGAGGCACTCGCGCGCGCGCTGTCCACGATCCGCCGCTCGAAGTTCTCCGTGGCGCGGGCGCCCGCACGCGCGCCGGTCCTCACCTGCACGGGACTCGAGGCGAACATCCCCCTCATCCAGGGCGCCGCGCGGCGCGCCGGCTTCTTCTCGGCGGTGAACGATCCCGACGGTGTGCTGCGACGCGCGGCCCTCGTCGCGCGTTGTTCGGACGAGTTCTACATGTCGCTCGCGCTCGGGGTGTACGAGATCGCTACGGGCAAGCGCAGCCAGCTCCACGGCGATGCGGAGAGCCTGACCGAGATCCGTGTGGGCAACCGCGTCTTCCCCACCGACGAGGGCGGCAAGATCCTCATCAACTACCGCGGGCCGCCCGGAACGTTCCCCCACGTGTCGGCGACGGACATCGTGCACGGGCGCGTCGCCACGGACCTCATCGACGGTGCGATCGCGCTGATCGGCCCCACCGAGGTGGGCCTGCGAGATTCCCACCTGACGCCGTTCGGGAAGTCTGCGCCCGGGGTCGAGGTGCACGCGAACATCGTCGACAACCTCCTCGAGGGCGAGGTGCTGCGCCGTCACGACTGGATGATCTTCGCCGAGCTCGGGCTGATCTTCGCCATCGGAGGACTCTTGATTCTCGCGCTGCCGCGCCTGGGAAGCGCAGCGCTCGCCGCTCTCTTCGCAGCCGCGATCGGCGGTACGCTGCTCGCCGGAAACGTTCTCGCCTTCACGCGCTACGGGCTCTGGATCAACCTCGCGTATCCGCTGGCGTCGCTCGTGGTCGTCTATGTTGCGCTCGAAATCGCACGGAGTGTCACCGTCGAGGCGAGCAGTCGCCGCATACGACGGATGTTCGCCACCTACGTGCCGCCGGAAGTCGTAGACGAGCTGACGGAGAACCAGGGGAGCTTCAAGCTCGTCGGCGAGCGCCGCGATCTGTCGATCCTGTTCAGCGACGTGCGCGACTTCACGACGCTTTCCGAACGGCTCGGCGCGGAGAGCGTGGCGCGGCTCATGAACGTGTACCTCACGGCCATGACGGACATCATCTTCGATTCGCGCGGCACGCTCGACAAGTACATCGGCGACGCGATCGTGGCGTTCTGGGGCGCGCCCCTGCCCGTCGACGATCACCCGCGGCGCACGTGCGAATCCGCCATCGCGATGCAGCTGGAGATCGCACGGCTGCGCGCCGAGCAGTCCGACCTGCCAGGTGTCGAAAACCTGCGCGTCGGCATCGGCATTCATTCCGGTGAAGTGGTGGTGGGTAACCTCGGAAGCGAGCGGCGCTTCGACTACACGGTGACCGGCGACGGCGTGAACCTGTGCTCGCGCCTCGAGGGCCTGACGAAGTTCTATGGCGTCAGCATCCTCGCGAGCGCCGATCTCATCGCGCGACTGCCGGCGGGATTCCTCACACGGGAGATCGACACCATCCGCGTCAAGGGGAAGCGGAGCACCGTGCACATCGCAGAAGTGGTGGGCCAGCGCAGCGCCGAGGGCGACGAACTGACGCGCTTTGACGCCTACGCGGCGGGCCTCGCCGCCTACCGCGACGGCAAGTGGGACGAGGCCGAGAGCGCACTCCGCGCTGCCCTGGCCGCGTCCGCGAACGCCGACGGACCGAGCCTCGCCCTGCTCGAACGGATCGCGACGCTGCGCGTCGACGAGCGCGACGACTGGGACGGCGTGTGGTCGTTCGAGAACAAGTAGAGCGCCGTCAGGAATCCGAAAGCGGTGGGCGGCGGCCCTGCCAGCAGCCCGTGTCCTCGACCTGCGCGGCAACGCGCACGAGTAGATCTTCGCGGCCGCGCGCCGCGACGAGCTGCGCGCCGAGGGGCAGGCCGGCTGCGTTCCAGTGCACGGGCAGCGACACCGCCGGCTGACCGGTCACGTTGAACGGCGACGTGAATGCCGAGAACGGCATGGCGCGCACGAAGCCCTGCAGCGGGTTGTCGGTCGTCGGCTCGAACTCGCCGAGCTCGGGCGGCGGTTCGCCGCTCGTCGGTGTCAGCAGGAGATCGTAGCCCTCGTCCCACCACGCGGCGACGCGGCGCGAGTGGGCGTGATTGAAGGTCACGGCTTCGATGTACTGCGCGGCCGTGTGCGTGCGACCGATCTCGGCCACGGCCCACGTCAAGGGCTCGACGGACTTCGGTCCGAACAGCTCGCCGGTCTTCTCGCTCCACGACTCGAGCGCGGCGGCAACACTGCTCGTGACGACGACCACGAAGCCCTTGCCCGCATCGGGATCATCGAGGGCCTTCGGGTGCGATTCCTCGACGTGGTGTCCGAGGTCTTCGAGAAGCTTTGCGGCCGTGTCGACGGCCGCGAGGGCGTCGGCGTGGAGCTCGCGACGGCCCGGCAGCGCGCGCATGACGCCGACCCTCAGCTTTCCGGGATCCGCGCCGACCTCGGCCGAGAGCGGACGCGGTAGCGGCGGCGCGCTGTAGGGGTCGCCCGTCGCGTCGCCACTCACGACGTCGAGCAGCGCAGCGGTGTCGCGCACGCTTCGCGTGACGAAGCCCTCGTTCGAGAATCCCCCCCAGCGCTCGCCGATGCTCGGACCGAACGAGCAGCGTCCGCGCGTGGGCTTGAGTCCAATCAGCCCGCAGTGACTGGCGGGAATGCGGATCGAGCCGCCGCCGTCGCTGCTGTGCCCCACCGCGACGTAGCCCGCGGCCACAGCGGCTCCCGCGCCCCCGCTCGAACCGCCCGGCGAGTGTGCGAGGTTCCAGGGATTGTGCGTCGCGCCGAACGATTCGGGCTCCGTGGTGACCGAGAGCGCGAGCTCCGGGGTGTTCGTGCGTCCGATCGACACGAAGCCCGCGCGGCGAAGTCGACCCGCGAACGTGCTCTCGCCCTGCTCCCGCCAGTCGACACGCTTGAGGAGCGCCATGCCCGCGTAGTGGGGATCGCCATCGAGGTAGGCGCCGATGTCTTTCAAGAGCATCGGCACGCCGCGAAACGGGCCGTCCGGCAGCTCGGCGGATACCGCCTGCCCGCGTGCGCGATCGAACTGCCGAATCACGACAGCGTTGAGCGCGGCGTCGTGGGCTTCGACGCGCGCGATGGAGACGTCGATCAGCTCTTTGGGAGAAACCTCCCCGTTGCGGACGAGCTCGGCCTGGGCGACGGCGTCGAGCGTGGCGAACTCTGCGACCGGGAGGCTTCCCATCGTGTCAGCGTAGCTCTCCCAACGCTGACTCCCTGTGACCCGTCGCGTATTGGCGAATCAAACCGTGTTTCTATATCTTTTCCATGGATCGAAAATTCTGGGCGATTTCCGGCGCTTGCAAGCCCTCGGACACGTATTTCGGGTCCGCCCACTGGGTCTCTTCGACTCGGCTCACGCCGCGCGAAGTCCACACCCGATTGCTAAGTGCCCCTGCGAACGAGAGACCCGCCATGAGCAAGCGCTCCCGGCCCGACCCGCCGGAGGGCCGCGGACCCTCCACCCAGGCCGTTCACGGTGGTGAGCGGGACCACCAGGCCACCGCGGCCGTCACCACTCCGATCTATCAGACATCGACCTTCTGGTTCCGCGACTCGGCCGAGCTGCGCGACTACGCGGAAGGCAAGCTCGTGCGCGAGGAGTACGGGCGCTACGGCAACCCCACCTGGAAGGCCGTCGAGCGCAAGCTCTGCGATCTCGAGGGCGGTGAAGAGACGGTGCTGTTCGCGTCCGGCATGTGCGCTGCGACGACGACATTCCTCGCGCTGCTGCCGCGCGACTCGCACCTGATCGTCACCAGCGACTGCTATCGCCGCACGCGGCAGTTCATCCGCCAGTACCTGACGAAGCTCGGCGTCGAGACCACCGTCATCGAGCCCGCCGACGTGAAGAAGTTCGAAGACGCGATTCAAGACGATACGGCGATCTTCTTCACCGAGTCGCCGACGAACCCGTACCTGCGCGTGATCGACGTGCCCGAGACCGTGCGCGTCGCGCGAGAGCACGGCGTGAAGGTCGTGATCGACTCGACGTTCGCGAGTCCCGTCAACCACCGCGCGCTCGAAGACGGCGCCGACCTCGTGATCCACAGCGCCACCAAGTACCTCGGCGGTCACAACGACATCCTCGCCGGCGCCGCGATCGGCTCGAAGGAGATCATCTCGCCGATCCGCGAGGCCGTGGGCGTGCTCGGCGGCATCACCGACGCCAACTCCGCCTTCCTCCTGCTGCGCGGCCTCAAGACCCTCGGCCTGCGCATGGAGCGCCACAACCAGAACGCCCAGCGCATCGCGGAGTGGCTCGAGGAGCACCCGCGCATCGCGCGCGTCTGGTACCCGGGCCTCGAGAGCCACCCCGATCACGCCGTCGCGTCGCGCCTGATGAGCGGCTTCGGCGGCGTGGTGACCTTCGAAGTCGACACCGACCTCGACGGCGCCATCCGCTTCGTCGACGCCAACCGCATCCCCTACATTGCCCCGAGCCTCGGCGGCGTCGAGGCCCTCATCGAGATGCCCGTCCTGATGTCCTTCTGGGACCTCCCCCGCGAAGACCGCCTGGCCCTCGGCATCACCGATGGCCTCGTCCGCTACAGCTGCGGCATCGAAGACCCCGAAGACCTGATCGCCGACCTCGCGCAGGCCCTCGACCAGATCTAGCGAAACCTGGCGACGTCGGTCGCGAGGTTGGTCTTTCAGAGCAGGCGGGGTTCGAGCGTGGTCGTCGCCTTCTCCATGGCGAGGAGGCGCTTCTTCAGCGTGGCGCCGCCCCCGTAGCCGCCGAGCTTTCCCCCCGACGCGACGACGCGGTGGCAGGGGACGACCAGGGCGACGGGGTTCGAGCCGTTGGCGTTGCCGACGGCGCGGTTGGCGTTGGGGTTGCCCACGGCGGCGGAGATGTCGCCGTAGGTGCGCGTCTCGCCGTACGGGATGTCGCGCAGCGCGTTCCACACCGCGAGCTGGAAGTCGGTGCCGCGCAGCTCGAGGGGCAGATCGAAGCTCAGGCGCTTGGCCTTGAGGAACTCGACGATCTGCACGACGGCCCGCTTGTTCGGTGCGAAACCCTCGCGGCATTCGGCCCCCGGCGCGTAGCGACGCAGCCAGCCGGCGAGCCCGCGACCATTCGCGTGCGGGAGCTCGACGTACACGAGACCGCGCTTCGCGGTGGCGACGCGGATCGAGCCGATCGGCGAGTCGAACGCCGCAGTGTGGATGACCTCGGTGGCTGCCATGGGGGACTCCCGTTGCTTTCGGGTCTTCAGATCTCGAGATCGAGCCGCTTCATCATCTTCTGCAGCGACTGCCGGGGAATCCCGAGCTTCTCCGCTGCGCGCGTCTTGCTGCCCTTCTCTTCGATCGCCGCGACGATCATGCGACGCTTCAGATCGTCCACCGCCACGTTGAGCGAAACGTTCGGCAGCTCCTGGGGCCCGCCCGCCGTCCGCAGCGGCCCGCCGCGGATGTGCTCGGAGAGCATCTCGACGGAGATCGTGTCGGCGTCGCCCGACAGCGCGACGGTGCGCTCGATCTCGTTCTCGAGCTCGCGAACGTTGCCGTTCCACTGGTAGGCGACGAGCCGGTCCATGGCGGCGTGAGTGAAGCCCTTGAGGAGGCGCCCCATCTTGCGGTTGGCTTCGTCGAGAAAGTGGTGGGCGAGAGCGGGAATGTCCTCGCGGCGCTCGCGCAGCGGCGGCAGCGCGATCTCGACGACGCGCAGCCGGTAGTAGAGATCTTCGCGAAAGCGCGATTCCTCGACGTCCTGGCGCAGGTTGCGATTGGTGGCCGCCAGCACGCGCACGTCGACCGTGCGCGTCTCCGACGAGCCGAGCGGACGGATTTCGCCGTCCTGCAGCACGCGCAGCAGCCGCACCTGCATGCCGGGATGCGTCTCGCCGACCTCGTCGAGGAAGATCGTGCCGCGGTGAGCGACCTCGAACAGTCCGTCCTTGTCGGCGTGGGCGCCCGTGAACGCGCCGCGCTTGTGGCCGAACAACTCGCTCTCGAGCAGGGTATCGGGGAGCGCCGCGCAGTTCTGCGCCACGAAGCGGTGCTCCTTGCGAGGGCCCGCGTAGTGGATCGCGCGAGCGACGAGGTCCTTGCCCGTGCCCGTCTCGCCGGTGATCAACACCGACGCGTCGGTCTCGGCGACCTTCTCCATCACCTCGAAAACGCGGTTCATCGCGGGGCTCTCCCCGAGGATCTGGTCGAACGCGTAGCGGCGCTCCACCTCGCGTCGCAGCACGAGGTTCTCGGCGCGCAACCTCTCGTTCGCATCGGCGAGGGCCGCGGCGAGCTGCACGTTCTCGGTGGCGAGCTCGAGCGACTCGAGGGCGCGCTTCACGTTGAGGCGCAGCTCGGTGGGCTCCCACGGCTTCGTGATGTAGCGGTAGATGCGACCCTCGTTGATCGCGCGCTGCAGCGAGCCGATGTCCGCGTAGCCGGTGAGCATCATTCGGATGGGGCGCGGATCCTGCTCGATGGCGCGCTCGAGAAACTCGACTCCGCTCATCTTCGGCAGCACCTGGTCGGTGATGATGAGCGCGATGTCCTCGGACTTCAGGATCTCGAGCGCCTGCTCGCCGTTCGTCGCGCTGAAGATCCGGTAGTCGACGCCGAGGGTCAGTTCGATCGATTCGAGGATCGCCTCCTCGTCGTCGACGACGAGAATTGCATGGGGCTTCGCTTTGGTCTCATCCACCGCCCGAAGATACCAGCCAGAAACACCGCGGGCCGGCGGGCGTAGCGCCCACCGGCCCCGGCATTCACGCGTTGCGGGCCCGTCCCCTTCGCCCCATGAACGAGCGGCAGGACAGGGCGTTCGGCGCGAACTCGTGGCTCAGCGACGGCGGGCCGTCTTCCGCTTCGCCTTGCCGCGCGCCGCGGTCTTCCGTTTGGCGGGCCTGCGCGCTGCCGTCTTCTTCCGCGCGGCCGGCTTCTTGCGCTTCGCCGCGGTCTTGCGCTTCGTGCCGGTCTTGCGGCGAGCGGCGGTGCGCGGTCGCGAAGTGGTCTTGCGGGCCGTCGAGCGCCGCTTCGTCGACCTCTTCATCTTGACCTTGGCGATGTTGCCCTTCTTGTCGATGAAATAGAGGAAGCCTGCCTCACGCTCGATGCCAACCTTGACGACCTTCTGTCGCCCCTTCTGCGCCTTGCCTCCACCGCGCGCCATGCGGGCGCGACTGATGTCACCCGCCTTGTCGATGAAGTAGAGCCATCCCTTTTCGCGAGTGATCCCGGTCTTCTCGACTACTGTGGCCATGGGCCGTCTCCTTCTCTCGGTTTGCCATTTCGCCCCGCGCCGAGGGAGCAGGCTGCGCGGGAATGGAGGTCTCAAGTCCAATGGAGGAGAGGCGCCCGTCGAGGAATCGGGGGAGGAACCCCACTTGCACCCGTCGAGGATGTTCCCCTCGACGGGTTGGCGTGTCAACGCTTTATCAAGGATTTACGACGGTGAGTTGCGAGCAAATAAGTGTTTTTTGCTCATTTCCCGTCGAGGAGACGCTCCACACCGTCGAGAACACGCGCTTCGAGGCGCTCACCACCGAGGGCGTTGGCCTCCTGGATCCCCGTCGGTGACGTGACGTTGACCTCGGTGAGGAAGCCACCGATCACGTCGATTCCGACGAAGAAGAGGCCGTCGCGGCGCAGCGACGGCGCCAGCCGCTCGACGATGCGCTGGTCGTTCTCGTCGAGTTTCGTGGCGACGGCGCTCCCGCCGACGTGCAGGTTCGCGCGCGTCTCCCCGTCGGCGGGCACGCGCAGGATGGCCCCGATGGGCTCCCCCTCGACGAGGAGGATGCGTTTATCGCCCCTACGGACGTCGGGGAGGTAGCGCTGCGCCATGGTGGGCCGGCTCTCGAAGTCGGTGGACTGCTCGAGAATCGACTGCAGGTTCCGGTCGTCGGCACGGCAGTGGAAGATGCCCTCGCCGCCCCTCCCGTCGAGGGGCTTCACGATCATCTCGCCGTGGAGCGCCTCCATGAACCCCCGCAGGTCGGCGATGTGCCGCGTCACGAGCGTTTCGGGCATGAGATCCGCAAAGTTCAGGGCGTAGAGCTTCTCATTGGCGGACAGGATGCTTTCCGGGCGGTTCAGAACGAGGGCGCGAGAGCACAAGGTGAGGATCTGGGTGGCCGTGACGTATGCGGCATCCACCGGCGGATCCACGCGCTGGAACACCGCGTCGGCCTGCTCCTCGAGATCGAGCAGCACCGCTTCGCCCAGATCCGCGTGGTTCCCGACTTCGCGCCGCAACTTGACCGGCTGTGCGGTGACGAATGGGCGACCCTCGCGCACCCCCAGATCCCCCGGATCAGCCACCCAGACGCGATGTCCTCGCCTCTGGGCCTCCAGCATGAGCACAAAGGTCGTGTCGGCCTCGATATCGATGGAATCCAGCGGATCCATGACGAACACGAGGTTTTTCGCGGGGCTTCCCATTAATGCTTCTCCTCGGCTGCGCCGATTCGGTAGCGCAGGGGAGGAGGCCTCGGCTACGGTCTTGTAACCCCGCGGAGTTTCAATGGCTTTCGTGCGATCACGTGGACTCAGAATGCTGCTTGGGGGCATCGGCGCCAGCCTGCTCGCCGCCGCGGGGGCCGCCGGCGCCTTCTACTGGGGATTCCTCAGCGACCTCCCGGACCTCCGGACCGTCCAGGATTACCACCCGCGCCTGGGCAGCCACGTCTACGACCGCCACGGCCGCCCGATCGGCGAGTTCTTCACCGAGCGTCGGCGCCTCATCGCCATGGACGAGATTCCCGAGCACGTCATCAATGCGTTCGTTGCCAGCGAGGACAGCTCGTTCTTCGAGCACAAGGGCATCGACTACCAGGGGATCGTGCGCGCCGCCTGGGTCAACCTGCGCGCCGGCGGCGAGATCCGACAGGGTGGCTCGACCATCACCCAGCAGATGGTGAAGGGCCTGCTGCTCTCCCCCGAGCGCAGCTACCGCAGAAAGATTCGCGAGATGATCCTCGCGGGACGCATCGAAGAGCGGTTCACGAAGGACGAGATCCTCTACCTCTACCTGAACCAGATCTACTTCGGTCACGGCTCGTATGGCATCGGCGAGGCCGCGGTGTCGTACTTCGGCAAGCGGCCCGATGAGCTCAGCGTCTCCGAGGGCGCGCTGCTCGCGGGCCTTCCGAAAGCGCCGTCGCGCTACTCGCCTTTCGCAAACCCCGACGAGGCCGAGAAGCGCCGCCGCTACGTGCTGTTGCGTATGCACGAAGATCACTTCATCGACGCGGACGTCTACCAGAACGCGGTCGACGAAGTACCCGCGCTCGCCCGCGCCAGCAACCCTCTCGCCGAGAGCTCCGCGTACTTCGTCGAGGAGGTGCGCCGCTACCTCTTCGACGCCCTCGGCGGCGACAGCGTGCTGCACGGCGGCCTTCAGATCGAAACCACCCTCGACGCGGATCTCCAGACCGCCGCCGTCGACGCGCTGCAGAAGGGCCTCGTCGACCTCGACCACCGCCAGGGCTACCGCGGCGGTCTGCGCCAGGTCGCGCCTTCCGAGATCGCGAGCGAGGAGCAGCGGATTGCCGAGGAGAACGGCTTCGACGAGGCGAGCCTCGCGGGACTCGACGACGGCCCCGACGGCTCGCTGGCGAACGGCGACGCGTTCCTCGAGAACGACACCCCCTACGTGGGCGTCGTGACGGCGGTCGACACCGAGAACCAGACCGCGCGCATCGCCTTCGCTCCCGGCGTCGACGCCATCACGCGCCTCGAAGACGGCTCGTGGGCCCGCGAGCCCGACCCCAACGCGCGCCCGAACGCCGTCAAGAAGATCGAGAACGTCTTCCAGCCCGGCCACGTGAGCCGCTTCGAACGCCTCAGCCTGCCCGTCAACCTCGACGCCGACGACGAGCTCGCGCGCGCCGTGGTGGGCCTCGTCCAGGAGCCCATCGTCCAGGGCGCGCTGCTGTCGATCGACATCACGAGCGACGAAGTGCTCGCCCTCGTCGGCGGCTACGACTACGAGAAGAGCCAGTTCAACCGCGTCACCCAGGCGCGGCGGCAGCCCGGAAGCGCCTTCAAGCCCCTCATCTACGCCGCGGCCCTCGACAAGGGCTACACCCCGGCTTCGATCGTCCACGACCGGCCGGTGGTGTACGTCGACGATGAGTCGGGCTTCATCTGGCGGCCGCGCAACTACGGGCGCAACTTCTACGGGCCCATCACGTTGCGCGAGGCGTTGGCGCGGTCGGTCAACAACGCCACCGTGCATCTGTTCCGAGACGTCGGCGTCGATTACGTGATCGACTACGCGCAGCGGCTCGGCATCGAATCACCCCTGAACCGCGACCTGTCCCTGGCACTCGGTTCCAGCGGCCTGACACTCCTCGAGCTCACACGCGCGTATGCGGTCTTCCCCGCGGCTGGGCGCCGCGTGGTGCCGACCTTCATCCGGCGGGTCACCGACCGGGACGGCAACGTGCTGCTCGACAACGTCGAGCTCGGAGCAAACCCGGAAGACTTCGAGCTGGCCGCGGACGCCGAGGAGCCGGTCGAGTACGCAGTCGAAGACGGGATCGAAGCGGTCGATGAGACCACCCTCGTGGCCGAGGACGAGCCGATCGTCGTCGAAGACGAAGTCGAGATCGCAGTGGTCGACGAGGACGACTTCCTCGAGCCCCCGGAGCCGGAACTCCCCGCCGGCTGGGTGATTCCGACCGAGCGCGCGTACCTGCTCACGGATCTCCTGCACGCCGTGGTCGTCGATCCCAAGGGCACCGGCTGGCGGCTGCGCTCACTACGCCGCCCGCTGGCGGGCAAGACCGGGACGACGAACGACCAGGCGGACGCGTGGTTCATGGGCTTCTCGCCGGAGATCATGACCGGCGTGTGGGTCGGGCACGACGAGAGTCGCTTCCTCGGCTGGGGGGAGACGGGGTCGCGCGCGGCCGCGCCGGTTTGGGTCGACTACATGCGCGTGGCGCTGGCGAATCGGCCGGTGCGGGACTTCAAACCCCCGGAGCCCATCGTGTTCGCGCGCATCGATCGGAAGACGGGGTTGCTCGCGGGCTCCAACAGTACGGACACAGTGTTCCAGGCGTTCCTGACCGGCACCGAGCCCACGCGGACCTCGGCGGCGGAGAAGAATGATTCGGCGCGGCGGCGGGAGCTGCGGCTGGATGCCTTCTAGGGGCCGCGGTGGGCTCCGAGACTCCTCGCATGAGTGACGCCGTCGACTCCGTGGAAGACGCGCTGCTGCGCGTCAACCAGGCCTTCTACGACGCCTTCGCGAGCGCGGATGTAGAGGCCATGGCGGAGCTGTGGTCGGAGCAGCACCCGGTGGCGTGTATTCATCCGGGCTGGCAGGTGTTGCTGGGGCGGGACGAAGTGCTGGCGAGCTGGCGGGCGATCCTGCTCAACGAGGGGCCGGCGGTCGAATGCCGGGAGCCCCGGGCGTTCGGGCAGGGGGATGCGGGATTCGTGGTCTGTCTGGAGCGGATCGGAGACGGCGTGTTGTCGGCGACGAACTGTTTCGTGCTCGAGGCCGGGGTGTGGCGAATGCTCCACCATCATGCGGGGCCGGTGGCGCAGGTGGAGATGGAAGTACCGGCGAGCGGGTTGAATTGATCAAGCGCGACGTGGGCGACGCCTCAACGCAGCAGTCGCCACCAGGGCCTGAGCGGCGAAAACCAGGCTGGCTGCCGGTTCCGGCGTGAGAATCGTGATGCGGTTGTCCGCGTCCCCGATGACATAGACGAGGTCTCGGATCTCATCGAACGCGGCACCCTGCGGATCGCGAAGCCTGCCGTCGATCGGATTCCCGTTGACGTCGAAGCCTTCGAAATGCGTGGAATCCATTGTCTCGATCGACTCACCGGGGATCGGATTTCCGTTCACATCATATTGAACGAGCACTCCGCCCATATTCTGGCTGTTGAGATCGTCCACCAGGAGCAGATCATCGCCGAAGACGGAGACGCCCTCGGGAGCGGTGATGTCGACCCCCATCGCGGACTTCGTCGGATCGAACAGCGCCAGCTCGTCGTCCCCTTCGTCGACAGCCCAGAGCTTGTTGGAGTCGAGTGAAAGACCCTCGAGCCGGTCGTCTTGAAACAGCATTTCCATGGTCGGCGCACCGACGCCGTCGTAGACGAATCGGTAGACCCCAGGATCCATCGAGAGGTTGTCCTCGTCCGGCGCGAGCGACACGAGCAGACTCGTCGTCTCGATACCGTTCTCCACGGTGCGGCTCTCGAAAGCGATCCCCTCCGCCAGGTTCCCCCCTTGACTCGCGTCGTAGAAGCCGGTCTCGAAGCGGCGGACGAAGGTCAGATCGCCAGTGAAGATGTCCGCAGTTGCTTGGTAGACGTAGCTCTTTCCCGCGTTCGCTCCCGTAAACCAGATCCGGTTCGTGTCGGGTTCGACGGTGATCGCTTCCGTTTCAACCGGACGCAACGACGGAGCGATGTTGCCCATTTTCGCGATATCGAACGTCGCGATCACGTGATAGCTCGTGATACGCAGAGCATGTGCATCGCAGGCTATCCCCATGAGGAGAGCCGCGAGGAGCAGCAGGCGGAGAATCATTGGCAATACCTTGTGCCGCGGACGCATCCATCTCGAACCGTGCGAACAGTGGATGAATCCAACGTTACTGGAATATAAATAACACGTATCGAACTAGAAAAGGAGTCGAATTGGTGACACAAGTCGCTGTTAGAGACCACTGCTTGTTTGAACGACTTCATGCTTCCTTAGACAGACAGCTGTAGCGTCTAATTAGAAGTTAGGTTGCGTGCGAAAGCGCGCGCAAGAAGAGCGGTAGATCCGCGCATTCACACACGCGCTCGCCTGCTTGCGGGCTCGTCGGAGTTACTTGCACATCCCGAGATTCTCGGGCGTGAGGAAGCGATTCGGCCTCTGGCGCTGGGAAACCAGTATCGGTCGCAACGAACATGAGCTAGGACAGAAAGAAAACTCGCAGCCCCAATGTCATTTTCGCAACAGAACCGCCACTGAATACCAGGCGGAAGGGAAACACTCCGTAGCGAAGAGCAATTCGCGATCTCCCGTAGCGCAGAACCTGTGCAGGATGGCCGCAATAGAGATGAAAGAAAGCGAACGCGTCCAGTCAATAGTGGACGCTGGCTTGGCGGCCTGCGTCGTTCTCGCCGCGGTACTGACTTCGGTCCCGGCATTTCAGATGCTCTCGGTCATCTGGCAGGATGCTCAGCTCTATGGGCACGCGTATGCGATTCCCTTGGTCTCTGCGTACTTCATCGTTCGGAGGCGATCGCAGATTCAGAGAGCTCTGTCGAACCTCGAGGCCCCCGCATTGGGCCCCGCAGCGGTCCTGACGACTGGGGTCTTCCTCGCCCTCATGGTGCTGGGCGACGTCCGTTTTGCAGCGGGAATCGGTATCCCGTTCGTGCTCGGCGCCGCATGCTACGCAATTGGAGGTCTCCGGCTGCTGAGGCCGTTGGCATTGCCGTTGGCGTT
>SPKZ01003086.1_pt1 | contig 20561 bp, 22 predicted proteins | sample 2456571 | NCBI WGS metagenome assembly SPKZ01 (sample SAMN11192286, study PRJNA482655) | marine metagenome | biome: ENVO:00000447; feature: ENVO:00000244|ENVO:00000211|ENVO:00000569|ENVO:00002023; material: ENVO:00002151; isolation source: ocean water from marine abyssalpelagic zone ... | reverse complement strand
TGCCTCGAGGCTGGGGACTCGAGGGGATCCGGTTCGCCATGCACGAGTCGTCCAGGCGGCCGACGATGGCGTTTCTCTTCTTTACCCGAACCCCGCGCTAGCAATCCTCTCCGCGATCTCGGCGAGTTCGTGCAGGGTCGACTCGATCTCGGCTTCGCTCGTGCCGGGTGCGCGCAGCCCACAAATCAGGTGCGTGAGCCCGATCTCGCTGCGGTAGCGCTGAATCCGCTCCAGGATTTCGTCCGGCTCACCGACGAGGGCCCAGTCGTCGGCCCGGGCCCGCTCGAGATCCGCAAAGCCTTGCCCGAGTCGCCTGGAGGCGAGCTGCGCCTGCTGCTCCAGTCCGTGGCGGATCTGCGCGGCGCGCGCGGGATTGCGGGTGATGAAGACGGTCCGGATCACGGGTACGGCCAGTCGCGCCGCGTCGACTCCGTCGGGCAGGGCTTCGCGATGCCGTCGGTGGTTTTCCCGGAGCCGTTCCAGGGTCTCGACTGGGGACGCGAGGTAGGGGAGACCCAGCCCGCCCACCTGTGCGAGCGCCTTGGGTCCGAAGGCGGCCACCCAGATCGGCGGGTGGGGGCGCTGTGCCGGGAGCGGTGAAAGGTAGAGCGGCCGCGAGTCAGGTTCGTGGCCGCTCCGGGCGATCGGTTCCCCCCGCCAGGCCCGGCGCATGATGTCGAGTGATTCTCTGAAGCGGTCACGCTTTTCCGCGCGCGGAATCCGAAAGGCCCGGAACAGTTCCGCTCGAAATCCGCGCCCGAGGCCGAGCGTCACACGGCCCCCCGAAAGCTGATCGAGTACGGCCACGTCCTCCGCCACGCGAAGGGGATCCCGGATCGGCAGCAGGTAGGAACTCGTGCCGAGGCGAAGGGACCGGGTGCGGGCGGCGGCCGCCGCGAGCAGCAGCAAGGGCGCCGGACACGCTCGGGAGCGCTGAAAGTGGCTCTCGGGAATCCAGAAGGATTCGAAGCCGAGCTGGTCTGCGGTCTCGGCGTGGCCCGCGACCTGGGTCATCCAGTCGGCGTCTCGCGCCGGCGCGCTGCTGCCCCAGGGCGTCACCCCGACCCGCACGGCTGAGCCGTGCCCGGCCGGGATCATTGCCTGTCCCGGCGTCCGCTTGCCGAAGCTCTGTGCAGCCGGCCCGGTCCGGAAGCGCGGCTCAGGCGCCGGGGGTATGCGCTACCAGAGCTTGGGCGGTGCACTGCCGCAGCTCCAGCTCCCGTCGAGGCCTTCGTCTTCGGGGTCCTCCCCTTCGTCCTGCTCCTCGTCTTCATACACGTAGGGCGGGCTGTACTGGCACTGCTCCCAGAGCACGCTCGCGAATTCCAGCGCGTAGGAGTCGCCGTAGCTCGAGTAGAGAAAGACCTCGTCGGCGTGTTCGAAGATTCCGATCCGGGGGGCAGGCACCCGAGCCAGTTGCGCCGGGATCAGGTCTTCGAGCCGGTCGGGATAGATCTCGTGTTCGCTCCGGTAGCCATCGAGTGCCGCGATGATCTGCGCGGCCGTCTCGTTGCGGATCTCAGCCTGCGTGGCCCTCGCGCTGCGGTCGCCGATCCAGATGCTGGCTGCGATCAGGCCGGCCGCCGCGAGTTGTGCCACGGCGAGATCGCGCGCAGCCCGGGGCTCGCGGGCGCGGCCCGCCCTCCATGCGTACAGCGCCGCTAGGGCGGCGAGCCCGAGGCTCTGGCCGGGAGTGGGATCCTGGAACACCCCGAAGCTCGTCGCCGCTCCACACAGCGCAGCCGCGAGAATCCCGACGGCGCTTCCACTCGCGCCGCCGAGCCGTCCGCGAAGCCACACTCCTACTCCCGCAGACGCGTGCAGGCCCGCGAACAGGTACCCGAACAGAACGAGCCCAAACAGCGTCAGCACCGGCCAGGGACTGGTGTTGTAGAAGAGTTCCGGATTCGTGCCTGTGATTTCGGTGGAGAGCAGGTACGCGACTGCGACCGCGGCGAGTCCGGCGCCGGCTCGAGCCAGCAGAGGCAGCCTCTGCGAGGCCTCGACCAGCGAGGGCGCGAGCGCAATGCTGGCGAGCAGCAGAGCCATGCTCGCGCTGGTGGCTGGCCAGTGCCACGAGAAGGCGGTCCAAATCTCTGGTATCAGGTAGCCGTAGAGCGCGAACGCGCAGAGCGTCAGGCCGGTCGCGAGCAGCAGTACCCGCAGCGGGCGATGCTTGAAGAGCCTGAATCCTCCGATCGTCAGGAGCAGCGGGGGCAGCGAGGCCAGCAGGACGGGCAGCACGCCGGCCGGCCCCCCGCTCCGGGCCAGGTCCCGCAAGCTCGACAGGGAGGACCAGCGCGTGACCCAGCCGCGGGGGCGCCACCAGGGCAGGTCGCCCAGTTCGGACGGACTCGGAGCTGGGCCAAAGAAGTAGTAGTAGAAGACAGCCAGGACGGCGAACACCGCCAGAAGGAGAACGCGTCCCATCCTCGTCGAGCCTCCCGGGGGTGAACCCGGCGCTATTCTACAGATTCCGGCGCGATGGGCGGCCGCGGGCGGAGGGCTGCCCGGTGTCCCCGCGGAAGGCCGGTTCCGAGCGCGAGTCTCAGCGACGCGTCAGTGGTTTGTTCTAGCCCCGCGTCCGTGTTAGATCGGGGCCGTGCGGGTCGAGGAAATCATGAGCCGAAAGGTCGTGACGATCGGAGCGGACGACACGCTGAACGTCGTTCACGAGATCATGGAGATGGCGAAGGTTCGCCATCTGCCCGTCGTGCGCGGCGGAACGCTCGTCGGCGTCGTCTCCCAGCGAGATCTCTTTCACGCGTCTCTCTCGAGCCTGATCGGAATTCCGGCGCCCGAGCAGAACCGGTTCCTGGAAGGCGTTTTCATCTCTGAGGTGATGTCTTCGCCCGCCTTGACCGTGGCGCCTTCGAGTTCGGTGCGCGAGGCGGTACGGGTGATGGCCGACCGAAAGTTCGGGTGTCTGCCCGTGGCCGAGGAGGGTCGGTTGGTCGGGATCCTGACCGAGACCGACATTCTGCACTTCTGTGTGGAGTTGCTTGGGGACGCCTCGGTCTAGACCTCGATCGCGGTCCAGCGGCCGCGGGCGAAGCGGATCGCGAGCAACATGGCCTTGATCAGGTAGTCCAGGATCAGCGCGGACCAGACCCACTGGATCGGCGCGCCGAAGACGTAGGCCGCCAGCGTGGCTGGGATCAGGCGGAACACGAACAGCCCCAGGAATACGACCATGAGCGGGTAGCGAGTGTCACCGGCTCCACGCAGTGCGCCCCCGGCGGCGAACTCGACGGCCATCAGCGGCTGGCTCACGCCGAGCACCCAGATGAAATCCACGCTGAGCGATACGACCTGTGGGTCCGCGATGAAGAGGCGTGCGAGCGGAGCCGCGAACGCGATGATGATCGCGCCGTTCAGCGAGAGCGCAGCGACACAGCCCGCGATCGAGCGCCAGCCCGAGCGGGTCGCGGCCGCGGGATTCCCCTCGCCCAGGTGTTGACCGACCAGCGTCGCGCCCGCCATCGCGAAGCCGGAGCCCGGTATGAAGGAGAGCGCCAGGATCTGCGCCCTGATCTGGTACGCCGCGATCTCGGCGGTTCCGAAGCTGCTCATGATGCGCATGAAGAAGAGCAGGCCGAAGTGCCAGAGCGCGCCCTCGATCGCTGCCGGGTAGCCGATCCGCAGGATTCTCCTGACGAGCCCCGGCTCGAAACGGAAGCCCGTTCCGCGCGGTTCGAGTACGAGCTTCCGGCGCTGCCAGAGCACCCAGAAGACGACGACCTGAAATCCCATCGCGAGGCTCGATGCGATCGCGGCGCCCGAAACTCCGAGTTCGGGAGCACCGAGCCGGCCGAAGATCAGTACCCAGTTCAGGAACACGTTCAGCAGATTGGCCAGGATGCCCACGTAGAGCGGCGTGCGGACGTCGCCCGCGGCCCGGAGTCCCGCGGCGAAGACGAAGACCAGCGTGAACGGGACGTTCCCGACCAGGAGCCAACCGAGATAGCTCGATCCGAATTCGACGACCTGCGGCTCGACGCCGTACACGCCGATCGCAAATCTCGAAAGCGGCAGGCCGCCCAGTGTGAGCGCAACCCCGAGCGCACTGCCCAGCATGATCCCCTGCCGGAGCGTACGGTCGGCGAGATCCGGATCGCGCGCCCCGACCGCGCGTGCGATGAGTGCGACGAGGCCCGTCGTGATTGCCATTACGGCCGACTGGATGAACCAGTAGACCTGTCCCCCGAGCCCGACCGCGGCGACCGCCTCGGTGCCCAGCGAGCCGACCATCATGAAGTCGACCCAGCGGACCCCGGTCTGAAGCAGGGCCGCGACCATCGTCGGCCAGGCGAGTTCCCAGACGCCGAGCGCCTGTGGCGAGGGCGCGAGCGGCTCGGCGGGCTTGTCGCGCAGGTCGAGCAACTCCGACGCCAGTTCGGGCTGCTCCGGGGGCACTTGCTCCGGGTCGAAATCGTCCCGCGCGCTCATTTCGGGTCAGCGGCCGAGCGCGGGCCAGCGGTCGAGGATGTGGCGTGCGCTCCGGTCTGCGAGCGCCGCGGTGGTGATCTGCGGCGGCACTCCGAGCGAAGTCGGGAAGACGCTCGCGTCGGCGACGAAGACGCCCGGCGTGTCGTGAAGCTCGCCGAACGATCCCACCACTGAGGAGGCCGGGTCCGCGCCCATCCGGCAGCTGCCCTGGGGGTGAGCGGACGACATGGGGATGATTCCCTCCCGCAGCCCGCGGCGGTCGATCGAGGAGGTGCCATCCTCGGGTCTGAGCACGAGCGGATCGCGCTGGTAGGGGACGATCACGCGCTCCGCACCGCTCGCCCAGAGGATCTCGACGGAGTGCTTGACGCCGTCCACGAGTTCGCGGCGGTCGGCTTCACCGAGCGAGTAGCGAATGCTCGGGCGTCCCCCAAAGCCGGCCTCCACGGTCCCGGCCGAGCGGTCGTGGACCAGCGTGAGCAGCCCCCCGAGCCGGTCGAAGTGACGCAGGTAGGAGAACAGTTCGGGGCCGAAGCCGGGAAGTTCTGACGCCAGCATCGACGGGAAGCTCGCGGTCGGCAGGAGCAGCACACCCGAGGCAGGGTCGCGCTCGAGTTCGAGGAACTCGTCGATGTAGTACGCCTGCGGGATTCCGTAGTACGCGTGGATCGCTTCGGGAAAGATCCCCCAGACCGTCACGGAGGGGTGCAGGTGGAGCTGCTTTCCGACGGCCGAGCCGCCGAGGCCGCTCGCCTGTAGCAGCAGCGGCGTGCCGATCGCGCCGGCGCTACAGATGACCACAGGTGCCTCGACGCGGAGTTCGCCCTGCGGCTCCTGGCGCGCGCCCTGCAGGCTCGCCCGGACCACGTGTCCGCCTCCCGCGCCAACCTCGATCCGCTCGCCGCGGCAGTTGGGCCAGATGCGAGCGCCGGCCGCGTCCGCGCGCGGCACATAGGTTACGCGCATGCTCTGCATCGCATCGTACGAACAGCCGAGGATGCAGAATCCGGAGCGAACGCAACCGATCCGGTTGTGCCTCGCGAGCTTGCCGCGGTAGCCGAGCAAGCTCGAGCCCCGCTCCACGCGCCGGTTGAGTTCGTTCAGCTCTTCCCGCGTGATCCGGCGCACGCCGAGCTCGTGTTCGACGCGCGCGAAGGCATCCGGAAGCTGGTCCAGATCGCGGACGCCGTGCTCGCGCGCCCAGACCTCGAGGATCGGATCCGGTGCCCGTACACAGGTGCCGAGGTTGTTTACCGTCGAGCCCCCGACGCCGCGTCCCTGGAGGATCTGGATCGCGCCGTCTCGTGTGCTGCGCAGGCCCGCGTCCTCGAAGAGCATCGGGAACATGTGGTCCTCGCGCTGGTCGAAGTCGGCGCTGCGATGGTTCCCACCCTGCTCCAGCAGGCTGACCGCGAGCCCGGCCTGCGCGAGTTCGGCGGCGACGACGGCGCCGCCGGCGCCCGATCCGATCACGCAGACGTCGGCGCGTTCGCGCCGGGCGCCGGTCCGTTCGGCTTCCGGGACGATCACGGCCGGCGCCCGACCCAGGGTCCGCCGTACCCGATCAGGGGCCAGGTCTCGGGGCGGCTCCAGTAGGCGAGAAGCGCCAGGTTCCGCAGCGCTGCGAAGACCGCGCGCCTCGCCTCGATGCCGCTGCTGCGCCAGCCTTCGAGACTCCGCGTTTGCGCGTCGGGAGCCAGCTTCGAAAAGCGCTGGAACTTCCCTTCCAGGACCGCGGGCCACCACTCCACGACCCGCAGCGCGATCCGCAGCGCGCTGACGAGTTCGGCGTCGAGCCTCGACAGAATCGCCTCGATCGTCGAGAGTGTTCCGAGCGCGTTCGGAGCGGGGGCGCCGGAGGTCCCGGTCTCGGTCATGCGCTCGACGACCGCCATCAGGACCCGCGCGTCGTCGGGTGCGAGCCGCACCGACTGCAGGCTACCCGGGCTGGCGGCCGCGGCGAACGGGATTTGCTGCAACATCAGCAGAGCCGGGGTCAGTCCCGAGAGGCGCAGAAACTGTCGCCGGTTCACGCCGCGTTCCTCATGCCTTGCGCCGCCGAGCGCAGCCGCAGTGCCGCGCCCTGCGGCTTGCAAACTTGTCGCGGAAGTCGCTGCGGGACAGGGCCCGACTTATGTCACACAGGCTTGTGCTGGTCAAAGCGGAGCATTTGATACTGTATGGCCTCGGAAGGGAGACGAACCCGTGTCGACGGCGGCCAGGACTCGGATGACGATCGGAGCGGTAGCGCAGGCGCTGGAACTGCCGCTGGAGGGCTCGCCTGATCTGGAAATCACGGGACTCGCGGGACTCGAAGATGCAGGCCCGGCCGATCTCTCCTTCGTGTCCGCGGCCAAGCACGCGGGCGCCTACGCGTCCTCGGGAGCCGGCGCCTGTATCGTATTCTCGGACTTCGATGCGATCGAGCGGCCCTGTCTGCGCTCTGCTTCACCCTACGCCGACTTCGCGCGCGCGATCGAGCTGCTGTATCCGAGACGCCGTCCGGATCCGGGGGTGCATCCCACCGCGGTCGTACCGGGCGACGTCACCCTCGGACGCGACGTTTCCATTGGCCCGTACACAGTGATCGGTTCCGGCTGCCAGATCGGGGACGCGACCGTCATCCACCCGCACGTTACGCTCTATGCCGGTGTCGAGATCGGCGCGGATTGCGAAATCCACGCCGGAGCACAACTGCGAGAAGGGACCCGCCTCGGCAACCGCGTCGTGATCGAGAACGGCGTCGTGCTCGGCTCCTACGGCTTCGGACACGCCTTCCGCGCCGACGGCACGCGTGTGACGATTCCGCACGTCTCGCCGGTGGAGCTGGGCGACGACACTGAGATCGGCGCGAACTCGACCATCGACGCATCTCATCCCGGGCACCCTCGTATGGGTCACGCCCGGACGCAGACCCGGATTGGGCGTGGCGTCAAGGTCGACAATCTCGTGCAGATCGCCCACGGCTGCACGGTCGAAGATGGAACGGTCGTGTGTGCGCAATCCGCGCTTGCGGGCAGTACCTGGGTCGGGAAGCGCGTGACCTTCGGGGGCCAGTCGGCCAGCGCCGGTCATCTACATGTGGGCGACGACTCGATGGTGGGTGCGCGCGCCGCTCTCGCCGGAGACCTGCCACCGCGCTCGCAGGTCCTGGGTACGCCCTCGATGCCGCGGAGGCTCTGGGTGCGGTACAGCGTTGCACGCCAGTACCTGCCGGGCCTGGTGCGCCGGGTGCGCCGGATCGAGGAGAAGCTCGGGCTGGGAGAGAAAAAGCCGCGTTCGTGAAGCGACCGCGGGAGGGGCTCCGGGGGGGGGATGGAACTTCGCGACCAGAGCTTGGCTCAGATTCGGGAACGGCTGCGTACGGACCCGGCTGCCGATCGCGTACTGCTGCGTGCGTTGCAGCAGGACCCACGTGCGGGGGCTCACGCACTCGCCGGTTCCCTCGAGCGCAGGTGGCAGCGGGAGGCCGCGGAGCGGCTGCGTCTCTGGCGGATGTTCCGTTTCGAGCGGGTGCTCCGCGCGCGCGGGCATCGCTGCATCGCCGGGGTCGACGAGGTCGGCATGGGCCCGCTCGCGGGTCCGGTGGTAGCGGCCGCCGTCATTCTGCCCGAAGGGGTGGAGCTCTCCGGGCTCGATGATTCGAAGCGCCTCGCGCCGGCGGTGCGCGAACGCCTGGACCGGGAGATCCGCGGGGCCGCGGTCGCGGTAGCCCTCGGCTGGAGTCCGCGCGTGGAGGTGGACCGTCTGAACGTCACCCGGGCCGGCCGGCTCGCGATGCGGCGTGCGCTCGACCGCCTCCCGGTGCGTCCCGACTTCGCGCTTCTCGATGGCCGGGGAGGTTTCGAGCTGGGGCTTCCAGGCCGCTTCGTGGTCGGCGGGGATCGGCTCTCGGCTTCGGTCGCCGCGGCCTCCATCGTGGCCAAGGTGTACCGCGACCGGCGCATGCGCGATCTCGACCGGCGTTACCCCGGCTATGGCTTCAAGCGCAATTCCGGCTACGGCACTGCCGAGCACCTGCGGGCGCTCTCCGAGCGGGGACCGACGCCCCATCACCGCCGTTCCTTCGCTCCGGTGCGCCGGGCGCTCGAAGCTCGCGACCGCGCATGCCGCACATCGTGATCCAGGGTCCGGTCGACCTCGAGGCCTACGCGCGCGAGTTCGAACCGATCCTCCTGCGCATTGGCGCGGACGTAATCCGGGCCGATACGCTTTACCGGGATCGCAGTGGCCGGGCGCTGTTGCTCGAGGCACTGGTAGTCGAGGCCGGGCGCAAACTCCCGTTCTATCTAAAGATTACGAGTCACGATCGGGGCTCGGTCACGATCCGGATCGACCCGCTGACCCATCCCGAGCGGAGCGACGGCGTTCGGAGTCTGGTCGCCCGCATCGGGCGCGATCTGATCGCGCGCAACCCCGGAGCCCGAGTTCTGAACTCCGACCTTCTGGTACCATGCGCCGCGGGCCAGAAGGGAGATTCGGAATGAAGATCGCGAAGGATGTCACCGAGTTGATCGGACGGACCCCGCTCGTTTTTCTCAATCGAGTGGCCGAGGGCGTAGGCGCGCGCGTGGTGGCGAAGCTCGAGGGTTTCAATCCGGCTGCGAGCGTCAAGGACCGCATCGGCGCTTCGATGATCGAGGATTCCGAGCGCCAGGGGTTGATCACGCCGGGGCGCACCACGCTCGTGGAGCCAACCTCGGGGAACACCGGGATCGCACTCGCGCTGGTCGCCGCCGTGAAGGGCTACCGCCTGATTCTGACCATGCCGGAGTCGATGTCGGTCGAGCGGCGCGTAATGCTCAGGGCGTACGGGGCCAAGCTGGTCCTGACCCCGGCCGCGGACGGCATGCCCGGAGCGGTGAAGGCGGCAGACGAACTCGCGGCCAGCATTCCCGACTCCTTCGTTCCGCAGCAGTTCAAGAACGAGGCGAATCCCGAGGTTCACCGGCGGACGACGGCGGAGGAGATCTGGTCCGATACCGATGGAGAGGTCGACTACCTGATTTCGGGCGTCGGGACCGGCGGGACGATCACGGGGGTCGCCCAGGTCATCAAGGAGCGGAAGCCCTCGTTCCGGGCCGTCGCCGTCGAGCCGCAGGAGAGTCCGGTGCTCGCGGGCGGGAAGCCCGGCAAGCACATGATCCAGGGAATCGGGGCGGGCTTCGTGCCCGACGTGCTCGACACCGGCATCATCGACGAGATCGTGCACGTCTCGAGCGCCGACTCCATCGCGATGGCGCGGCGGCTGGCCGTCGAAGAGGGACTTCTGTCGGGCATCTCGTCGGGCGCCGCGATCTGTGCGGCGCTCGAAGTCGGCAGGCGTCCGGAAGCGGACGGCAAGCTGATCGTGGCGATACTTCCGAGCTACGGTGAGCGCTATCTCTCCACGAAGCTGTTCGAGGACCTTCAGTACGAGGGCAGCGACGAACCCTGAGCCGGCACCCTCGGGCGTTCGTTCCGACGCTATACTCGCTGGGTGGAGCGGGCCGCCAAGAAAAACGCGACGCGCCGGCGCATCCTCGAGAACGCGCGCGAAGTTTTTTTTGCGCATGGCTTCGAGCGCGCGAACCTGGACGAGATCGCGCGGCGAGCTGACCTCGCCAAGGGCACCATCTACCGCTACTTCGACAGCAAGGCTGCGCTTTACGTCGCGGTCCTGGCCGAGAACGCCCACCTGTTCGTGGCCCGCATGCGACAGACTCTGGACCCAGAACTGGATCCGGAAGCGCAGATTCGGAAGACCGCGCTCTTCTACTTTCGGCACTACGTCGAGAACCGCGAGTACTTCCGGATCTTCTGGGCGATCGAGAACCAGTTGCTGATCGGGCAACTCTCGGACGAGGTGGTTGCGACTGTCACTGAGGTCTGGAGGCGTTGCCTGCAGATTCTTTCCGCGCAGATTGAGCGAGGCGTGGGCAGCGGTGTCTTCCTGCCCTGCGACCCGTGGGCGGTTGCGAACCTGCTCTGGATCATCGGCAACGGCCTGATTCAGACGGAGCAGTACCCAGAGCGGCGCGCGCTGCGCGCACAGCCGCTCGAGAAGGTCTTCGAAGCCTCGCTCTCGCTCGTGCTCCGAGGTCTGCGGGCGGGACCCTGATCCTCCCGGTCGCATTGACAGCCCGGAGACAGTGTCGATACATTCAATCGGAGAAAAATCTGACTCTGAGTCATTATTTCGTCCTGGGGGGCCCCGTGCGCAACGCGTGGAAGACGCGGGCCGTCCTCGAGCATCACTTGCAACGGAGGAAGCGATGGAGCAGTTCGCGGCGAAGGTGGCGTCGATCGTGGGGGATCAACTGGGGGTAGATCGGGCCGCTCTGGTGCCGGAGGCGAACCTGCTCGATGATCTCGGAGCCGACTCACTCGACGTTGTGGAACTCGTGATGGCGCTCGAAGAAGAATTCTCGATCGAAGTTCCCGACGACGACGTCGAGAACATTCGCACGATCCAGGACATCGTTTCCTACGTGGCGAGGAAGGCCGAGGCCCCCGCGTGAAACTGGCGATCGCGGGTACGGGCTCCTGTGTACCCGAGACCAAGCTCAGAAATTCGGAGTTGGAGCGGCTCGTAGACACGAGCGACGACTGGATTCGGACCCGCACCGGCATTCTCGAAAGGGGCCGGGCCGGACCGGACATCGCCTCCAGCGACCTCTCACTGGTCGCGGCGCGCCGCGCGCTCGAGATGGCGTCGCTTTCGGCAGACCAGCTCGACCTAATTATCGTGTGCACGGTTTCGCCCGACATGCTGACGCCGGCGACTGCCTGCCTGGTCCACCGGGAGCTACGCGTTTCCCGTCCAATCCCGTGTTTCGACATGAACGCGGCCTGTTCGGGGTTCATCTATGGACTCGAGGTGAGCAGCAGTCTGATGCGTGGGGAGGGGTACACGCGTGTGCTCCTGATCGGCGCCGAGACCCTCACGAAATTTACGGACTACGAAGACCGAGACACCTGTGTGCTGTTCGGCGATGCGGCGGGTGCGGTGGTGTTGGAGGCGCGCGAAGGTGAGGGGGGCCTGCGGGCGACGGTGCTCAAGTCCGACGGGAATTTCGCGAGCCTGATTTCGATTCCGGGCGGAGGATCCCGGCAGCCGCCCTCGCCGTACGTTCTCGCGCAACGCCAGGCCTTCATTCGGATGAACGGCAGACAGGTCTTCAAGATCGCGGTGCAGGCGATGGAACAGGTTGCGCGAGACGTGCTCGAGCGTGCGGGATGGAAATTGGACGAGGTTGATCACGTCCTGGTCCACCAGGCGAACAGCAGGATCATCGAGGCCGTTGTCGAGCGCCTTGGACTGCCCCGCGACAAGGTCCCGACCAACATCGCGCACACCGGCAACACCTCGGCCGCGTCGATTCCGGTGCTCATGGACGAGTGCCACCGCGAAGGGCGCTTCTCTCCGGGAGACAAGATTCTGTGCGCCGGCTTTGGCGCGGGTCTCACCTGGGGGGGCGCGGCGATAGAGTGGACCGGCTAAAGCGCGGGTCCAGCGGCCGGACCCGGCGCAGCCGCTCCAGGTAGTCGGCCGGCAGGTCCCAGCTTTCCGCCCAGCGGATGATCTTCTCCAGATACACCCGCGTCGGCAGAAAGCTGCGCTTGCGCCGCACCGTGTACGAGAGCACCTGGTGCGAGCGCCCATCGTCGTCTTCGACGGTCAGGTGGACCCGGTCGTAGCCACCCTCGAAGCGGTCGAGCCGGAGCAGGTCTTCGGGCTCGATCTCGTAAACGAGGCCCCAGACCGAATCGCCGAAGTGCGGGAGCACGTCGGCAGCACCGCCCAGCCACTGGGAGGAAAAGTGCGTGAAGTCGAGCCGGTGGTGAGCGAGCCGCGCGCGGAAGCAGGGGCGTGCGCTCGGGCAGCGCTCGCGCATCTGGACACCGTCCAGGTTCGATCCGTAGGCGAAGTAATGTGCGCGCTTCACGGCCATGGAATCACCGGCCCCGCCCCCGGCTTCCCGGGAGCCATCCCCGGATCGAAAGCCAGGTGACCGTCAGAAACGAACCGGCAAGAAACCAGAGCACCTTCCCCTGGAGCCGGGCCTGGACTCGCTGCTCGAAGTAGTCTGGGATCGCCCCGGCCGGGGCGGGCTCGAGCAGGACCGGCAGCACATAGATCCCCGCCGAACCCAGCGCGAGCAGCACGCCGAACAGGATCATCCCCGTGACGCGAGGTGCGAAGGGTGCCGGGTCTCGGTCAGCGGGCGGCCGGGGTCGCATGCGGCGATGATCGCGCGGGCTTGTCTCCCGACGCAAGTCGGGGAAGACTGCGGCGCCAATGGCAGCAGAAGGTCGTGCCGGAAGATTCGACTGGGAGCGCATCGACGCGGAACTCGCCCCGCGCCTGGGGGTGCGTTGGGGTGCGCGGCTCGACCGCGAGTTGATCGAGCGCCACGCGGCCCAGGTCGCCTCCGGGCGGCTCAGTCTCGAGGCCAACCGGCTTCCCGACCCGCCCGGACTCCCGGACTCCGGCGAAATCGAGGCCCTCGATGGACTCCCGGATGCGCGCCGTCGCCGCTATGCCGAAATCGGACGCCGAGCGCTCGCGCAGGGAGCGGTCGCAGTTGCCGTCCTGAACGGCGGAATGGCGACCCGCTTCGGCGGTGGCGTGAAGGGTGTCGTGGAAGCCTTCGCCGGTCGGAGTTTTCTCGAGATCAAACGGGCGCAGGCTCGCGCCCTCGGTCCCGTGCCGTTTCTGGTCATGAACAGCTTTGCGACCCAGGCACCGACCCTGGAGTTCCTGCGCGAACGCGGCCTCGAGGACGACGTGCACCTGATTCTGCAACAGGTTTCGCTGCGTCTCACGCCCCGGGGTGAGTTGTTTCGGGGTCCGGACGGTGCGCTCTCACCTTACGCGCCGGGACACGGGGACCTGCCGCAGGCGCTGCGAGAGTCGGGGCTGCTCGAAGCGCTTCGGGGCCGCGGGGTCGCGACCGTCCTGCTTTCGAACGTCGACAACCTGGGTGCCGAGCCGGATCCTGTGATCGTCGGTTACCACCTGGAGAGCGGCGCCGGGATGACGGCCGAGGTGGTCCCCACGATCGCCGGGGATGCAGGCGGCGCCCCGATGCGCGTGCGCGGCCGGCTTCAACTCGTCGAGGGATTCCGCTTTCCCGAAGGCTACGACTGGGGCCGGATGCCCTTCGTCAACACGAATACCGCGCTCTTCTCGCTCGATGCCCTGGCGCGCGAACTGCCGCTCTCGTGGTTCTACGTGGAGAAGCGGGTCGCCGAACAGCCGGTGGTCCAGATCGAGCACCTGATCGGCGAGGTCTCGGCCTTCGTCGAGACCGCCTTTCTTTCCATTCCGCGAACCGGTCCACGCGGTCGTTACTACCCGGTCAAGAGCCGGCGCGACCTCGAAGCAATGCGCGCCGACCCGCGGCTGATCGAGCGCTTCTCGTCAGTCTGAGCGCGTGCTTGTGAGCGCCGCCGGTCGCGTGCTACACCCCGAGCGATGGCCGAGCGTCTGTTCCTGATCGACGCGAGTTCCAGCATCTACCGCGCGTTCTTCGCGCTTCCGGCGCTCGCCAACGCGGCGGGCCTCCCCACGAACGCGATTCTGGGCTTCGCCAGCATGCTGCAGAAGCTCCTGCGCGAGCAGCAGCCCGAGCGGCTCGCCGTGGTCTGGGACGGCGCCCGCGCGTCGGATCGCCGGCGCGAGATGTACCCCGGCTACAAGGCGAAGCGCGACCGCATGCCCGAGGACCTCGGCGCTCAACTTCCCGGAATCCGCAGCATCTGTGACGCGTACCGCCTCGGCTCCGTGCAGCTCGACGGCGAGGAGGCCGACGACGTGATCGCCACGCTGGCGCGCCGGGCCGAAGCAGCCGGGCTCGAGGTCGTGATCGTCTCGACCGACCGGGACCTGCTGCAATTGGTCTCCGAACGCGTGTGCGTGCTCGACACGATGCGGGACCGCCGCTTCGGGCCTGCCGAGGTCGAGGCTCGCTTCGGCGTTCAGCCCGCGCAGATGCTCGATTTCAGGGCCCTGGTCGGAGATTCTTCCGACAACATTCCCGGCGTCGCCGGGATCGGCGAGAAGGGGGCGGTCGGGTTGCTGTCTCGATACGGGAGCCTCGACCGGTTGCTCGAGTCCGCCGGAGAGGTCCCCTCTAAGCGTCAGCGAGAGGCCCTGCGCCAGGGTGCCGCGAGTGCCCGGCTCTCGCGCGAGCTTTCGCGTCTGCGCGATTCGCTGGCGCTCGGGGTCGACATCGAAGACTTGGTGGTGCGCGGCCCGGACCGCCCGGCGCTGCTCGAGCTGTTTCGGGAGTTCGAGCTTCGGCGCCTGCTGGACGAGTTCGAGGCTGGCTCCGGGGGCGGCGGGACGGAGGCGCGGCAGGCCCCCGAGCTCCGGATCGAGACCGAGAGCGTGGAGACTCCCGAGGCGCTGGCCGCGCTCTGCGCCCGGCTCTCCGTGTGCGACCGCCTCTCGCTCGCCTGCGTGCTCGACCCGGGGGAGCCAATGCGGGGCGAGCTCGTGGCGATTGCGATCGGCGGGCTCTCGGGCAAGGCCGCGCTCGTGCCGGCGGCGGTGCTCGGGCCTGCCGGGCTGCCGGCGCCGCTCGCCGCGCTGTTCTCGGACCCGGAGCGTGTCTGGGTCGGCCACGACCTCAAGCGGGACGCGATCGCGCTTGCCCGACGCGGGCTCGAACTGCGGGGCGAGCTTCGCGACCTCGCGGTCGCCGCCTACGTGATCGACCCCTCGCAGCAGGTTCGGCGGCCCGAGGCGCTGACTCGGGCGTTTCTGGACGCCTCGATCCCGGCGGCCGAGGATCTGCTCGGAAAGGGCGCACGGCGCCGCGGAGCGGCGGCGGCCGAGCCGGAGGAACTGTCCGCGATCTGGGGCTCGGAGGTCGGTACCGGCCTCGAACTCGCCGCGCAGCTCGATCAGCGGCTGGCCCGGGGTCGCGAACTCGAACTCTACGAGCAGGTCGAGGTGCCGCTGGTGCGGGTGTTGGCCCGGATGGAACTCGCGGGCGTTCGGATCGACGAAGTGCGGCTGCGGGATCTGGCGCAGGAACTCGGGGCAGAGCTCGCGCGGCTCGAGACCCGGATCTACGCGCTGGCAGATGAGGAATTCAAGATCGGGTCCACCAAGCAGCTGCAGCGTGTGCTGTTCGAGAAGCTCGCCCTACCGCCCGGAAAGCGCACCAAGACGGGCTTCTCGACCGACGAGGCCGTGCTCGAGGAGCTCGCGCTCTCTCACGAGCTCCCGGCCGAGCTGCTCGGCTTTCGGCGCATGACCAAGCTGAAGAACACCTACGTCGACGCGCTGCCCGGCCTGGTCGATCCCGAGACCGGTCGCATCCACTGCACCTTCAACCAGACGGTGGCGGCGACCGGGAGGCTCTCGGCCTCGAACCCGAATCTTCAAAACATCCCGATCCGGACCCCGATCGGCCAGCGGATCCGGGAAGCCTTCATTCCCGCGGAGGGGCGCCTGCTGTACTCGGCGGACTACAGCCAGGTCGAGCTCCGGATCCTGGCCCACCTCTCGGAGGACGAGCGGCTGCTGAGCGCCTTCGCCTCCGGGGAGGACGTGCATGCCCACACCGCGGCCCTGGTTTTCGAGATTCCGATCGAAGCCGTGACCCCCGATCAGCGTGACCGCATGAAGGCCGTCAACTTCGGGATCATTTACGGCTCCTCGGCCTTCGGCATCGCGCGCACGCTCGGGATCGCCCAGGCCGAGGCCCGTGGCCTGATCAAGGCGGTTTTCGAGCGCTATCCCGGGGTGCGTGCCTACCTGGACCAGGCTGTCGAGCGCGCCCGCGGCGTCGGCTATGCCGAGACCCTGGACGGCCGCCGGCGCTATCTCCCGGATCTCTCGTCGCGCAATCGTGCCCGACGTTCTGCCGCCGAGCGGATGGCCGTGAACTCGGCGATCCAGGGGACCGCGGCGGACATGATCAAGCGCGCCATGGTCCGGATCGACGCGGCCCTGGCCGGCCCCGCTGGGCCGCGGGCCCAGATGATCCTGCAGGTGCATGACGAACTGGTGTTCGAAGTCCACCCGGAGGACCTCCGGGCGCTCTCGGAGCTCGCGATCGGCGAGATGCGGGGGGCTGCAGCCCTACGGGTCCCGATCGAGGTCCACGCAGGCGAGGGCCGGAATTGGCGAGAAGCGCACTAGGAAGTTGGCCCGCAGGCGGGATGCTGGCCCCGGCTGGCCGAATTCCTTTGGCTCTGCGACCGTCCAACGCGTGGCTGGTGGCAGTAGTAGGAGCGCCCGGGACCGGGTCGCGGCCAAGGGGGCCGGGGCGGCGGAACAGGCTGAGGACGCGCCAAGTGATAGCGAGCTGGTTCGGAAGGCGCGCGAAGGGAGCCGTGAAGCGTTTGAGGTCCTCGTCCGGCGCTTCTCAGAGCGTGCCTACCGGGTCGCGTTCCGGATCCTGCGGGACGCGGACCAGAGCGAGGACGTGCTCCAGGACGCCTTCATCAAGGCCTATCGCGGCATTCGGAAGTTTGAACAGCGCTCCGCTTTCTACACCTGGCTCTACCGAATCGTCGTCAACCTGGCGCTCGATCGGCGGCGCAGGGAGCGCCCCGGGACCCGGGTCGAGTGGGACGACGGCGTCGCGCACGAGATCGAGCCCCGCGCCGTGGTCGGTCAGCCGCCGGATCCCGATGCGACCGCCCGGCGCGCTCAGGTCCGCAGGATCCTTTCCGAGGGAATCCAGCAGCTACCGGACGGCCAGCGCGAGGTGCTCCTGCTTCGAGAGGTTGAGGGGCTATCCTATGAAGAGATCGCCAAGGCGATGGAAATCTCGAAGGGCACGGTGATGAGCCGCCTGCACTATGCGCGCCGCAAGCTGACGAGCTTTCTCCGGGAGCGCGGCGTCAGCCCCGAGGACGCGGCTTGAAGGGCCCCGGCTTTCTTCGGCGACTCGGCGCGTACCGCGACGGTGCCCTCTCGGGGCCCGCCCGGCAGCGGTTCGAGCAACAGATCGAGGCCGATCCCGAATCCGCGAGGCTGCTTCACGACATGCGGATCCTCAGCGAGGCCGTGCGCGTGACCTGGACCGACGGCCCGCCGGGTCCCGACCCGGATCGTTTACTGGCGTCGCTCCGCCCGGGGCTGCGCGCGGTCGATGCCGAACTGGGCCCGCCTTCCGGACCCGCTCTCCGGGACCGCCTCGCGACGCTGCTGCGGCCCGCACCCGCGCGCGTGCTTGCCGGGGCCGCCCTCGCCGGGCTGCTGGCGGTCGCGGTTCTGCCCTTCGTCGGAACCGGGGAGCCCCGCCTCGGAAGCCAGCCGAGCCTGGCCGCGACCGCCGAGTCCTGGACTCCGGACACCATCTATGACCTCGATCAGGGGGATGTTTCCGTGATGGTCTTCGAGGCCGAGGACGGCGCAACGGTGGTGTGGATGCTGGATGAGGAGCCCGAGCTGATCTCGCGCGCTGCCTCTGCCAGGAACGCCTAGCGTGCTGCCCACCGCCCCGCGTCGAGCGCTCTGTAGGGGTGCCCTGGTATTCGCGCTGGCGGGCTGCGCGGGCTCCGGGGCCGCCTTCGGCCAGTCGCAAAACGCGGGGATCCCCGAGGTGCGGAACGTCGCGCTCACGGTCCTGATCGCGCATGGCATGTCTCAGCCGGGAACCATTGATCCCGAGTGCCAGCTACTGCAGGCTCGGATTCGCCCGATGCGCTTCGGGACGCTCACCGCCGTACAGAAGCGGAGCTTCGTGGTCCCGTTCGGAACCTGGGCCCAGGTTGCGATGCCGGGCGGGAGCGCGGTGCGGATGGTCCCGATCTCGGTCGTCGACGGACGGCTGCACCTTCACGTCCGGCTACCGCGCGGTGCTCGCGCTGGGCTGGATACGCGACTCCGGATGCAGAACCGAAAGCCCTTCGTGGTCGGCGGGGCCCGCTATCGCGGGGGGCATCTCCTCGTGCAGATCATGCCCGAGTTCTGATCCGAACCGGGCCTCGTGATGCTCAGGCTCGAGGCCACCCGTCCGCGCCGCTCAGAGCCCGTTGACCTGCGACAGCTCGCGCGCCTCGTCCGGCTCGGGCGATGCGCTGCCCCCCTCGGGACGTGAGGTCGCGCGCTTCAGGATCCCCGAGTAGCCGTGTTCGACGCAGGCGCTGTCCAGCACCCCGCGCTCACGTAGAAGCCGGTGCATGCGCGGCAACTGGTAGTGCGGGACCGTCATCAGCAGGTGGTGTTCGAGGTGGTAGTTGACGCGGTTGGGTGCGATCAGCAGCCGCTCCCACGGGCGAGCCAGGACCGTGCGCGTGTTGCCGAATGGGTCGTCGGGGTCGGGCGTGATCGCGTGCTCGGCAATCGAGCGGATCCGTGTGACCAGCGTGTGCGTCGTGAGCCACGCGGCGACCCACAGCAGGTAGAGTTCCGGCCGCCCGAAACTGGCGAGGACGGCCAGTAGAACGAAGTTGGTGAGCGCGACGCCGAGCGCCGCTTCGCGCGCGACCGGGTCTTCGCGCATGCAGCCGAAGGTCCGCTGCCAGGCTCCGCGCGCGAACTTGAGCCCGGTCTGCCCCGACAGGTCGCGCCAGACCTTGCGGCGGAAACTCGAGCGCGTGACCGGGAAGGGTTTTACGAGGCCGATGTCGGGGTCCTGCGCGCTCGCGGTTCGCGCGTGGTGCTTGAGGTGGTAGGGCCGGTAGGGACGCAGATCGCTCCAGATCGGGTACGCGCAGAGCCAGTTCCCGACCCGGTCGTTCCAGTTGCGGTCGCGCAGCAGGCTGCGATGCGACGCCTCGTGCATCAGGACCGCGAAGCCGAGCTGGCGCGCGCCGATGACGAACACGGCGACCAGCAGCGTGACGGGGTTGGGCCAGGACGCGACCAGCGCGAAGCAGGCAAGCACCAGGCCCCAGTTGAGCGCAATCGAGCCCCAGGACCGAAGGTCGTGGAATTCGAGCAACTGCTCCACGTCCGCGCGCGAGAGTGCGGAGCGCCAGCGTGCTCCCAGTTGCTCGTCCGCATTCGCCGCGCTCTCGGTCATGCTCGATCTCCTTTCCGGCCGCGCTCCCGGCGGCCTCTCAACGGGCCAGCCGCTCCGCTGCCCCGGGCGGCCATGCGCCGGCCGGCGCGCTCCTGTGGGGCACGTCGAAGCGCGCCAGGAACCCGGCCCAGGCGTCTCTCCCGAGCTGGTCGTAGTCTCGCATGGCCTCGCCCAGGGCTCTGCGCTCGCGACCGGGTACGATCGCATCGGGAAGCAGCGGGTCGAGTACGAGCTGCCGGATCGCGCGTCCTCCGAGCAGGAACGACTCGGTCATTGCGCCTTCGGCCGGTAGACGCCGCAGCCTGAGCGCGCTCCGTTCGAGTTCCCGCCGGAGTGTGTGGTGGACGCGCGGTAGTGCGTCGGCCGTCCACAGGCCCCGTGCACGCGCCTCGCTGACCGGGTCAGTGTCGCGGAGTTCGAAGACCAGCGCCCCCGCGCCGAGTCCGAGTGCCGCGAGTTCGCGGCGCAGCGCAGCGACGCCGCCGCGAAGATTCTCCGGGCGAACCGCCAGTCCCGGGCGGAGTTCGCGGAATCCGAGCAGTCTCAGCGCCTGTCGATCCCGCAGCCGCGCGTGTCCGTGGCCCCCGGGTCCCTGAAGCGCCGCCACCCAGGCTCCCTCCCAGCGCTCCACGCGTTCCTCGATCGCGCGCCAGCCGCCGGTCCGCCGCGCGACGGGAAGCGCTGCCGGTCCGAGCCGGTAGCGGCCCCGGCCGTCGCGAACCACCAGGCCGGCGGAGCCGAGCCGCGTGAGGGCCACGCGCACGGTGTTCCCGGCGATCCCATACATCCCGGCGCCGCTCACCAGCGCGGCCACCGGCATGCTGCCCCGTCGCAGTGTCGAGAGCAGGTCCAGGATGAAGCTCTTGGGGCTCGGGCTCATGCCTGGATTATTACATTTTTTGGAAGAGATTTATATATTTCGTAATAAACCGACCGCCGGGCCCCGGCGGTCGGCAGCGCGCGTGCTGCGCGCGGTTCGGGGCTCCCCCCTCGCCGACACCCGGCGAAGTCGACCGAGTCCGGCTGGTGGGGTGGGATCGAGGCCGAGCCGCGGCGACAGGCCGGCCTGGGGACGCCTGGCGGCCGGAAATGCGGCGCCGGCCCCGGCGCTCGGAGCGGCTGGACGGCCCCGTCGGG
>SPKZ01022992.1_pt1 | contig 20595 bp, 15 predicted proteins | sample 2456571 | NCBI WGS metagenome assembly SPKZ01 (sample SAMN11192286, study PRJNA482655) | marine metagenome | biome: ENVO:00000447; feature: ENVO:00000244|ENVO:00000211|ENVO:00000569|ENVO:00002023; material: ENVO:00002151; isolation source: ocean water from marine abyssalpelagic zone ... | reverse complement strand
GCTTGGCAGTATGTCGCCGGATCATAAGACCTTAATGGCGGATTGTAAGGCGGCTACCGATAGTGAACGAGGTTGTGTTATGGCAGCGACGAAGAAGGGCAAACTGGCTCAGTGTATGTAGGTGGTAATTCTCTGCATAGGTTTTATTCTTGATTGAATTTAAACCGAGCCAATTTAAGGTTTTTTGCCCGAGCCTATAAGTTAACCAATCCGTGTACTCATTCAGGATCCCAAGTCGAGTGATTGGGATCGCTGGATTAGTGATAAGGTGGATTTTATTTAGGTGGTCTTAAATTGATCTACCATGCTTTTTAAGCCTAAAGACAGCTGACTCAGTTCGATACAGGCTTGCGCCGTCTGTCCTGCTCCGGTTGCCGCCTCCGATGAGGAGATGTTGATGGTTTCTACGCTGCGGCTTAGATCTTCGGTCACCGAATTTTGCTCACTGCAGGCACTGGCTATCTGAATGTTCATCGCCGCGATTTGTGTGACGGCCTGCTCTATCTCGGATATCTTCTCGCCCGTGGATCGGGTTTGTGCTACGCAGCCTCGGATCATTTCGCAGCTTTGTTTAGTGGCTGCACCCGCTTCCACAGCGCGAACTTGCAGTTTCTCGATTATCTCTACAATTTGACGGGTTGAGTCTTGAGTTCTTCCAGCCAGTGTGCGGACTTCATCGGCGACAACGGCAAAGCCTCTTCCCTGCTCTCCGGCGCGCGCCGCTTCGATGGCCGCGTTTAGGGCCAGCAGGTTAGTTTGCTCGGCAATGCCGCCGATAACATCGACCACCATGGAGATACTCGCGGAGTCTTTCTCGAGCTGGGCCACCATTTCACCGGCATTTTCGATGACCTCTGAAACCTGTTGGATCTCGATGATGTTCTGTTGAACCTCTTGGTTGCCCTGATCGGCACGCTCCGTTGCTGAATTTGCCGAAGATGATGCTTCTTCGGTATTCATAGCGACTTCGTTGACGGTCGCCTGCATTTGCTGCATTGCAGTGGCAACCATAGTGATCTCATTTTGCTGTTGTGACATGCCCTGAGATGACTGCTCTGAGATGGCGCTCACCTCTTCGATGGAGGAGCTAAGTTGAACCACGGCACCGCCTATTTCATCGACCAGCTCACGCAAGTTTTTCTGCATGCTGATACAGGAGTCGGCTAGCTGTCCAAGCTCGTCATTGCCTATTTGGTCGCGCTTTATCTGATAGATCAGATTACCGGCGGCGATCGCTTCGGCCATCGCCATCACTTCACGAAGAGGGTTACGAATTTGTCGTCCGAGGAAGACGGTCATCATTGCCATTAAAGCAAATAGCGCCACAACGCCAATATAGGTCTCTATGGTTGCCGCGCTGACACTTTCCAGCGTACTAGTACGGTCATCATAGGTACGTGCCAGATTGATCTCTGTTAACTCGGTTAAGGCGTCATGCATCTTATTAAACTGCTTATATGAGCTCAGCAGGTATGTGTTAGCGCCTGCCAGATCATTATGCAGCACTATGTCATTGAAACCGCTCTGGGCACTGAGGTAACTCTGCCAGTTCTCTCTTGCCAGTACAAAAGCCTGGCGCTCCTCATCTGTCTGAATGCTCTTTTCATAGGTGTTGATCATGTCGGTGACATCATCAATCATATTGTCGGTTGTCTGCATCCAGCTCTTCATCTCTGGATCGCCAATACTGGGCAGGAAGGAGAACTGATCCCGGCGAATGAAGATGGTGACAAATTTAATTTTCTCGACCAGTAACACATTAGGTAGCACTTCGTCAGTCAGTGTCAGGATATTATCGCGTGTGTTGTTCAGTCCCGATATAAATAGCATGCTGAGGGCTATTACAGCCACGGCGATACAGCTAAAGGCCAGGGCGATTTTATTATTAACCGATAAGTTTTTGATATTCATAATAATCGGAGATCCTCATTCCTTTGGTGATAAAAAAAAGCCTTCGATAGGGCGAAGGCTGGGTCATAAGGTGTCCATTAAATGTGTCGAGATGAGAACGTGTTGACCCTTAAATTGAAAGAGGAGCAATAAAACATGGGTTTAGCTTATTGCCTGCCTCCTTCATGCTTGTGCTTAGAAGTAATAAGCCATGCTGATGTTAAAACGCTTGTCCCAATCATCGCCCATTTCAGGCAGACCGATATGATCGTTGTTTGCTGTTGAGAAGGTCATGTTCTTACCCATGATGAAATCGATTTGGGTGTAAGTAGGGCCTGCAGAAATAGCGGCGCCTAACACGTTTTGCATACTGTCATCGTAGGTTTCGTCGGCAACATCTGGCGTCATTAAGCCGAAGTCATTGTAGAACTTTACACTTCCCCAATCGGTTGGAATCGTTTTTGCCAGATTGATACTGTATACCTGTGCCTTAGAGGCTATTTCATACTGCCAGCTGACCACAGCGATGGCGATCTTGTTGTCATCCACGCTATCTGCCGCATCATATTCATACTGCATGGCTTGAAGTTGCAGGTTCCAGCCATGGAACTTGCTGTCAAGGCTAGCAGCAACGGCATATCTGTCGCCATTGTTACCGGTTTTAGCGTTATAGATCTGACCAACTTCAACCGAGCCACCAAAAGTGGTTGAGCCGCCCTGGTGTTCCATGGTGTAGGTTTGGCGCAGGTTAAGCTGGTTTGTCTCTTCGTTGTTATACTCGGTACCGTTGATCGTGCCGGTATACAGGTCAGCTGCGTACTGTTTGTTTTCGCTTGGTCCATATTCTGCGCTCTTGTAGAAGGCCATATCAGTGTGCCAACCGTTTTTTTCGAATGTGGCTTTTACACCAATATCATAGTCGTCTTCAAAACCAAGATAGTAGGGGAGGCCGAACCAATAGCTGTTAGAGATATATCCCAGGTTGCCAAATGGTACTTGGTTAATACCGAACTGAAGTTCCCACTCAGGATTGAAATCGTAGAAGCCGTAGCCATATTTGATGTAGTTAGTGTCGGCAGTGAAACGGTAATCCGACTTTAGTCCCCAGTTACCATGCTTACCGTCAAATCTTAGTGACGCCATGTTAAATGTCACGTCACCACCTTTATCTTTTGAACTCTCGCTGTACTCTTTATATGAATAGTTAATACGCACGCCACCGTGGATATTAATGCCATCTTCATCGGCGACAGCCATGGTGTTAAAGCTACTTAATGCAAGAGCGCTTGCAATAAGAGAGATATAAAACGTTTTGTTAGTTTTCATCATCATTATATTCCAATAATATTTAAAGTTTTTAGTACTTAGTTTGTGCTTTTGTTTAAAATGGTTTTTACTTATATATAAGAGAGTGTTGGCGATTAAATTCAGGCAAGTAATCCCTCCCGTTTAATTACAGGTTGTTTTAATTAATAGGTTTATTACATGCTCAATGTTATTTTAGCTTGCGCGGACATTCTCCTCTCAATTATTGTCCCCACCGAAATACAAATGCTAATATGTCGGTAGGTAAATATTCAAACTTATAGACTGAGTTTATAAGTGCATATCTCAATTCGATATCCGAATGAACACGTACTCTATCTGTACATGTTCAAGAAGCACGGGTATATTTAATATCTGAATTAATAATTTACTTTTCAAATTCAACTGAACTGGTTGTTTCTAGTGTTAATCCTTTTGTTTCTGGAGCCATAAATATTGAAACAACTAATCCGAGCAGTGATATGGCTGCGCCGACAAGCAATGTCGATGATATGCCATAGGAAGCCATAAAAACGGGCAGTGCATAAGTCGAGACTATCGTACCTATTCGGCTAAAGGACATCACAGCACCAACGGCTGAGGCTCGGATCTCTGTAGGAAACAGTTCATTTGGATAGAGCCACTGCAAGATCCCTGGGCCACCAGAGAAGAAGGCATAAATGGCAAAAGCCGTTACAATCAGCCAGATACTTGGATCAGGCACTATACCAAGCAGTGCCAGAGAGGCGGTCATAATACCAAAGCTGCCGATCAAAAGTGGTCTGCGACCGATAGAGTTGAGCCAGTACATGGCAGGAATACAACCGGCCATAAAGAATACGCTGATAACGATATTACCCAAAGCCGCATCCTGCCCCCCAGTAAAGCCCAGCAGTTCGATTATTTGAGGTCCAAATGTATATATGGCGAACATGGGAATAACCTGACAGCTCCATATCGTGCCGATGAATATAATTCTTTTTAAATAAACGGGTTCAAAAAGTTTACTATATTTGGTCTCTTCCGCCTCTTCGAAACTAATATCGACATCCTTGCCAAAAAACTTATGCATTATTTCTTGGCATTCTTCTACTCGACCTTTCTTAAGTAACCATCTTGGCGATTCAGGTAGATGAAAACGTCCGAGTAGAATAATAAGACAGGGGATAATCGCGCTACCAAACATCCATCTCCAGCCGTCTTGAACATCGTAGAGAAGGTAGCCAACCATGTTGGCTGCAGTTGCACCGACGTACCACATAGCGGCGATAAAACCCATTGTGAATGCCCGTTTCTTAGTCGGGGAGAACTCGGCGACCATCGAAGTAGCAATGGGGTAATCGGCTCCGATAACGATACCGATTAAGAATCGTAAAATGACTAACTCTATGGGGGAAGAGATAAACATGGTTGCAAATGAAAGTACGGCAATTGCAATGATGTCGATCATAAACATTTTTTTACGACCGACTACATCTGCCACATAACCAAATAGCGCGGTTCCGATAAATAGGCCAACTAATGTGGCTGCGCCAACTAAACCTATCCATTGTGAATCTAAACCTAACTCGGGTGTAAGTTGTTGAAGTGCAAGTCCAATAATAACTAAAACATAGCCATCTAAAAATGGACCTCCGCTTCCCCAAAGCATTATTTTTCGATGAAGTGGAGTAAACTCCATATCATCGAAGTTTTTCTTTGATTTCATACTGCTAACCACCAACTTTATTTATTCTATATAAAATATTTACAACTATCATAGCGACTGAAAAATATAAACATGCACCAAAATCAATACCGTTTTTGTTTTTCATATTTAATAGAGCTAGATAACACTACACTTAAACTTTACAGTATTTACATTTAAATAACGGTGATATAACCAATGGTTTTGCTTATGAGTTTTATTTTATTTTTAAATTTACATTGTTTTTGTAATGGTGCGACACTCTTGTGTTGTTAACTTTTTAATTTTTCTAACTCCAAACGTGTTTAGTTAGATTTATAATTTCGAGTTCATATATTAATATATGTCGAGTGTGTAAATTACTTATTGTTGTTTTATAATCAATCGTTTTATTGGGATGATATTTTCTTGACTCTATAGCGATAGGGCCAAGAAATCGGGGGTTCTATAAACACCCTGTTTCCACATGGTTACCCATAACGGTATTCGATACCAAATGTTCCTCTTGGGTATTCCCATTTTTCTAAAATGGTATTACCACAGAGAAATTTACAGGTGCCGCATTCCAGACAACCGGCAGAATCGAAACGGATAGACCCGTCTTCTTCAAGCTTGTATAAACCGGCGGGGCAAGCATTGACCAACTTGCGATACTCGTTCATATTCGGATTATCTTTCAAGATAATATGTGGATGACCTTCATCTACGTGAAATTTATTGACGCCCAGTTTGACGTCGACATTGACTGATTTGGTCATATTGAAGTGACTCCTTTAATGCCATCTTTGATCAAGTTCATGTAACCCACCTCTTTACAATGTTTCATGAGGGTCTTACGTAGTGGTTGCGATTCGCTGCCATCTACCGTAAACATGCTTTGCATTATGTCGGCAACCATTTTCGGATACTGATTGAAGATCCGTGGTGTTTCCATGAATGTGGGCAGGTTCTTATAGAGTTTCAGATCTTTCATCAGGAAGCTGTCTTCCAAGAGTGTCTGATATGAAGCTAAACCTTGTGCGCTGAAATCACCTGCTGAACGAGCCGTTAAAACGGCTTTAGCTGCTGCTTCGCCTGAAGCGATAGCAAGATCCATTCCGCGAACGGTATAACCAATATTTAAGCAAAAACCTGCCGCATCTCCGGTGATCAACACGCCATCATCGACCAGTTTCGGTACCATATTAAATCCGGCCTCAGGCACAACATGCCCCGAATACTCGAGTAACTTACCGCCTTCAATCAATGGCTTAATCATTGAGTGGTTTTTGAAATCTTCTAACATTTGCGGAACAGTTTTATCTGAACCGCCGATATCGTGTAATCCACAAACGATACCCAGTGATATTGTGGTTTTGTTGGTGTATATAAACCCACCACCCATCAGACCATTCGATGGCGAGCCAGCGAATAACCATGCCGCACCCTCATCATCAGAGAGGTTAAATCTGTCTTCAATGACTTCTTTCGGTAGCTCAATGAGCTCTTTTACACCCACGGCCATCACATCGGCGCTGACCTTAGGCTTTACCATGCCTAATTTTTCAGCCAATACCGGATTAACCCCTTCGGCCAGAATGACAGACTTTGCCATGAGTTCATCGTCATCGGCCATTACGCCAACGACTTTACCGTCTTTAGTTATCAGCTCATCGACACGAATACCGCTAATAAACTGGGCACCAACTTCTTCGGCTTTCCCCATCAACCATTGGTCAAAATCACCTCTTAATACGGTATAAGATTCTTGAACCGATGTTTGTGCTCGGCCATTATGATAATCCAGGGTGACGCCGGTATCATCGGTCAGGAAGGTGACTTTTTCTTTAGTGACTCTTCTTTCTACTGGTGCTTCTTTGGCAAAGCCGGGAATAATTTTCTCTAGGCTATGCGCATAGAGACGGCCACCGGTCATGTTTTTGCTGCCGGCAAAGTTACCGCGCTCAATAACGAGAACATCAGCTCCTTCTTTTGCTAAAACATATGCGGCAACGCACCCAGCAAGCCCTGCTCCAACGATAATCGCGTCAAATGCTTCTTCTGACATACAAATTTACTCTTCACATAATTTGTTTTTAATACCGGGCTCGTTTGTGCCCGGTGTTAAGTAAGGATAAATACAACCCGATTTTCAATTAACCTTTAAAAGCGTTGATCAGAGCCGGTACGACTTTATTTAGGTCGCCGACAATTCCGTAGTCTGCATATTGGAAAATAGGGGCATTTTTATCTTTGTTTACCGCAAGAATCGTCTGTGAACCCAATGCGCCAACCATATGCTGTATTTGTCCAGAGATGCCCAGAGCCAGATAAAGTTCGGGCTTTAGCATAACCCCAGAAACACCGATGTAACGCTCGCGTTCCATCCATTTTTCTGTTTCGGCAATCGGGCGAGAACAACCCAGTTCTGCACCAATTGCAGCACCGAGTTCGGCAACCATTTGCAGGTTCTCTTGTTTGCCAATACCGCTACCGATAGCAATAACGCGTTTTGCCTTACCTAAGTCCACGCTTTCGCCTTGCTTAGCACGGCGCTCGATGCACTTGATAGCAGATTCCGGCTCGATAAATGAAACCGAAACCGCTTCACCCGTTCTTGAGGTGTCGGCTTCGCCAGCTTCGAATACGCCATTGCCGATAGTAACAAGCGCGATAGGTGATACGATCTTCTCTTCACCTATGGCTAGGCCGCCGTAGACCATGTGCTTGGCCGTGACATTTTCAGCTACTGTGACTTCTGAGGCATCGTTGATCACACCGGCCTTCAGTTGAACACCTAATTTTGCCGCCAGCGCTTTACCGCGTTTAGTCGCACCTAACAGCATTAAGGTGTGCGTGTCGCCATTCGCGATCGCATGGGCCATTGTTTTAGCATAATCTTCCACGATCTTGCTGGCATCTTTTTCACCCAGGTAATACACATGGGTTGCACCCAATGAGTATGCCGTGGCGATTTCATCTTCAGAACCAATCACGAAGGCCGACACTTTTTCGCCTAGTTCAATACCACCGGCGATAACTTCGGGTAAACGGGAAGCGATATCACTAAATACCCATACATTAGACAGTTTGCTCATCATTTTTCCCCTTACTTAAGTGTTTTGCGCAGGTGTTCTGCAAATTCTGCGACTTGAGCTTCATCATCGCCGTCGATAATTATCTGCTTACGTTCGGCCTGTTTTGGCGCCAAGACTGAAACAGATTCAACCAGAGCCGGAATTTCAGCAAGCTCGAGCTCTTCGGCAGTTAACTTAGTTACCGGCTTTCTTCCTGCGGCTAAAATGGTCTTCATCGATGGGATTGTTGGTTCGTTGATGTCGGCTGAAACAGAGATAACGGCAGGTAGGGTGATCTCCAGAACTTCAACTTCATTATCCAAGGCTCTTTCAACGGTAATTGTACTGTCTTGGGCCGAAACGATTTTGCTGACGGCGTTGATGGTAGCGACTTCAAGTAACTCACCAAGCTGCATACCCACTTGTTGTGCGTAAAGATCACCAGAACCATCACCACAAATTATCAGGTCGAAACCATTTTTCTTTGCCGCAGCGGCCAGTACTCGAGCCGTTTGATGGGGCAGAGCCTGTTCAAATTTCTCGTCAACAACAACAGTGAGATCATCGGGTCCGCGAGAGAGGATGTCTTTGCGTGCTTTAGGGTTATCCAAAGCCTTACCGCCTATGCTTAAGGCTGTGATCTTGCATTCACCAATAAGGGCTTTGATTTCTACCGCAGCTTCTATCGCATTGAGATCAAACTGATTGATCTTCGGCGCTGCCTTGCTAGTGTCCAGCACACCGTCAGCTTTCACCGCGATATCTTGCTCTTCAGGAACTAGTTTGTAACACGTAATAATTTTCATTATGTCTCCAGTTAAGATATTGCATACTTCTAAATTTGTTATATGGCTATATTCTCTATGATTTAACCTATACAACCTCAGATAATGTCTTGACGGTAAAACCGCTGCATACTTATTGTTTTTACCATTTCGGCGTATCAATAACTGTAATGTCTTGACGTTATTAATAAATCATTAATAGCGACTGCAATATATCTGCAGTCTGTTATTTAGAAGTATGTTTTATTACCGTATGTTGATTTAGTAGGATGTGCAATTATAAGGCTAGAATTAATAATGCTAATGTTATACTGGTCACACTTATTAAGAGAGTCCTGTTAGTGTTTCTAACGTTAATATTAGTGGTTCTAATACCCCTCATTCTACAGGTGTTTTAGCTCTTTAAATACAAGGGTTTTTAGCTAGTGTAATAATAGTATTAGCTCTGCTAATGGCGCCTTTTATTAATGATTTCGTTGTGTTCTTTTAGTGTTTCTAATAGTAATGTTAGCTCTACTAATAAGGGGTTTTAGCCGTACTAATATCACTATTAGAAATACTATTCTGAGTCATTGCTTTTGCGAGTTACTGCTTCATTCCTTCTCTGTAATTAGTTCTATTTTATGGTGTTGAATGTCAGCTAACTTGTTGTTAAACATTTTGTTTGTTGCGTTATCTGTAAGGTTTTAGTTTTGGTTTTTTATCATTTTATTGTTGCGTTACACCACCTGGTCAACTTCATTTTTACCCCCTGTTTTGTGATGGGAATAACACTATTTCCAAAGTGGTTTTTTCCGTTCTTTTTCTATTTCAAATGATCGTGATAACGATCACTGAATAAGAACGTTAGGGAATGCATTATTCTGCCGTCAACAAAGAATTCTTGATTAATAAAATATCATGGCTTAATTATTGGTTGTTGTCTGTTGGTAAGAAAATGAAAAAGGTGTGTTAGGTTATTTTGATTTGCGTTTTTAACCACTCTTAATAGTTAGTCTTAATAGTCAGGGAACAATCTGATTGGCTATAAGTTAATACTAGGATTGATAAATACACAGATTGAAAGAACTTAGAAGCCTTAACTATTATCCTCCTAAAAAAAAGAGGGAGATGTATTAAGATGAATGAAAAAACTATGGATGTAGATACCACTGCAGGAACTAAGAGGAAGGTCACCATCGACCCTAAAATCTTTTTTCCTTCATTGATTATTGTCATATTGCTGTCTTACTTTACCGTAAGAGATCTGGATGCGGCTAATATGGTGATTAACGATGTATTTCACTATTTGACCCACTCATGGGGTTGGGCGTTTGAGTGGTACATGATCTTTATGGCTGCGGGTTGGGCCTGGCTGGTATGGGGACCTTATGCTAATAACCGTTTAGGTCAGGAAAAACCTGAGTTTAGTACCGGAAGTTGGATCTTCTTGATGTTTGCCTCCTGTACCTCGGCGGCTGTACTGTACTGGGGGTCATTAGAAATCTTCTACTATGTGACTTATCCTCCTTTCGAGCTCGAGTCCCTCTCGGTTCCTGCTAAAGAGTTGGGACTCGCCTACAGCTTGTTCCATTGGGGACCTCTGCCTTGGATGGGTTACGGTTTCTTCACCGTTGCTTTGGGTTACTTCCTTTATGTTAAGAAGATGGATGTGGTTCGTCCCAGCGGCACATTAGAGCCAGTTTTGGGTAAGTATCATAAAGGCATTCTCGGTACTATTATCGATAATATCTATGTGGTTGCCTTGATTTTGGCGATGGGTACTAGCCTAGGTTTGGCGACACCTCTGGTGACTGAATGTATCCAATGGTTGTTCGGTATCCCACGCACTCCCGCAGTCGATACCATAGTTATTTCAGCATGGATTATCTTCAACGCTGTGTGTGTAGCCTTCGGCCTGACTAAGGGCATTAAGATTGCCAGCGATCTGCGTAGTTACCTAAGTATCATCATGCTTGTTTGGGTGTTCCTTATCGGTGCAACCAGCTTCACGGTTAACTACTTCACCGAGTCTGTGGGTGTCATGTTAGATCTACTGCCTCGCATGTTGTTTTATACCAGTTCTATCAGTGAAGGTAGCTGGCCGCAAGATTGGACCGTGTTCTACTGGGCGTGGTGGGTCGTATACGGTATCCAGATGTGTATCTTCCTGGCTAAGATCTCTCGTGGTCGTACCGTGCGTCAGCTTTGTTTAACAATGGTAGGTGGTTTGACTGCTTCTACCTGGTTCCTTTGGACCATTCTGGGCAGTAATACCATGAATCTGATGAATGAAAATATCATCAACATGCCGCAACTTATTGCTGACCATGGCGCCCCCAGAGCGATCATCGAAACCTGGGCTGCACTGCCGTATAGCACTATCACCATGTGGGGTTTCTTTATCTTATGTTTCCTCGCAACCGTCACTTTAATTAATGCTTGTTCTTACACGTTGGCGATGTCGACCTGTAAGGGAGCCGATGCGGATAACGAGCCACCAATCTGGGTTCGTGTGGGTTGGTCTGTACTGGTTGGCGTTATCGGTATCGTGTTGTTGTCACTGGGCGGACTTAAGCCTCTACAGACGGCAATTATTGCCGGTGGTGCGCCACTGATTATCATTAATGTCATGATTATCATCTCTTTCTTGAAAGATGCCCGTAAAAACAAATGGAGTTCCTAGTGTTGGCTAATAAGTCAGCACTTGAGCCTAGTAATAGTAATTTATAGGAATATACGATGGATTTTAAATTAAACGACGAGCAAGAGTTATTTGTTTCTGGTATTCGCGACTTAATGGCGAAGGAGAACTGGGAAAATTACTTCGCCGAGTGTGACGAAAACAGTCAGTACCCAGAGAGATTCGTCAAAGAGTTAGCCGATATGGGGATCGACAGCTTGTTGCTTCCTGAAGAGTACGATGGATTCAATGAAGGCATGGTAACTCTGACTGCTATTTGGGAAGAGCTCGGAAGATTGGGTGCTCCTACTTACGTTCTTTACCAACTGCCAGGTATTGCTACTGTACTGAGACACGGTAACCAAGCTCAGATCGATAAGATCATGGCATTTCGTGGCACGGGTAAGCAGATGTGGAACTCGGCCATTACTGAGCCTAGTGCAGGATCTGACGTGGGTAGCTTGCTCACCACGTATAAAAGAAAGAATGGCAAAATTTATCTGACCGGTAGTAAGTGCTTTATCACGAGTGCCGCGGGTACGCCTTACATCGTGGTTATGGCTAAAGATGCCGATTCAGAGAAGCCAATCTTTACCGAGTGGTTTGTCGATATGTCTAAGCCTGGGATCAAGCTTGGCAAACTGCCAAAGCTAGGTTTGAAGATGGACAGCTGCTGTGAGCTGCAGTTTGACGAACTTGAGTTAGAAGAATCAGACATGTTTGGTGAGGAAGGCAATGGCTTCCTTCGTGTTAAAGAGGAGTTCGATTCAGAACGTTTCCTCGTTGCACTGACCAACTATGGCGCTGCTTACTGTGCATTCGAAGATGCGGCAAAATATGCCAATCAAAGGGTGCAATTCGGTGAGGCGATTGGTCGCTACCAGCTGATCCAAGAGAAATTTGCTCACATGGCCATCAAGCTTAACAGCATGAAGAACATGGTTTATGAAGCAGCCTGGAAATGTGACAACGGCACCATGACCTCGGGTGACTCGGCAATGTGCAAGTTCTACTGTGCTAATGCCGGCTTCGAAGTGATCGACAGCGCCATGCAGGTTTTGGGTGGTTATGCCATCGCCGGTGAGCATCGTATCAGCCGTATGTGGCGTGACATCCGTGTCGACAGAGTGTCTGGCGGTTCAGATGAGATGCAAATTCTGACCTTAGGCCGTTCTGTGTTGAAGCAATATAAATAACTGTCGCTGGGTTTAATCCGTACGGCAAGGCCTCCACAAACCATTGTGGAGGCAATTTACATTCTTGCTCAGTTCCTGAAAACGCGCATTTATCGTCATCACGTTTTAAGGTTCGGTACGCCTTATCTTCAAATCCGTTTGAGTCTTTATTAGAGATTGCCGACGTTTTCGTCGTGCAGAGTCTTTATTTGAATATAAAAGAGAAGGGTAATATGTCAAAGAAATTAACCACTCCTACGTTCGGCCCGTTAGCTGGGGTTCGGGTTGTATTTTCCGGTATTGAAATCGCAGGGCCATTTGCCGGCCAGATGCTTGCCGAGTGGGGCGCTGAAGTCATTTGGATTGAGAATGTCGCTTATGCTGACACCATACGTGTACAGCCTAACTACCCAGAGCTGTCTCGTCGTAACCTCCATGCCTTGTCGCTGAACATCTTTAAAGATGAAGGTCGGGATGCTTTCCTTAAACTGATGGAAACAACCGATATCTTCATCGAAGCGAGTAAAGGACCCGCCTTCGCTCGTCGCGGTATCACAGACGAAGTCTTGTGGCAGCATAACAAGAAACTGGTCGTTGCCCATCTGTCAGGTTTTGGCCAGTACGGCACCGATGAGTATACCAATCTTCCTGCTTACAACACGATTGCTCAGGCATTCAGTGGTTACCTTATCCAGAATGGCGACAAGGACCAGCCTATGCCTGCTTTCCCTTATACGGCTGACTACTTCTCAGGTATGACTGCGACCACTTCAGCCCTAGCGGCCCTTTACCGTGTTCGCGAAACCGGTGTCGGCGAAAGTATTGATATCGCGATGTATGAAGTCATGTTGCGCATGGGTCAGTACTTCATGATGGATCACTTCAACGGTGGTGAGATGTGTCCGCGTATGACCAAAGGTAAAGATCCTTACTATGCCGGTTGTGGCCTTTACAGTTGTAAAGATGGCTACATCGTTATGGAGCTGGTCGGTGCAATGCAGATTGAAGAGATGTTCAAGGATATGAATATTTCTCATCTATTTGGCACTGAGGAGATCCCTGCAGGAACTCAGCTGATCCATCGCGTTGAATGTCCTTTCGGTGAGCTAGTTGAAGATAGTCTGGATGCCTATCTAGCCACTCGCACTATTGAAGAGGCGTTAGCAAGATTCGCCGAATTGAAAGTCGCCAGTGCTAAGGTGCTGACGCCTCCTGAGCTCGAGACTAACCCACAGTATGTGGCGCGTGAGTCTATTACCGAGTGGAAAAACATTGATGGCAAGACCTGCAAGGGTCCAAATGTGATGCCTAAGTTCAAGAATAATCCTGGTCAGATATGGCGCGGAATGCCAAAACACGGCATGGATACTGCGAATATCTTGAGTGATATTGGTTATTCGGATGAAGAGATTCAAAATTTAAGTGAAAAAGGCTTGGCCAAAGTCTCTGGTAGTAAGTGAGGCATTGAGAATGGATATCGTTGGTAGCAAAACAATCAGATGCATGTGGGAAGAGCGTGCGCGTAAATATAGTGATAACACAGCGTTAGTTTTTGAGGATGCTGCTGGCGATGTCCGAGAGTTTACTTATAGTGCACTGAATGATGAAATTAACAAGGCAGCAAATTTATTCCTTCAGTTAGGTATTAATAAAGGGGATAAAGTCGCTGTTCAGTTATACAACAGTCCTCAATTTATATTCTGTTGGTTTGGATTGGCTAAAATTGGCGCGGTTATCGTTCCTGTTAATACGCAATATGTATATGGGGAATGTGAATACATCATCAATAAATTTGATGTGAAAGCGGTGGTTATTGAAGAGGAGTTTCTGCCTATCTATAAACAGATAGAGCAGGATGATAACTTGGTCGATAGCATCCTAGTTACAAGGACGGTAAATACAGCGTTATCGGGTGCGATCAACTTCGATAAGCTGATGAGCCAACAATCTACTCAGCTAGATAAGATAGTGCCATTAAGTAGCGATGATGTGGTCGAAATTTTATGTACTTCAGGCACGACTTCCAGGCCCAAGGGCGTGGAGATCACTCACTGTAATTTATTGTTTGCAGGCTATTACACTGCCTGGCAAACCACCTTGAGAGCCGATGACACCTATCTAACTATGATGCCTTGCTTTCATATCGATTTTCAGTGCAATGCGGCTATGGCAGCGTTTACCGCTGGCGCGCGGCTGGTCATGCTTGAGAAATACAGTGCGCGTAAGTTCTGGAAACAAGTTTGCGATTATAGGGCCACTATCACCCACAGCATGCCGATGATAGTTCGGACCTTAATGTTGCAGCCCGTAATGGCCGGTGAACGCGAGCATTGTCTGCGTGATATGTTGTTTTTTATGCATATTTCAGATCAGGAAAAATTGGATTTCGAAACGAGATTCAAGGTGGAGCTGTTTAATTCATATGGTATGACCGAGACCTTAGTCGGCTTGATCGGTGATACGCCTGGTGAAGAACGTCACTGGCCATCTATCGGCAGACCGGGTCTTTCCTATAATGCTAAGATCACCGATACGAATGGCAATGAAGTTGCGCCAAATGTTGTCGGGGATCTGCGAGTTAAAGGTGTTCCCGGGAGAACTATACTCAAGGGGTACTATAAAGATCCCGACGCGACTGCACAGGTTCTGACCGCCGACGGCTGGCTCTACACCGGGGATAAAGGCTATGTCGATGAGAGGGGCTTATTTTATTTTGTCGATAGAAAGACAAATATGATTAAACGCTCTGGAGAGAATATTTCAAGTAGTGAAATTGAAAACGTTCTGATGTCTCATCCCCGTATCCTCGATGCTGCGGTTATTGGTGTTCCTGATCATATTCGTGATGAAGCAGTAAAGGCCTTCGTTATTTTTAATGAGGGCGAGTCCTTGAGTGTCGATGACATACTCAAGTACTGTTCTGAAAATATGGCTAAGTTTAAAGTTCCGTCTATTGTTGAAATAAGAGAGTCCTTCCCAAGAACCTGTACTTGTAAAGTAGACAAGAAACTTCTTGCATGACTTTGATTTAATAATTCAGCAAATAAAATGAATTATATCGAGATAATTAAAATTAGTTAATTAAACCCAATTAATTAAATTCCAGTAACTGAATGAATCTTTTAATGAGAGTCATCTTTGATGACTCCTAATGGAGTATTAGTATGAGCGAATCATTACACATCGTCCGAAATGGCAGTATTTTAGAAATTACCTTGGACAGACCCAAGGCGAATGCCATTGACGCCAAAACCAGTTTTGAGATGGGAGAAGCTTTCCTGGCATTTCGTGCAGACCCAGAACTGCGCGTCGCCATTATTACTGGTGCTGGTGCACGTTTCTTCTCAGCCGGTTGGGATCTGAAAGCCGCGGCCGAAGGCGAGGCGCCAGATGCCGATTTTGGACCCGGTGGATTTGCTGGTTTAACCGAGATCTTCGATCTGGATAAACCCGTCATTGCAGCGGTAAACGGCTATGCATTCGGTGGTGGTTTTGAACTTGCTCTTGCGGCAGACATGATTGTTTGTTCAGAGAATGCTAGCTTTGCCTTGCCTGAAGCCAAGCTCGGAATTGTGCCTGACAGCGGCGGAATGCTACGTCTTCCTAAATTGTTACCGCCTGCAATTGTCAATGAATTGATGATGACCGGCCGTGGTATGGGCGCCGAAGAGGCACTTCGTTGGGGCGTCGTTAACCGCGTGGTTGAAAGCGATAAGCTGATGGAGACCGCGCGTGAATTGGCTTTGCAAATTGCTCAGGGCGCACCTTTGGCCATTGCCGCAATTAAAGAAATTTATCGCGAAACGGCTGAGCTATCGGTTGAAGAAGGCTATCGTCATATTCGCACTGGCACGTTGAAAAACTATCCATCGGTATTGCGTTCAGAAGATGCGTCAGAGGGACCACTCGCTTTTTCTGAGAAGCGCGATCCTGTTTGGAAAGGCCGATAATCTAACGATTAATGGCCTTAGAGAAATCGGTGGGATCGGATGATTTTGATCCCACCGTTATCGGTTTAAATAGCCCGTCAGGTGTGGTGTTCTTGGTCTATAAAATGAGTTTCGCATGGCGTAGCTCAGCACATTTTTATTGGGTTGATTAGAGAAGGTATCTGTTAATTTTTTTGATCTATCGAGTCAGAGAGTTAACCGCTAATTTCTTGTTTAAAGAAACAGAATAATTTGAATGCCCTGCTATGGTCTTGAAAGAGTGAAGGCTTAAGCCGCTGGTTAGATTGATGAGCTTGATCAAATGGATTAATTGAAGTGAGTAATTTAAATGCCCTGTTATGAATTTGAAGGCTTAGTGCCAGTGGTAGACCCCAGTGCTTATGTTCACCCGACTGCGGTATTAATCGGTGATGTGATCGTTGGTGCTCATGTCTATATCGGGCCAACCGCATCGCTGCGAGGTGATTATGGTCGGTTGATTTTAGAGCAAGGTTCCAATCTGCAAGATGGCTGTATCATGCACGGTTATGCCGGTATGGATACCGTGGTTGAGCAGGACGGCCATATTGGTCATGGCGCCATCTTGCATGGCTGCGTGATTAAGCGAAATGCCCTCGTCGGCATGAACGCGGTGGTGATGGATGGCGCCGTGATTGGGCGTGACAGTATTGTCGGTGCAATGAGCTTCGTAAAAGGAGGCTTTAAAGGGGTGCCGCGGCAACTCTTATTAGGCTCGCCCGCTAAGGTCATTCGCCAGGTGTCTGAGCAGGATTTGCATTGGAAAGGACTCAATACCTTAGAGTATCAGCTATTAGCCGGTCGCTCGAAGAGATCCATGCAGGAAGTTAAGCCCTTGACTCGGGTTGAGTCAAATCGCCGACGCTTAACGGGATCGACCGAGGTACAGCCGAAAAGTTAATGCTTTGAGCTCTGGCCGGTTTAGATTCTGGCAAACAGGAGCTCTGGCTAGTGTTCTGGCCTACTTGATTAAGGTTATACGCTTATCGAAGCGTCACAGTATCCATGCCGCCTGACGAGTTATATTGATCATATGCGCTATTTCAACGGATTTAGATGATGATTTTCAATCCCCACATCGTTTGATTTTGTTGCGGTCAGTGATGGTCAGGCGGCATACTTTTTGATTGATTGATTGATTGATTGATTGATTGATTATTAACCCCTGAAACGTAGGGAAGCAAGGAGATACGCAAATTTTCGATACACTTGCTTATCATTTTGATAGAACAAATTTAAATAACATACTAATTTCAACACAATACATTAGAGATAAGGAGAGGAGCATGCCGCTCGATCCAAAAGTTGAACAATTTTTGCAAGAGGTGCGTGACTCGGGGGCCCCAGCTTATGAAGATATGACGCCGGCCCAGTCCAGACTTGAAGATCTAGCCGCATTAGCTACCGCAATACCAAGCCGTAAACCGGAAAGTGTTTCAGCCGTTGAACATAGATTTATCCCTGGGCCGACGGCCGATCTGCCCATTCGTATCTATCGTCCCGAAGGGGTTGAAGACACCGCTGAGTTACAGTCAGGGCTTATCTTTATTCATGGCAGTGGCTGGGTTGTATCTAACATAGAAACCAATGATTCGTTCAGCCGAGCGCTGGCCAATCGAACCGGTTCCGTTGTTATTGCCATTAATTACCAGAAGGCCCCGGAGCACAAGTTTCCTATCCCTATGGATGATTGTTATGCCTCGACGCTATGGGTGTTTGAGTACGCATCTCAACTTGGATTGGATACGAATAGAATTGGTATTTTAGGCGACAGTGCCGGCGGTAATCTTGTCGCCGCCGTATGTTTACGCCTGCGTGATGAAAACGGTCCTAAGCTGGCTTGTCAGGTGTTGGTCTATCCGGCAGTGCAATATGGCTGGCATACGCCTTCGGCTGTTGCTAACGCTGAAGGCTATCTGCTCCAGCAAGCCAGCATGAAATATTACTGGAATCACTATATACGCAGCGAAGCAGATGCAAAAAATCCCTATTGCTCGCCACTCGCCGCCGCCGACCACAGTGGATTGCCGCCCACTTTCATCTATACCGCCGAGTACGATCCTCTCTGTGATGATGGCTGCCATTATGCTCAGAAACTTGAGGCATGTGGCGTGCGGGTGAAATATAAGATGTATGATGGCGTCATTCACGGCTTCATTAAGATGTTGGGGGTGTTCGATCAAGCCGATGATTTTCTCGATGAAGTCAGTCAAGACCTGAGCGGGATATTGGGCTAGTTCAAGAACGGCTACATGAATTTAAGTTAATGTTTGTGTGTGATTATCTTTAATAAATACCCAGTTTATTTTACTGGGCATTCTCATGTCTGGCGTTTAATTTGTCATTATAATTTTATTCATCAATTTATTTAAAATTATATATACTCATATTTGAGTATATTCTTACTTTATTTACTAATATGACCTTAATATTAGTATTCACGTTAAAAAGAACGTTTGTGATTCTGATCTGATTATGAAAAATCCAGCTCTATTTAACTAGAGAACAACACTTTATTGTGCGCATCATTACATCTTTATGTAAAAACTAATGATAACCTTCTGTAATGTATTTCGATATGTAGCTAATTATGAATAATAATATTCCGTTAAGAGCGCTTCAGATTTTTGAGTCCTGTGCAAGATTAGAAAGTTGCTCTCTGGCCGCTAATGAATTGAGTATTACTCAAAGTGCCGTGTCGCAACAGATTAAACAGCTAGAAGACTACTTCTTAGAAAAGCTTTTTTATCGAAATGCAGGCAAGATCAACCTGACCGAGGCTGGCCTTGAGCTAAGACAGAGGCTGTCCCCCGTATTTTATGATCTCAATAGTGTCTGCGCCAGCTTGGTGCCGACCATGTCAGGGGAGGTCAGGGTGCACTCTTACACTTCTCTCGCGGCCAGATGGTTGGTTCCGAATATGGAGAAGTTAAGAAAACAATATCCTGAATTAAATATTAACGTCGGCATGTTTCAAAATGACATCGAAATGAGCGATATGATAGCCGATATCTTTATTGTGACTCGAGAGTCGCAAGATGGTTATGTGTTTAAACCGCTTATTAAAGAGACGCTTATCGCGTTTTGTAGTCCTGAATATCTTGAAAAATCGAAAGCAATCACGTCGCAAAATTTACACGAGCACTGTTTGTTATTTTCCAAACATAAAGATTATGGCCTAGATTGGGATAGCTGGTTCAGGGATAACTGTGTCGAGATGAGTTCGACTCAGAAGAAGTTAGTGTTTAATCATAATATGCTTGCCGTTCAAGCCGCGATATATGGAGAGGGGGTTGTTCTGGGGGTTGAACAAACCTTAAGGGTTGAAATCGATTTAGGTAATCTGGTGAAATTAGATCTCCCTTCGTGTTATTCAGGTTTTAATTATTCGATAGCATATAAGTCATCGAAGCAGCGCGATGCCAGGATCATGAAAATCGTTGATTGGATCTGTGATAAATACCCAAGAGTGAGCGGTGCTAACTAAAAGAGAGCGATGATTGTGGCTTTCCATCAAGCTTGATAGCTGGCTTTAAGGTTTTTGACTTAAAGTCATTTACTGCTTTTACTTTGCCATTTTTGTATTTTACATTTAAGTAACTTTAGTTATGATAGACAAAAGTATCTGTTAATCATGGCATTAGTTAATGTTTAGAATAATAAAAACACTCCTGATTTCGACCCTCTCGCTAATTTTTATATCGATCTCGACAGCTTATTTTGGGCTGCATCTGAGTCTACCTAAGCTATCAGGGGAGTTTCGCAGCGGCCATCTATTTGAATCCGTTACCATAGAGCGAGACAGATTGGGTACTGCGGTCATACATGGTCAAAATCGCCGAGATGTGGCATATGCTCTGGGTTTTGCACATGGGCAAGATAGGTTCTTTCAGATGGACTTGCTTAGGCGTAACTCGGCTGGTGAGCTCGCAGAAATATTCGGTGAAAAGGCATTAAACCTGGATAAATCTCGCCGTTTTCATCAACTGAGGAAGCGAGCCGAGAATACGGTCGCTAAGATGGAACCAAAGCAAAAATTGCTACTACAGGCCTACGCCAATGGCGTC